>Ga0209013_10003889_pt1 | contig 13163 bp, 10 predicted proteins | sample Cruoilmetagenom2_FD_187291 | JGI IMG/M metagenome (GOLD analysis project Ga0209013, IMG submission 187291) | Oil polluted marine microbial communities from Coal Oil Point, Santa Barbara, California, USA - Sample 2 (SPAdes) (version 2) | ecosystem: Environmental > Aquatic > Marine > Oil seeps ... | reverse complement strand
ACTTTCTTGTTTAGCCGCTTTATCAACAAGGTCGTTCACAATACTGAATCCCATGCCAAATAATATCGCCACCGCGGCATATGCAGTCATGACATTATTCGCGCCACCACCGTTAGACGCCCTGGTAATCCAGGCCGATCCTATCGCCCCGGCAGCAAATAACAGAATACTAATCGTTTGATGTCCTGATCCATTTATGCCTGATTTATTTCTCGGTTTTCCCTGGCTCTTTGCAAACTCAGATTTATTCTTTTTTAGAAGCCCACCACCATGTTCGTCCGTCCGGCCATACCGGCATGCACGGCGTTGTGGCCCAGGAGCAGGCAGAAAGCCGAGTCGTGTGGATTTGCAGGAATGCTCCGGATCATATAACTCGGATCGATATACTTGAGATTCACTTCCATCCCCACTGTTCTGAAATGCTCCCTGATGCGGTCTCTCAAGAAGATTCCGATATCTCCGAGGAGAATATTCCCGGAGGCATCCTTCTTTCCGGATTCGGCCATCAGGTCCTGGCCGGCCCCTTCAGCAACTACAATCACGGCATGTTGCTTCTGTGCAAGCCTCTCATTCAGAGTTTGGAGAAAGCTGTCTAGGCTGAAGGGGATTTCCGGTATTAAGCAGAAATTGACATCGCTGTTGGCAAGGGTCGCATAGGCGGCGATGAATCCCGAATGGCGTCCCATGAACTTGACCAGCCCGACCCCGTTTCTGGCGCCTTTGGCCTCCATGTGGGCGGAATAAATCGCATCCCTTGTTTCGCTCACAGCCGTTTCAAAGCCGAAAGACTTCTGCAGGTAGGAGATATCATTGTCAATGGTCTTCGGGATGCCGATGACCCCGATTTTCAAATTCCGCCGCCCGATTTCCTCGGACAGGTCCCGGGCTCCGCGCAGTGTGCCGTCCCCGCCGATGGTGAAAAGAATCCCCACCCCCATGCGCTCCAGCGTATCGGCCATGCCGGCCACATCCTGGGGACCACGGGATGATCCCAGGATGGTGCCCCCTTTCTGGTGAATGTCTTCCACTATCTCGGGGGTGAGTTCCAGGGGGGTGTGGCCGTAGCGTGAGGACAGTCCTTCGTACCCGTAGCGGAATCCGTAAACCGTGCGGACGCCATAGTGATGGAAAAGGCTCAGCACAATAGCCCGGATGACGTCATTCAGGCCGGGACAGAGGCCCCCGCAGGTCACAATGCCGCATTTGAGCTTCGACGGATCATAAAAGATGCGTTTTCTTGGACCGGCCATTTCAAAGGAGGGCGGCTGTTTCCCTGCCTGCAAAAAGCCCGCTACGTCTTCAGGATATCCGTGGAAAAGTACACGTCCCCTTTCGCGGATACAATGCACACCGGACATGGGTGAGGGAATCCGGCATTCCCCGAGCGTGGACACAGTAAAATTCAGATGATTCTCTTCCATCGTTAAGCCTCCGGATTAAGCCTAGTTCCTCCCGGGGCCGCCCCCGCAAATGTCTTCCATGGTCTCGTCCGCTTCAAAGGCCTCGGAGTTCTTCACAAACATTTCGGTCAATTTGCGGGCCTGTTCGTCGTAGGCGTTCTTATCGCTCCAGGTGTTGCGCGGGTCAAGCACTTCTTTAGGGACATCCGGGCATTCCGTCGGCACTTCGATCTGAAAATTTGGATCACGCTTCGTGGGGACTCTGGCCAGCGTCCCGTTGAGCGCAGCACGGACCATGGCGCGCGTGTAGCCGATTTTCATCCGTTTCCCCACACCGTAGGGGCCGCCGCTCCAGCCCGTGTTGATCAGCCAGACATCCACTTTATGCCGGCTGATTTTTTCACAGAGCAGTTTTGCATATACGGTGGGAGAATGGGCCATGAAGGGTGCGCCGAAGCAGGCGCTGAAAGTGGCGCGCGGTTCGGTCACGCCTTTTTCTGTTCCGGCCACCTTGGCCGTATAGCCCGAGAGGAAATGGTACAGGGCCTGCCCGGCATCGAGTCTGGCCACGGGCGGCAGCACGCCGAAAGCATCGGCGGTCAGCATGATGATGTTTGAGGGATGGCCGGCCACACCTTCGCGCGTGGCGGACGGAATGTGGCTGATCGGATAGGCGGCACGGGTGTTTTCAGTCAGGGAGTCGTCATCCAGGTCGAGGCGTCCCGTATCGATGTCAAAACCGACATTTTCCAGGATTGTGCCAAAACGCCGGGTGGTTTCATAGATCTCGGGTTCCGCTTCGGACGAGAGGCGGATCACCTTGGCGTAGCATCCTCCTTCTATATTAAATACGCCCCTGTCGCTCCAGCCGTGTTCGTCATCCCCGATGAGGGTGCGGTCCGGATCGGTTGAAAGGGTTGTCTTTCCCGTGCCCGAGAGGCCGAAAAAGATGGCCACGTCCCCATCGGAGTCCATGTTGGCCGAACAGTGCATGGAGAGCACATTCTGCAGCGGCAGGTAGTAATTCAGCGATGTGAAGATCGACTTCTTGATCTCCCCGGCATAGTGAGTTCCGCCGATCAATACCATTTTTTTGCCGAAATGGATGACCACGAAGGCCTCGGACCGGGTCCCGTCGATGTCGGGAATCGCGTGGAAGTTGGGAGCATGGAAAACCGTGAATTCGGGTATGTGCCCCTGGAGCTCTTCCCGGGTGCCGCGGATGAACATGTTTCGCGCGAACAGGTTATGGTATGCGGTCTCTGTTATCACGCGGATGGGGATCCGGTATGCCGGGTCGGCGCCGGCAAAACAGTCCTGCACAAAAATGTCATTCCCCTGCCAGTACGCCAGCAGGCGCTGGTAAAGCGTTTCAAACCTGTCTTCCTCTATTTTCTGGTTGTCTTTGCCCCACCAGATCTTGTCGGCGCTGGAAGGCTCATGGACAACGAACTTGTCATTCGGCGCCCGTCCGGTGTGCTGGCCCGAGCGCACGACCAGGGGGCCGAGATGGGCGACATGGCCTTCATGCCGGCGGATCGCCTTTTCATACAGGAATCCCGTGGGAAGGTTCCATTGGACCGATTTCACGTTCTGGATCCCGTGTTTCTCAAGACCGTAGTCCGTGTGGGGAGCTTTTTGTAAAGCCATGATAAAACTCCTTAATGAATATTTTCCGTTTTTTAAAATTTCACGTCAGGGAATCCCTTTATAATCACACCGGATGGTCAACGTCAAGTTGATTTTCTGTTAACGACGGGGTCAACGGGGGATCTCTTGATTCTGGAGGGCAAGATATGTTATAATGTTTATCAGGTTAGTTAAATTTTGGGGTTAAAAACAAACATATCAAGATCTATCCTGCGCACAGTCAGGGGGGGCAAGATGAACACCTATTCCGCAATACGCTCCAGAGGCAAAGGCAAGTCTTTGTCTCTAATGGCCATTATTTTCCTTATCTTATTCTCTGCCCAGGCTTTTGGTGCCGACAGGACGGTCCTCTGCGAAATATTCGGCCGGTCAGGCTGACCGTACTGTGTCGCTGCGTTGCAGGGACTGGATGATCTTCTCGACAATTATAGTACTTCTGAAATGGTAGCTATCCTCTGGTATGGCGTCCTGACCGGCGGGATAACCGAAGGGAATCAGCGCTACTACTGGTACGCAGGCCAGGGGACACCGGACGCCTGGTTCGATGGCACCCTGAGAATTCTGGGTGGCGCGAGCAGCGGTTCCATGTACAGTTATTACTACCCCAAAGTAAACCAGCGGCGCAATGTTTCCAGCCCCCTGGAAATGGATTTCTCCTGCTATATGAAAACAGCGAATTTTGGAGAGCTTTTCGGTACGATCCGGGTGGATGCGTCGATGGCTGCAGGTGAAAAGCGCTTCTTTTTAGCCATTGTGGAAGATCCGGTCAGTACGAACCAGCGGTATCTGGCACGGGCTTTCTTTGATATCCAGGAGTTTACACTGACGAATATTGATGACACGGAGACAATAATCCATCCCTTTAATCTAATCGGCCTCGGGAGTGCGAGTAACATGAAATACATCCTCTTTGTTCAGAATATGGCGACCAAAGAGGTGCTTCAGGCAGTCCAGGCAGAGCATTCCTCTGTCCCGCCCATTGACGTGGCGGCTACGGCGGTCGATTCTCCCATCGGCGCGAACCCGATCGGCAGCTACCTGGTGAGCGCAACCATCACAAATACCGGGGGACTGGATCAAACGGACATTCCGGTGGCCTGTACCATTTACCGGGAGCCCAAAAACTTTGTGAGCACTCTGACAGAGCGCAAAGGAACGGCCCAAATAGAGATCAGGCCGGATAGTGGAAGCCCCGGATTTTATCAGGAGGGAACGGGTCCGGTCTATACCGGGACAACCACCACCATGGATATACCCGCAGGGGAAAGCGTTTCTGTTGATTTCCCCACGCTGTGGCAGGTGGATACACCGGGCAAGTATCGCATCACCGTATCAACCGCACTGCCGGATGATTATGTTCCATGGAACGATACGGTAGTATCCTACGTTCACATCGAGCCGTAAGCGGAAAAAAGCTGATTTTCAATCAGGCCGGGCCGAATTCTCAGTAATCTTTATCAGGAGGAGCGGCCTATGAAAAATCTTGTCACTTTGAAGGATGGCACCGAGGTGACCATCCGCCCCATGAAAAAAGACGATCTCGAAAAATCTTTTTCCTTTTTCCGGTCTCTTCCTGACAGGGACAGAACCTACCTTCGTGCCGACGTCAGCAGACGGGAAGTGGTCAAGCGGCGGATCGACCGCATGAGAACAGGAACCGTAAAGCGGCTTGTGGCGCTTGCCGGCGGCCGGATTGTAGCCGATGGCGCGCTGGAATGGACCGGTGAGGACTGGAAAGAGCATGTCGGCGAATTGCGGCTGATCGTGGCGTCCCAGTTTAAGCGAAAAGGCCTTGGCACGACAATGGCCCGTGAGCTTTATACGCTGGCTGCCCGCGAAAAAGTCGATGAAATCGTTGTGAAGATGATGCGTCCCCAGAAGGCGGCCCGCAGCATTTTTCGAAAGCTCGGTTTTCGTCAGGAAACCATGCTTCCGGAGTATGTGAAAGACCTGCGCGGAAAAAAACAGGATCTCATCGTAATGCGGTGCAATCTCGAGGATTTGCTGCAGGAGCTGAAGCAGGACATGGCCGAATCAGACTGGGGAAGAACCCGGTAAAAAAGGGAAAAGAAAAAAGAAGGGGACGTTGGTGGCATATTGACATTTTATCGATGTTATTCAGCCCCCCAGCAATCGTTCCTTAATTATTTGACTCGTCCGGTTTCTTCTTCCACGAATTACTGCCTTACTTACTGTGGTCGGAGATAACCCCAGCCTTCTTGCAAGTACAGCCTGACTTATACTCAGCCAACGAGATCCCAAATAACAGATGATCGATCTAGCTTGAGAAACAGTCCTCTCTTTACTCGTTCCTTTTATATCCTCAGACTCTATTTCAAAGTAAGCAGTGGTTTCTGTAATTAATTTCTCAATTGTAACACCCTTTGCTTTCAAGCGAACCTTAGTAGAGTAAGCTTCTTCCGCCTTATTAAGTACTTTCTCAACAAAGTCACTGCTGCCAAGAATTCGCTCGTCGCTGATAATACGCGTGCCTTCTTTCTTGTATGCTTCTAATTCTGACCATCCCCCAATGGATCTAAGCAGACCACCCCCTACAAGTTCGGGTCTCGAACCTAATTCGATGCCCTGCCGGACAAAATCTACATAACTTATCCTGGCAGAACGGACGGTTTTGCCAAAAAAACTTAATACATATTCTGTATCCTGCCATTGTCGTTCTATCTTACCCATTAATACTGAATGACCGCATTTCGAGCAGGCAGAAAGTTCTTGCAGGTCTTTTACTTTTTTTGCGCGAAGAGGATTGAGATGAATATAGCGTACAAGTTCTAATAAATAAGAATCTTCTTCACATAAAAAGGATTTGTACCTCCCCTGAAAAAGGGGACCGTGTCGTTTGTGACGGCGATTAAATTGCTGGGCGTAGCCGGTTAAAAGCCTTCTCATGACTGTGGATAAAGGGGACAGGCCTGTTTTTAGCAACAGATGGACATGATTTGTCATCAAGGCCCATGCATAACAAGGCGTTGAAGTATCTTCGAGAATGTTTCCTAAACGATCTAAAAAATTACTATAATCACATTTATCTTTGAAAATAGCTTTTTTCTCGATACCTCGGATGACGATGTGATTTAATGCCCCCGGAGCATCAATTCGTGATTTTCTTGGCATGGTGATAGATTGCTAAAAATTATAGACAAAATGTCAATTTGTCACCAACGTCCCCTCCTGTAGATATACCCATATTTGACGGCCTTGCCATCTGGTTTTCTATAATCGCCCGGATCTCGGAAATTGGGCTGTCCATCCAACGTGATATGCCTTCCGCCGGGCCGCTGACCAGAAGAGACCTGTACTTCAGCTCCGCCTGAACGGAGATTTTTTTCGTTGGAGGGATTAGCTGGACTCCAATCCGACATGTATTTGATCAGAATAGAAAAAATGATAATACTTGCCCAGAGGCCATACGACCCTCCATTAATGTTGTTCCGTTCGCTGTTCAGGCTCGGGAACAGTTGGTTGGTCTGCAGAAGTGATCAGATCTGCTTGTCGTAAATGACAAGTAATCAGAAGTAGAAAACCATGACAGGGACATCGGCCGGTACGTTGTGGAACTATTGCTATTTCATCTGTATATGGGATTGCTAACAGATCATAGAAAGAATGTCAATATGTCACCAACGTCCCCTCCAGTAGAAGTGAACCGGGAGCCGGCATCTGTTGGATTTCGGCTCCCGATTCCGGGAAATGCTGATGGCCGTGTTCTACTTGCTCTTGGCTGTAAACAGGTCGTTGTTGCCCTTGATCAGGAGGCAATCGCGGGCTTCAAACGCACCGGTTGTTTCGAACGACAGCCCGTTCATGAACGTGCCGCTGACCACCAGTTCCAGTTCCGTATCATTCATTTCCGTATCGAGCGCGAGCGCTGCGACCAGATCCTGGGTGTTGAACTTGATGGAAAGGTCCATGTAGCCATCGCCGCCCATTTCGTGGCAGCCACAGGGATCCCCGTCATAGGGAGTACCCACATCTTCGTAGCTGAAATGCAGAAGGCCGTTCGGCTTTACATTCACACCGGCAGACCCCATCTCGCCGTCAGCTCTTGCAATGGTGATGCTATTGGGATCGATATCCATAACATCGAAATCCTCCGTGCCGAGGATCGCCACGGGCAGCTTGCCGTTGCCCTTGATGTTCAGGGGATTCGGGCAGGAGCCGGGTTTGATGTCCAGGGGGAGTTCTACGGGTTCCGGCGGCAGGGCGATAACGACCACTGTCTGATTGCCCGTGGTCATGCTGTAAGCGGTTGCATAGACTTCATTCTTGTCGTTGATCGAAGAAATGAACCAGCTGTCGCCGTAAAAATAGTATTCGTCATAACCCAGAAGCTCCTGGAGGTTATAAATGTTGCCATCCGGATCCCACACCACCGGTTTGGGGTCCCACGGTTCGACATCGGCATAGCCGACGATCCAGCCGTTGTTGTTGATGTCGTAGGCCACGGCAATGTATCCGTAATCCTGGAGCTGCACCATGCCGTTTGTTTCGTCCCAGATCCAGGCGTCCGAATTGAAGACCGTGGTCTGGCCCACGACCTGGCCGTGGTCATTGAGTCCCCATGCCTTGCTGGGCATCCCGTTGAGCATGCCCAGGTCATGGATATTGCCGTTTTCGTCCCAGTAAACCGCGTGTTGATCATAGCCATTCATGGACGTTCCGGCAACCCAGCCGTTATTGCCGATTTCATAGGGTATGGTCGCCTCATCGTTCCAGGAGAGATGGGGGAGCATGGTAAAGCCGTTCACGGCATCCCATACATAAGTATCGTTGACATCCGGGCCCACAAGCGCCTCTGTGGCATACAGTGCAACCACGCCTGCGTCATTGGCATCATGGGCGGTGGAATAGTCATAGTCTCCGGCAGGGATTCCGATCGGCACGAGGGTGGTATCCGCTTCCCACAGGCAGGCAAATTCAGGATTACCGCTGCCGGTATTAAGCCGGCCGACGCTTTCACTGTTGTTGTTCACGCCGAAAGCACCGCAGTGGCCTGTGGCGCCGGGCAGCAGGGTAATGCCGGTCACGGGATCCCAGATCATGGGAGTGGTGATCCCGCCGCTCTGTACGGTGCCGACGATCTGGGTGCTGTTGTTGATATCGTAAGCAACCGCGTGTTCGAAGGAGTGAATAATCTCGACTTCGATGTCTGCGGATGCCGCCGGAAGCACCATGATCATGGCTGCCACGGCAAATATGAATGTTGAAATATACTTCATAGGTCTATTCTCCTCTTCTCTTGCCAGATGGTTCATTCTGATTTCTGAGAAAACGCAGGGAGCCGGCACATGCTGTATGCCGGCTCCCGATCACAGGAAATACTGATGTTCCTGGTCAATTTTTACTTGCTCATTGATGAGCTGTCGTTACCCTTGATCAGGATGCAATCACGGGCTTCAAATTCACCGCCGGCTTCAAACGACCTTCCGTCCAGGAAAGTACCGCTGACCACCAGTTCCATTTCCGTATCATTCGCCAGCGTATCCAGTGCAAGTGCGGAAACCAGATCCTGGGTGTTGAACTTGATTTGGAGGTCCATGTAGCCATCGCCAAGCATTTCGTGGCAGCCGCAGGAATCATCGCCATCATAGGGCGTGCCCACGTCTTCGTAGCTTACATGCAGCAGGCCGTTCGGTTTCACATTCGGCCCGGCATCGCCGGTCACACAGTCCGCCCGTGAAATGGTAATGCTCGCCGGATCGATATTCATGACATCGAGTGCCTCTGTGCCGAGGATCGCCACAGGCAGCTTGCCGATGGCCTTGACGTTCATCGGATTCGGGCAGGAACCCGGTTTAATGTCCAGGGGCAGTTGCGCCGGCAGATCGTAGGTGGCAACCCACCCTGCGGTAAACCATGTATCCCAGTTGATCGCCTGGCCGCCCATGGTCCTGCCGTCGGCGGAGATCGTCTGTACGGTGAGGATCTCAATATTGTCCGGGATCACGACGCCCATATCGGTGAGGTAATCAGTGGCGCGCTGCAGGCCGCCGCATTCTGTCCACACAAAGGGCACGAGCACGCCCCAGGGGCCCATGTCTCCGGTCCAGCCCACCACGATGCCGTTATCCGAAACGGCTGTGGCAGAGCTCCGGTCCCACCAGGGATCCTGCCATGGAAAGATTCCAATATTCCTGAAGCCCTCTTCGTCCGAATAGGTGAAGGCAAGAGACATAATATAGCTGGGGTCGTCCATGAAGCCCACATCACCGACGATCACGGAACCGTCTGAGCTGACCCCGTTAGCCTCGCCCCAGGTTTCAGCGCCGAGGAACAGGTCCGCCGTCGGATCGCCGTTGGCCCAGCGAACAGGACGGCGCTGGCCATATTGCTCATGTTCAAAGAAACCAACGATAGTCGAGCCGTCGCCCGAAATGGCAGAGGCCCGGCTGGAACGGTCCAACGGTCGATCCATAGCCATGATCCCGTCTGTTTCCGTCCACTGGAAACCGGAGGCCCTGTAGCCCGGGTGCCAGGCCAGTCCGCACACGATGGAGCCGTCGCCGCTGATGTCATAGCCCGAGCCGAAGCTCCAGTCGGATCCGCCGTGGTAGGGAGGATCCGGATACAGGGTATCCAGATTTTCCCAGCCCATGCCCTCGGTCCAGCGGGCCGGTCCGAAGACACGGTCACCGTACTCGACAGAGGATGCGACCTGCGTCCCGTCATCCGAGATCCCGACCGTATGGGTCCACTGCCATTCTTCCGGGGTGAGGTATTCCAGCCCGGTCGCTTCGCTCCAGCGGAAGGCCTTTCCATAATCAATACCTGCAGCAAATTCGCCGTGCGGGGTCAAATCACTCACACCGGTGGCCCAGCCTTCTGCGACAACAGTGAAAGTGGCATCGGCCCATGCGAAACCGGCCGTACCTAAGATCATTAAAGCGAAAATTAAAAATTTTTTCATTGTAAAAAATCCTTTCCTTTATCTTTCATGCTTGTTTTAAAACCGGGTTGTTACTTTTTTTTCATCAGCCTCCTTTCCTCTTCAAGATTAGGGGAACCGGACCCAGTCCCCTGATCATTTCCACTGTTTCCAGTCCAATGTTCTGGGTAACCGTGAGAAACCTGAGCTCGGGGGGTGCGCTCGAAAATTCCATCACTTCAAGGACTTTCCGGAATTGATCCGAGCGGATCCGGTGCTCGAGGTCACTTTCAGTCTCCCACTCTTCAACATAGGTCAGGATATTTTTTGTATTGATATCCTGACAAATTCGGCAGCCACGGCAGCCGGGCAGTGTCTTCACGGGCCTTGAAATCTGCCGAAGGGTTTCTATAATCTCATGCCGCTTCCGGCCCTGGGCCGTAATGTCTAATGTCATGAAGATCATAGTGAACAGCTTTCTCATAACGATCATGGCTAAGAGCCCCCCATATGAGCATAAGAGGGGTCGTCCGGAGGGTTTTGCCCAATAAATACCCTCAGATTTTTAGCCGCCACACAGAATAATAAAGCAAATCCTGTGCCAGCCCGGAGATTTGATGGAAAGTCTGTTTAAGTTCTTGCTATGATGAAGGTTAGCAATGAGGAGATTTTGTGCGGCAGGGTGGTTTTCACGCCTTACCTCATGATATTTCGGGAAATTCCCGAATTATCGAGAGTGGCCCAGAGATGTAGTCGGAGATGGCAGATTAAAAACGGGGACAGCGCCCCGGGAGTTAATTAGCGAATTGGTATTAATAATATCGGTTTTGTTTAATGACGCGGGCGCAGTCCCCATTTTCGTAAAGAAAAGCGGAAGAGTAGCCTGTGAAAACAGGGACTCCACCATTTATATCTCAAAAATAAATGGTGCCACCAACCAATTTCTCCTGCGGAGAAATCAGTAGCAGTCCCTATTTTCACGGACGCTTGATGCCCAGCTTTTGCATCTTCGACTCCAGGGTGGTCGGCTTGAGCCCCAGAATTTCCGCGGCGCCACCCCGGCCGCTGACGCGCCATCCTGTTTTTTCCAGCGCATCGATGATGTGCCGGCGTTCGAGTTCCAGGAGCGTTATCTCCGGGGTTTCGGCAGTGCCCGGCATCTGCGGTAATTCAACCCGGAGCGCAGGGCCCTTGCTGAGAATCATGGCCCGCTCGATCGCATTCCTCAGTTCGCGGACGTTTCCCGGCCAGGCATGGCTCTTCAGCAGTTCCATGGTTTTCCGCGGGATGTTTTCAATGGTTTTTCCCATCTTCCCCTCGAACTCATGGACGAACTTCCTGACCAGAGGAGGGATGTCTTTCCGCCGTTCACGGAGCGGCGGGAGGGTGATAGGGAAAACGTTGAGTCGATAGAAAAGGTCCTTGCGGAACCGGCCCGCCTCTACTTCTCCGGCGAGGTCCCGGTTCGTGGCGGCGATCAACCGCACATCCACGGTGATTGTTTTCGGGCTGCCCAGGCGCTCGAAAGCGCCCTCCTGAAGCACCCGGAGCAGCTTTACCTGAAGCTCGAGTGAAAGCTCGCCCACTTCGTCGAGGAAGATCGTCGACCCGTTGGCCACATCGAAACGGCCCACCTGCCGCGACAGCGCTCCGGTGTAAGCGCCCTTTTCCCGGCCGAAAAGCTCGCTCTCCACAAGGGTGGAGGGTAAAGCCGCGCAGTTGACCTTGACCATCACCCGGTCCCTGCGGCCGCTGAGACTGTGTATCAGGCGGGCGATAACCTCCTTGCCGGTTCCGGTCTCGCCAGCGAGGAGCACGGATGAGTCCGTTCCGGCGACCTGCTCGGCCTGGGCGAGCACTGCTTTCATCTCCTTGCTGTCCGCCACGATTTCTTCGTAGTGGTTCTCCGTGCTGATTTCTTCCCGCAGGTAGAGGTTTTCCGATGTCAGCTGGTCCTTCAGCCCCTCGATTTCCCTCTCCGCTTTCTGGCGGGCCAGGGCGTTGGAAAAAATCTCGGCCACAAGACGCAGGCGCTGCACGAGCTGATCGTTCCATTCCCGCTCGATGTGGAACGAATCGAATGCTATGGCGCCGATGAGCTTGCCGCCCATATGCAGGGGCAGCGTCGCGTTTGCTTTTATACCCGTCCGTTCAGCATAGGCGCGTTCCTTGACAGCCTCTTTGGGAGTTTCGTCAATGTTCGCGGCGCGGTATATTTCGCCTCTGCGGATCACCGACACAAGGTAAGGCAACTCCTCATTCAACCGCTGTTTTGGATATGGCTCGACCCCTTTGACCGCGTATGAGTGGGTTGACCTGATTTCGGTGCCGTCTTCCGAAAAGAGGCCCACGCCCCCTCGGTCCAGCAGAAGGCATTTCACCACGATCCGCAGGGCGTTTTCGATTTCGTGGTCCATCCTGTTGGCGGGGAGGTTGATGAAGTGGGCTGAGAGTGTGGAGAGCATCTTATCGAATTCAAGGCATTCTTTCATGATCCTGGTTTTCTTTATCTTGTCGGTCACATCCAGGACCACAATACAGACGCCCAGGATCTCCCCCGCTCCGGTTCTGCAGGGCTTGAAATTAAACAGCCAGTGCCGCCGCTCCTTATCCGAATTGGCGGGTGCCGGGCCCTCCAGTTCGACCTCTGCAGCCGGTTCTTCCCAATCGAGCACACGATGCAGGACCGGTTCCAGCTTATCCGCCAGTTCTTCTGGAAACACCTCGTGGATCGTACGGCCGATGTGCGCATCCACAGGTTTTTCGTTAATTTCGGCCAGACGGTCGTTGATGTGGACGAAACGAAAATCCCGGTCAAGGAGGCAGACACCTACGGGCGCCGCCTGGAAGAGAGAGGCCCGCTCATCCTTTTGAGGAGCACCGGAATTCGGGGATGGAGGTTTGTTTTTTTTCATCATATCAAGAATTCTCCTGATCCACAGCGGTCGTAGAATGTTTTGGCAGAAACAGGATCAACAGAAGCACACCCACAATACCGCTTAAAACGGAACCGGCAAGAATGCCCACCTTGGCGGCTTCGAGCAGGTCACCGGCCAGTGCCAGTCCGGCAATGAAAATGGCCATGGTGAATCCGATGCCGGCCAGGAAACCTCCTCCCGTGATTACTCCCCAGTTGATTCCATCCGGCAACTTTGCAAGGCCGATTCGCACGGCCAGCCAGCTGAAAAGCAAAATGCCTGCCGGCTTTCCAATAAATAGCCCGAGCACAA
>Ga0209013_10003888_pt1 | contig 13165 bp, 11 predicted proteins | sample Cruoilmetagenom2_FD_187291 | JGI IMG/M metagenome (GOLD analysis project Ga0209013, IMG submission 187291) | Oil polluted marine microbial communities from Coal Oil Point, Santa Barbara, California, USA - Sample 2 (SPAdes) (version 2) | ecosystem: Environmental > Aquatic > Marine > Oil seeps ... | reverse complement strand
CCCACCATCTATCTGGGTGCCTGCGTGGCTGATGTGGCTCTGGATGCTGCCATCTTGGGCATGCACGATGTCCAGGTCGATGCTAATTACTAATGGCCAGAACAGCAACTACCAACGTCACGGCTAACACGAACATTCATTCCGGCGCAGGCTCGTTAATTTCGCTCATCATCAACCACAGTGAAGGCACCACGCAGACGGTCACCATTTACGACTCCCTGGTCGCATCCGGTACGATACTGGCCACATTCAAAGTGGCTGCAGCTGCCAGCCCAGCACATATAAAATTCGATCATCCATTTTATATGCGCTTCACCACTGGCTTAACGATTTCCCCTGGCAATTGTTCTGTAATAGTCACATCCGTCGGAAATTAGTACGTTAGCTGTGAATAGTTTACACAAGAAAATTAAAAATCTCACACAAAGCCGCAAAGGCACAAAGCTTTTTGGTTGTTTTTCTTAGCGGTCTATTGACGTAGACGAAAATTGGGTAAGACAGTGGTATGACATGGCAACCCAAAAACCTTACTCGAGAGCAAATGGCAGAACGGCGCCCCGATATTTTGTCGGAACGTTTTCGTCATGCTCGGCTCAACCTTAACCAACTTTGGTAAACGTCAATAGGCGTCTTTGCGTGAGGCTAAATCTATTTGATTCTGGCTTGATAGCGAAGCGACCTTGTCCAGGTTAGGAGTCCATCTATGACAACCCGCCAAGACATTCGTAATTTATGCCGGCGCCGGCTGGGAGATACAGCACCACCCTATCAATGGTCGGACCTGCAGGTCAACCAATGGATTAACGACGCCATCGCCGATTTTTCCATTCACTTCCCCAGGAAATCCACCAGCACGATCGCCTGTTCTGATGACGACCGCGCCTATGACCTGCCTTTCGACTTTTTGGGCGCGGTCAGTGTTGAATATCCCACCGGCGAAGACCCTCCCGAATACCTGCAGCGAAAACCGTACACCGGCCCCAATTTTTGGGATACTGACGGCTGCTACGATATCATGCGCCGCGACGATCAATCCGACCTTCCAGAGATCTGGATCACCGATAAACCTTCCAGCGGCGAAAATATCGAGCTGATCTATTTAAGCGAACATGCCTTGCTGGACGATGATTCCGATTCGGCCACCATACTCGACCGCCATCTTGAGCTGATTGTGCTTTTCGTGCGCTGGTGCTGCTACCAGGAGCTCGCCACCGAAGAAAGCGCCGACCCCGACCCTACCAGCCTATCTTTAGGCACATTGGAGCTGAACGCGTTTAGAGCCAGGAGGGAATACAGGACCAAACTCAAACAGATATCCGGGGCAGAAGCCGAATCCGCATCAGCCACCTGGCAGATGGATAAACACGACCGGGTATATTGAAATATCGATTGGCTTTGATAAAAACAGGCCCCCGACTGCCCCTACTCGTCCAAATCCACGTCCTCAGCATCACTATCGTGGACCAGCAAATAGGTTAAATACCTGTTTACGACCGACCTTCCGGCCGCATTTAATGCCCATCCCCCTTCATAGATACTGTCAGTGTGGTATGCCAGACCCTTCTCGATCAGATAATTGCTCAGTTCTTGATCCTGCTTTTCTGTGAGCAGAGATTTTATGCTGTTATCGACGACGAATCCATTGCTGCTCAAGTAAACCATCACATTGATCAACGTATCCTCGTCAATCGCCGGATTGAACCAATCCACGTTCGAACTATCGGCCGCTTTCTGCTTGAAATGTGCTCTCAGCTTGCTCGTGTCGAACGTATAAACGGTGTTGGATGGTCTCGGAAATTCTATCTTAGGCTTTGGCGGTTCCTCTTCTCTGGGGAGCAGCAGGAAAGTTACACTTAAAATTATAAATACGGCTAATCCGATTAAACATAAAGCGACCAGGCTCCTGACACCACCCAGAAATGCCAATACAACGATCACAAGCGCAGGGATCATTCCCAGGATAACGATCCGAAATCGATCATCATCTAGATACGATGCAATAGTGTCTCTGATAGCCCAACGTTCCATAATTTATTGATCTAATACTAAGTGCATTCACAAAAGTTCTGATGAATGTCATCCTGAGGAGCGTTCTTTGCGACGAAGGATCTCAGCCTGGTCAAGAAGGATATCCTTCGCTAAGGATATCCTAGGCCTGTCGAAGGGCTCAGTATGACATTACAGAATATTTATGATCCTGCTTAGATACGGCCCAACTTGTGAACTCCTGGTATCCACTCAGATATGAATCGAACTAACGAGGTCCATCCCGTCGTAAAATTCACTTTTTGTTCAGCCTCTTCTCCACCAAGACTAGTACTCAATCACACTGAATAAGATGGAAATTCAATCATGAGAATACTATTTTCTTTTTTTTTAGCCTCTGAAAATTCGTATTCGGTTCACGAGTCATTTTCTCACCACTAAGCACTACTGATCGTTGTATAAGTTACTAAAAGTCTCTTGCGTTGTTTGATCGCTGTTTGTGTTTAGCCTTCATTGCAAGGATCAGTAAGGCACTAAGAAACACCAAGTTTTTAATATTTTTTCTTTGTGCATCTTGGTGTCTTGGTGCCTTGGTGGTGAAAAACCTACCAGGTCACTGGAAACCAAGAAACATCATACATGGAGTATAGTCGAATTGGCAGCGAAGAATCTCAGACACCACTGGGGGAGATTCTTCACTCCACAACGTTCCGTTCAGAATGACACTTTCCATCTAATAAAATGTGACGGAACACTAGATTACATTATTCGTCACTGATTTGTGCTTAAGGAATACTCTCCTTACCCAATAGAGGCAGCGGAAATCCGATAAATCCCATCACACTAATTATACCCGATTGAGATGTTTTTCATCACTCGATGTACGAATCCGACAGGCGATATACCTGGCGCAAATCAATCATAAACGGGGAAAGATGATGAATAAGCCGTGATAACTTGACAGCCGGGGAAATTTCTTGTATTGTAGTAATAGGACAAGCTTATTAACCTGGAGATCAAATTCCCAATGGGAGCTGAATCCACTTCCTCTGATCCAGATCATCCACCCGGCGCATCCTACCCCCGTTATCGAGCCGAGTCACAACTGCTTCAAAGAGCGATTGCCGGTGACCAACCATCTGTTGGCAAGGTGTTGAAGTACCTGGGAGCTTCCAACCCCGACCTTCGCCAAATGATGCAGGCCACGGTGCGCGATCTTGAAGACCCGCTCGTCTGGAGACGGTTGTTGGACTGCATGGCTTTTGAGTGTTGGGGGGAGCTGCCAGAAGAAGAAGTTGATAGCGCACAATTTACCCAGCCAGCGACCACGCTCCCACCCATCCCATTGGATGATAACCACACCCAATCCATCGCCGAAATATTCGTGATCGATGAAAGCGAGTCTGAAAGGGACATGAAGGACGCCCTGCTGAGCGAGGCATTAGATCACGAAGACAGCCACGTACGTTTCGCCTCCGCCTACTTGAGAGGCCTGCGAGGCGACCTGAATATGATCCCCCGCCTGGAAGAGATGATCGAGAGCGACGAGATTTCCTGGCAGCTGCGTGCAGTCCAGGCGCTGGTCGTCATACACGACGAGGGCTGTGGGACGCCTCTCATCCAGGCCCTGGCGAAGTACAGGCACCCCAGCACAGGCAGCGAGCTGCATCAAGCGGCACGCAGAGCACTGAGCGACCTGGGGCGTAAAGCACAGCCTGCCCTACTGGAGGCGCTGAATCACCCGGACAGCCATATCCGCTGGCACGCCGCGCGTGGGCTGGGGCAGATCGGCGATACACGCGGCACCCAGGTGCTGGCCGCGGGGTTGTACGACGAGAACCAGGCCGTCCGTTGGGCGACCGCCAGCGTACTGGCAAACCTGGACGCCACCGCAGTACCAGCCATATTAAACGTACTCACCAGGCAACCGATCAACGAACCATTTCGGCAGGCCGCCTACCACTCCCTGCACGCCATGCCATCTAAACAGACCCGGGAATACCTGGAACCGCTGCTATTGGCCCTGCGCAGTCCCTCTGCACCGGTCCAGGCGCCTCTCATCGCGCAGCGTTTGCTGGAGGACTGGAATAGATGAGGTAATGTAATTCGCCCCACAATACACCGACTCCCGTTTACCTCATTCCGTTGATCTGAGTTTTAGGTTTTTTTTCAAGGAGGAGCCCATGTCACGCACAGAAGGCACGATCTACTGCGATGGATGCGGAGTTGAATTCTCTTGGGGCCCAATTATAAGCGGGGAACACAACTACTGCTGCCAAGACTGCCTGGAAGGCCGGCAATGCGGCTGTGGTGAACGTATGGAGATGGAAGAAAATCGCCGCGCGGGCGGTGAAGACCAGGCTGCTGCACCTGGCACCTATTGATCTTCCTTATCGAGCATCTGCTTTCCATCCAATATCCAGGGCACCCACCTGTCTTCGCCAATCCTGACCCACAATTCCTGCGGCGCGGAGAAATCTTCTACGAACCCCCGCTCTCCCGACTGCAGTTCCCCAACCCGGGGAAACTGGTCCCCCGGTCCACCGCGCACGATCACATGATCAACGCGGCTGCGGAAGGCCAGCGGTGCGGCCCGGCCCGACTCACGCTGCTCGCCAGCCTTAACCGGTTCAACCGGAGCAACCATCACGCCAAAGATTTTATTAAAACGGGTGGCGTCGCCAAAGAAGCGCGTCAGGTCAGCGCTGGTACTTGACAATCCATACGCTGCCCCTAAAGAGTTCTCACCGGCGCTGTATTTCCAGAATATCCAGGGCGGCTTTCTCTTTGACCATTCAACCGGTACAGCTGGCTCATCACCCCTTATATCTACGACCCATAGACCCCGGGGCTTGGCCCAGTCGGTGAGTGGAAGGCGCTTATTGAAGAAAGCCGCGTTCGTACGCAGGATCAATTCTTGTCCGGTTCTCTCACTGAACCTCTTGCAGAACTTGGCGCCTATATTATCCATCTCAACTTTACGCAGTCCGTTGTTTGTTTGAATATCCAGCGCGGGTGTGAGCTCACAGGGAAATTTGCCCACCAGACCCGTGAACAGCTCGAGCTGTTTCTTCCAGTCCTTGATGTCCTTTGGATGAAAGATGTGCACCAGACCGCGCGGCAATCCTACTTCTCCCGCCTCTCTCCAATTCTCTTCAAGGGCCGCGTCCACGGTCTCAACTCCCTGGCTGGCCTTGATATACACAAATGATACGTGCTGCCTGGTAAGGCTCCAGTCGATATCGCCATGTGCTTCTGAAACTTCGATCCCAATAATTTTGCTCATTTTATACTCCAATCACTCAACCTATACATACCTTTGGTCTGGCGCTTTGTCAAGGATTTATGTTTCGATTGGAAACGACTCAATCTGTGAAATCCTTGAGCTTTACCAGGCAGCGCTTTTACCCACACTCCTCGCATCCGCATCGCCCTCTGATGCGCCTCGGGCCGTAAAACGTGGCCAGGCGCGCGGAAGCGTGCATCACGGAGCTGCTGATCCTTGCATTGAAGGCTAAACCCAATCAGCGATCTAACAACGCAAGAGACGTTTATTGACGTTTAACAAAGCTCGAGTAAGATTTTTGGGCTGCCATGTCATACCACTGTCTTACCCGATTTTCGTATACGTCAATAGGTATTAGGGGGACATAAATTTACAACCTGCTTTGCGGACGACCAACATGAACCTGCGATCATGATAAAATTTATCCAGGGGATGTCAATTTGGCATCGTATATGACGTAATGTCTTTCCGGCACAAGAGCTCAGGAAAATTTGGTTCAAGGCAGGTGATGCAATGACCCAAACAAACGATGATCTACAATCAACTTTTCAAAACGGAACCGATAGGGCTGTAGAAACGACGCGTTGGCTGTTGGAACGACTTTTCGACACCGATGTAAAGCGTTCCGTGAACGATCTAATAATAGGTATCTACAGTGTTTTACGGAACATTAGGTTATGACATTCGTCGTAAGTATTATCCATAATTCGTTACATGACAGGCAAGTTCCATACTGCTAGAATAGAAAATATATTATTAATATGAGAAATCATATCATTGAGTAAACCAGAGCGTGCAGCGGTCGGAGAAAAAGTACCGCAGTACCATGGAAAACTTTTAGCGGTGGATTGGGAACGGTTTTTGGCAAACCGATTTTATCGTATATTTTGACCATTATCGGTAAATAGATAATTTGAAGAGATGCTGACTCATCGTAGATTTTGATACAGATTCTTTCTTTACAGGAGGACTCATTAATCTCGACCGATTGCGTGATTAACACGCACACTCACCGCTCTTGCTGCCGGATGCAGTCAGAGCGGTTCGTTTATCAACGTTCTGAAGCTCATCCATCTTGCAGGAGATGCTTACAACAGAACGACACACCCGTGGAGATCAAATATGCTGGCAAATAAGGAGAAAGAAAATAAGCAGGAATACGATGTAGACAAACTTCTTGCGAAGGCTAAAAAGCCATCCGCCGACGCGATGAAGCTGCACCCATTCTACCGGGGTAAAATTGAGACGACATTGAAATGCACCGTGCGCAGTTTCAATGACTTCGCCATCTGGTACACCCCCGGAGTGGCTGCGCCCTGCCTGGCGATCGAGAAAGATCCGGAATTGGCTTACGAATACACAAATAAATGGAACACGGTCGCGGTAGTGAGCGACGGTACGCGCGTGCTCGGCCTGGGCGATATCGGGCCAAAAGCCGGGCTGCCGGTCATGGAGGGCAAGGCCCTGCTCTATAAATACCTGGGCGGAGTGGACGGCGTCCCCATCATGCTCGACACCAAAGACCCGGACGACATCATCAACACCGTACTGATGCTGCAGCCCGGTTTCGGAGGTATCAACCTGGAAGACATTTCCCAGCCAAAATGCTTCCGCGTGCTGGATACGCTGCGGGAACAGGCGGAAATACCCGTCTGGCACGACGACCAGCAGGGCACCGCCACAGTGACCCTGGCGGCCCTGATCAACGCGCTGCGTATCGTGGGGAAGAAAATGAGCGAGGTGAAAATCGCCTTCATCGGCAGCGGGGCCTCCAACGTAGCCTGTTCACGCCTGATCTTCGGCGCGGGTGCTGACCCGGCTAAGTGCTTCATGGTAGACAGCAAAGGTATCCTGGGGGTCCACCGCAAGGATCTGGAACTGCGTAAAGCGGAATTCGTGGACAAATGGCGCCTGTGCCAGATCACCAACGGTGCAAGACGTGAAGGGAGCATTGCTGATGCCATGCGCGGCGCGGATGTGGTCATCGCCCTGTCACGCTCCGGTCCAGGGGTCATCCTCCCGGAGTGGGTTGCTAATATGGCCAGTGACGCCATCGTATTCGCCTGCGCCAATCCGGTGCCGGAAATCTGGCCCTGGGAAGCAAAAGAGGCCGGCGCCGCGATCGTCGCCACCGGACGCTCAGATTTTCCAAACCAGGTGAACAACTCGCTAGGATTTCCCGGGATTTTCCGCGGTACTCTGGACGTGCGCGCCCACACGATTACCGACGAGATGTGTTTTGCAGCCGCCGAGGCGCTCGCCGGGCACGTCGGAGAACGACTGAACGCGGAGCAAATCCTGCCCACGATGGACGACTGGGAGGTCTTCCCGCGCGAGGCGGCCGCGGTAGGCATGAAAGCCCAGGAGCAGGGCATCGCGCGCATCCAATTGAGCTACGACGAACTGCTTCAAAAAGCCATGCAAATCATCAAGCGGTCGAGGGATATGACGGAGAGGATGATGGAGGAGGGATTTATTGCGGAGCCGGAGGATTGAAGTGAACAGTTTTCAGTTCACAGTTTTCAGTTTTCAGTAAATAAGAGATTTTGAGAAGATGCAGGATTTTCACAAACTGAAAGTTTGGCAGAAGTCGCATCACTTAACCCTGTCAATCTATAAAGTTACGAGTGGTTTTCCAAAGACAGAAACTTATGGGTTGACCAGCCAGGTTCGGAGGGCTGCATCCTCGATACCTACAAATCTGGCTGAGGGATGTGGACGTGGGAGCAACGCAGAATTAAGGAGGTTTGCATTTATCTCCCTGGGATCTGCCAGCGAACTTGAATATTTATTACAACTTGCATACGATCTCGAAATACTGGGTCGCTCTGATTACAAAGATCTGAACGATCAGATCATCGAAATAAAAAAGATGTTGACATCCTTCATAAGCAAACTGGCTAACTGACAACTGATAACTGATAACTGACAACTGACAACTGATAACTGATAACTGACAACTGATAACTGACAACTGATAACTAACAACCCAAGAGGAGACACACACATGTACGACCTAATCGTAATCGGCGGAGGCCCCGCCGGATTGACCGCAACCATCTATGCCATCCGGAAGCGACTGAACGTCCTTCTGGTGAGCAAAGACCTGGGGGGCAAGACCAACTACCGCCTGGCGCTACCGTGGATAGAAGATTATGAGACCAAGGGGTTCAGTGTTATCCGCGGTCTGGAAGTAATCGACAAGTTCCGCCGTGAGCTGGAGTACCTGGATTTCGCCCGCCACATGGAGGCAGTGGATGACGTGCGCAAAGACGGCGATGGCTTCCTGGTCACGACCCGGGGAGGAGCAGAGCTGCCGACGCGCGCCATCATCGTCGCTACCGGCGCCAGGCAGATGCGTATGGACGTCCCGGGGGAGAAGGAATTCACGATGCGCGGCATGTGCTACTCGGCTTTGAGCTACGCCCCGCTGCTCATTGACCGCACAACCATCGTGATCGGTGATGGAGACCTGGCGCAGCGTTCGGCGGCTGAGCTGGCGATGATTGCCAAACACGTTTACGTGGTGTGTGAATGCAGCGATTATATGGACACCCCCCTGGCACTGAAGCTGCAGCGTTCAGAGAACGTCACCATTTTGGACGGATACAAGGTGCTGGAGGTGAAGGGGGACGATTTCGCCCGCAGCGTCCTGCTGCAAGGACCCGATGGCGAGCAGACCACGCTCGAAGCGGACGGCACATTTATCGAAAAGGCGCTGATCCCGAACTCACGCATGGTGGCAGAGCTGCTGGACCTGGACGACCAGTACCGCATTAAGGTCGACTGGGCCAACCGCACCAGCCTGGATGGCGTATTCGCGGCCGGCGACGTGACCAACAGCTACGCCGAGCAGGTGCTGGTGGCGGTCGGCGAGGGAGCCAAGGCCGCGCTGAGCGCGTACGAGTATCTGCTGCCGATTCTGTAAACAGCAGCCACCCGCAGGTCCGCGCGATCATTCATCGCGTGGACCTTTCGGTGGCTGATCAAACACTGCACCCGTCCGCTCTCACAGGGGAAATTGCCAGCAAGTTCAGTTTACAATCCTACCGAAAGAATTCGGTGTTGCTACCCCAAACCCGTTCAAACGGATTATGTAATGAAACGTGTTTCAACACGTTTTTTATATCAAGCCGCAATTCATTCGCGGCGTTTCTTACAACACAGAAAAAACGCCCATACCCACCTGGACAGACCCGGTTATCTAGCACGTCAGATGCAGCGCCGCGGCTGCATTTCCCCGCTCCCTGAGCTGGTTGTATTTCTTACAGGCATCTTTGGACGGTAAGGCGATCAATTCAATCCCGGCCTGCTCCAGCACCATCAGTGTCTGTTCGCTGACCCGCATGCGCCCGAAGGTCCCCTGCCCCACAATCAACACAGCCGGTGCTGCTGCCAGCACTTCTTCCAGGTCGGAAGGCTGCAGGCTGTGTCCTTCCTGGCGCCACCAACCCGCGATCACCCGGTCCGGCAGGATGATCACGTCTTTGGTGTACGTCTCCCCATCAATGGTAATGCTTCCAAAACGGTATGAATCAATATGTGGAGGATTCATGGTGCAGCTCAGCGGGTATTATAGCAGTAATTGTATACCTCTCCTTTTTTGGTCTCGATCACTCCCGTACAGCAGTTCAGGGCGCAAATTAACAAGAAGTTTACAAGCCGCTGTCGTGTACATGAATAAAGGTGAAACATGGTTGTGATTATTATGCGGTAAAATACTTTATTCTAAACGGGACGAAGTTCTCCCATAATAACTCGCATACCAGAGCAGGTTGGATAACCATAGGTATAATTTTCCAATATCATTGGAGGAGTGATGACAACATTGAGAACGCGCCTGATCCCAGCCCTTATCCTGATCGTTTTTTTGATCTTTACCCAAACATGGTTCGCTTCAGCGGACACACTTTCTAGCAGTGAAGACCCTCCCCTATCCGCCGGTGAACCAACGGTGATCTATGCCACACGCAGCGACAGCTACGGACCGTTGCGCGAGGCCAAGGCCGGCCCTCCAAAATGGGTGGGAATGATCTCTATACCGCGCAAAATGCTCCCCAACCGGCCGGGTGAAGGCGGGGAACCAACTGGAGGTTCGATCCAACAGGGCATCACCGGAACCAGTGCCGCCTCGATCGGCGTCAGCTTCGAAGGTCTTGACAACGTCAACGGCTACATCCCTCCGGATACCCAGGGGGACATAGGCCCCGGTCACTACGTGCAGGTGGTGAACGCCTCCTTCGCCATATGGGACCGGGAAGGGACTCTGCTGCATGGCCCGGCTGACCTGAACACGGTCTGGTCCGGGTTCGGCGGCCCCTGTGATACCACGAACGACGGCGACCCGATTGTGCTTTACGATCACCTGGTGGATCGCTGGCTGATCAGCCAGTTCGCACTCCCATCCTACCCAAACGGTCCATTCTACCAGTGCATCGCCATATCCCAGAACGGTGACCCGACCGGTTCCTGGTACCGTTACGAGTTCTTATGGAGCAGCAATAAAATGAACGATTACCCCCATTTTGGGGTGTGGGAAGATGGGTATTATATGGCTGTCAACCAGTTCGCGGCGGGCACGTTGGATTGGGCCGGGCAGGGGGTGGCGGTGTTCGAGCGCGACGAAATGCTCAGCGGTAACCCCGCGCGCATGATCCAGTTCGATCTGTATGGTACAAATCCCGACCTGGGTGGAATGATACCCACCGACCTGGACGGACCGGCACCCGCAGCAGGCACTCCCAATTACTTCCTCGAGATGGATGACGCCGCCTGGGGATCGTTCCCAACTGACCAGCTGCAAGTCTTTGAATTCCACACCGATTGGGAGACACCGGGCGACTCGACTTTTATCCAGGTAGATACGCTGGATACGGCCCCTTTTGAAGCGGACATGTGTGGCAGCTCACGCAACTGCATCCCGCAGCCAGGTGGCATCGCCCTGGACGCCATCTCAGACAGGCTGCTGTACCGCCTGCAGTTCCGCGACTTCGGTGATTACCAGACCCTGGTAGCCAACCACACGGTGGACGTGGACGCCAGCGATCACGCCGGTGTGCGCTGGTACGAACTGCGTAATACAGGAGGCGGCTGGAGCATTTACCAGCAATCCACCTACGCTCCCGACGCCGATCACCGCTGGATGGGCAGCATTGCGATGAACGCCAAAGGTGAGATCGCCCTCGGATACTCCGTGTCCAGCGCATCCGTGAGCCCATCCATACGCTTCACCGGGCGCCTGCCCGGAGACCCGCTGAGCACAATGACCCAGGGTGAGGGCGAGATCATCGCCGGCACCGGATACCAGTACCATCCAGACGGGAGATGGGGCGACTACAGCATGATGTCTGTTGACCCGGTGGATGATTGCACCTTCTGGTATACGCAGGAATACTACGCCACGACCGGGGTATTCAACACGGCCTGGCAAACCCGCATCGCCTCCTTCCAGCTCACAGACTGCGCCGCGACCTCCAGCATCCTGTCCTTTACAGCGGGCTGGAATCTGCTTACCCTTCCACTGCAGCCCACCAGTCCATATAAAGCGCAATCTCTCTTAGACGATATCAACGCCGAGGGTGGCGCATGCACTGAAATCGACCGCTGGCTGAATGGCGGCTGGAACGCTCACATAGACGAGCTGCCTGCCAATGACTTCGACATCCAGATGGGTGAGGGGTACTTTATCAAATGCACTCAAGCCAGCGACTGGAGCATGGAGGGAGGAGCACTGGAAAGCAGCATCGCTCTCGACCTGGTCGCTGGTTGGAATTTGATCGGCATCCCCTACCCCGAGTCCGGTTACACGGCTCAGAGTGTCCTGGACGATATCAACGCCCAGGGTGGGGCCTGTTCCGAGATCGACCGCTGGTTCATCGGTGGGTGGGATGCCCACGTGGATGGGTTACCCTTTAACGATTTCGACCTGCTCCATGATGAGGGGTATTTCGTCAAGTGTACCCAGGCGAGCACATTTACCCCCGCACCTTAGGCGATACTCCTGGCAAGGCGTTTGAGCCAGTGTGCCTGGCCGCGTATGAAAGACACCCGCCAGTGAGGATCCGTCGTGTCAAGTATCAGGCTGTTGAAAAAGTGATTCTGAAGTATTAATATAATCCATTATGGTGAAGGTTTAACGGATAATCTCCAGTATTTCACATTATTCACAGAATTTGTTCTGATAACATTCTTCTGGGAGATATTATCCTAATCTTATACCGATTTTGTTTCGTTTAAAATGTATTTGATGGATTTCGCGCATTAAGCTGTTTGGTTATCAACCCGTTAGGCGCAATAGCTTTGCTAAATGTTGTCTATGAGGGTTTTCTTGCCCTCCATGGCACGAAAAAGCTTTGGATAGTCCATATGTATGATGAGTATCTTATGACAGATAAAAACAAAAATAAACAGCTTCCCGAAATATTACGTTTATTAACTAAGCTTCTTCAAATCATCCTTTATATACCGATTCAAATAATCTTCATTCCTTTTGCTATCATTGGACTAATAGATGCGATTTACAAGGAAATGAGAAAAAGCAAGAAATTGGGTGTCTCCTTCTCAGCAGGTCAAGCGCTTCAATATAGGTGGATCATGCATTATTTTAACACCAGACCAGATCCCCTTTCTGTTGCATTTACAAAAAAATTTCCATGTGAATCACATTTTGGTTTGTGGTCGACTTTGGGAGCTCTTATCATTTCCCAGCGGTTATTTGGTTTCACTACCAGGCTTGGAAGACTTGTTGAACCAGGTGAAGAGACCTTAGATTCCACTGCGGGTATTCGGGTGCTTATGTTTGACAAGATAATGGAAAAATATGTTGATGAAATGGAGCAGATTGTCCTTCCTGGAGCTGGCTTTGATCTAATAGCTTTGCACTTTACAAAAGGA
>Ga0209013_10003887_pt1 | contig 13166 bp, 10 predicted proteins | sample Cruoilmetagenom2_FD_187291 | JGI IMG/M metagenome (GOLD analysis project Ga0209013, IMG submission 187291) | Oil polluted marine microbial communities from Coal Oil Point, Santa Barbara, California, USA - Sample 2 (SPAdes) (version 2) | ecosystem: Environmental > Aquatic > Marine > Oil seeps ... | reverse complement strand
CGGGCCTCTTTGGCCTTCCTCCAAAGGTGCTACCTCCACCACCAAAGAAGTCTTGTACTCCTTCTCCTTCCAAGGGTACACCAACCTTGCTGGTGCGCTGGAGCATAAACTCGCCTCGTTCGCCTTTTGCCAGAACAAAGTTGTCATGAAGTGGCCCACCCCTGCCAGTGCGTATACGTTCAGTCACATCTTCCGCAGTCTCATTGTATTCTGCATTACGAAAGTCACCTGGTGGGTATTCTGCTCCTAATGCGGCGGCTTGCTTTGCTGCCTCGGGCGATATATTCGCCAGATGAGCACCTTGGGCTGCAACATGAGCATCCGCAGTTACCATAGCCGCATAAGCGGCCTGAGAACTATATTTTTGAGCGGCAAGAGTGGCGGGTGCTCCCCCACGCCCTTCTAGTCTTGCTTGTTCCATTATAGCTCTTTCAGATACGCTTGGAGTACCTCTGTTTGTTAATGTTTTGTACATGGCTGCTGTTTCTTGGACAAGACTATTCTGAACCCAATCTTTTACAGTCATTGGGCCACGTCCTAACATTCCTCCGCCAGGCATCATCATACCCCCCATGTGTGGGAGCGCCGTTTGTCCTTTTAGGTCTCCGAACTTGAAAACTTGCTGTTTCCCATGTAACCCAAGAAGTGCTCCGGCTGCTTTACTATGAAGTCCCAAACCAATGGGGGTTTGAGAAATATCGTAATCTGCATCTGCTATACCCTCAAAGCCACCGCCCCCATATACTGCTTGTGACATCGATGCTCCGCCCGCCATGCTTTTTTCTATTTGCCCAAATTGTTGGTCGTTCATAGCGAATAGACCAGCACCATGCGCGGGAAGCGGTTTATCTTGTCCTATAAGTCCGGCCAGGGTTTGCCCGAAGTTCCTTTCTGGCATTGATGTAAACTTGCCTTCAGCCGTTCTATACATAAAGGTTGGGTCACCACCTTTAACTTGTAAGGTGAATGTGCTCATAAGCCGCTCTAGGTTAGATTGACCAAAGCGTTGTTTATCAAGTGCGGTTTGGTATGGCAATACAGCGCCAGTATGCCCTCTAGCAATTGCTCTTTTGCTCATGCCAAGAGCAGAGGCCGCGGACTCTACACGCCGACGTACATTGTATGCTTGCCCCATCAACATTTGTGAGTCAAGAACTTTAGTGCCTGCCTCAAATATATCCTCTGTTGGTGCTTGGGTTAGTCCCTCTCCTCGTTCTTTTACCCATTCCTGGATATTTTCTGACGTGGAATATTTTATCATTCCTTTAAATTGGTCAGCAAAAATGTCTAATTCTCCTGCTGGCACACCACGTTCCTCTCCAGCCATGGTACGCAATAATTCATCTGATTGTTGGAGATACTCTTTGGTGCCTCTTGATAAGTCACCTTTCAAAGCACCAAGGGGTATTTGCGCCAATCCACCCTTAGTAGCTCTTGCTAAACCTACAGTTATATTAGGGTCAGCATCAAAGTCACCAAAAAGCTCTCGAACAGGTGCCCCAACACCACCAGTGTAGCCTGTGAGAGGCAAGCTGCCAGCATGTGCTTGTCCCGCTTCGTCGATATATGAGCCTCTACCCATTTCTAGTCCGGTTTGTTTCCTTATCATTTGGGGTGTAACAAAATTCACTGGAACGGCACTGCCCTCGCGTCCAAGGTTAGGTGACCTAAAAAACAGGCCAGGTAATCCACCCCAACGTCCAACATCCGCTCGTGCCCCCTCCAACCAAGCAGCTTTTCCCTCTGCTCCTTTTGGTTGAACATGACTGCCCCTACGTAAATCCTTAAGCATCCTGTCCATATTCGATTGGCTTGTAATCATGTTTTGCAAGCCCTGCCCGAATGCACCTACATACCTGCCACCACGGCTTTCTCTTAGATAAGCACCTGCCACACTCTTGGGGACAGTCCTTGCGCTAGATTCATCAGCCAATTGTCTCTCGCGCTGAAGCGTAGCCATTGCCTTGCTACTACCTTTTTCTGCAATACCACCACGCGTAAAGTCTAATAGACCCTCGAAATAGTTTTTCCCCATACGGCTTAGAGGAACCTCTTTCCCAAACTCATCTAATTCGGTTTCGGTAACAGCCCCCATTGTTTTCGGGCGCTCGAGCATTGCGCCAGATGTAGCCGAATATAATGGCCCCTTCCCCTTTACTGTACTTGTAACAGCCTCTTCGTACTCCTCATACGGACGCCCTTCACCGAGGTCTAATAATTTCATTTCTAATTCCCCCATCTGTTCTGCATTAAATGTTGTTCTCTCGCCCGCTGGAGGAGCTACTAATCCACCAGATTCATCCGTGAGAGTGGCACCCCCTTGTCCCCTTCTTAGGTTCTCTTTTGTGTATTGATACACATCAGAAACCTCTTTCCATGCCTCGACATGCCTTGGGGTAAATGCTCTGCCTCCACCTGCTTGAACATCCTCGCCTATACCCAGGTGTTTGGCAATCTCTGGATATCGATATGCTATTGCAGCTTGTTCCTCAAATGCAAGCCGTGGTTGTTTCCACATATGCTCTGCTGTAATATTAGAAACCATAGTAGCGTAGAGTCCGGGTTGTCGAATGCGCCATTCATAATTGCCTGTATCTGGGTCGTAATTAAATGCCATATTCTTTTTCATGAGTTCTACCGATTCCCGCCCTGTTCTTGGGGGCGCATCCCCACGTTCTAGTTGTGCGCCTCGATAAAACTCCTTCTTAAGAAACTTCATTTCATCTGGTCTTACGTAGCCCAATGTTACCATCTGTGGTTCCATTGCATACCCGCGACCATATTTCCCGAGGGTATAACCAGGCCTGTCTGCTGACAGTCGTTCAATTTGTTTATGTAAAATGTTCATGAACCCCCATGGACTCGTTTGTTCACCAGAAAGGTCAGAATACTTTTGGGCAAGAACATCCATTGAAACTGCCCCTGGTTTTCCCATCTCACCTGGTTGCCGCGCATATGCACTTAACACTTTTCCTGTATGTCCACCAAGCTCCTCAAGCATTTGTGCTTGTTTCTCTTGTGTTAGAGCACCAAACTCGTGGGTAAATGCATCTAAGGGATTCTTTAATTCAGCAGTTAGACCTTTTATCACAGCACTTCCTGCACCAATTGCTACTTGGCGATCTTTTGTTGGAATAGTACCGCCCTCTGTACCAAGCCCGGCCATGACAATTTCTACTGCTTTGAGCCCACTCCCTTTCCAAGCCGTGCCAGTTTCAGTATGGTATGGCATTTGGATGGTTGGGTATTGGTACTTGGTACCGAACTCTACCTCACCAGGAAACTTGTCTTTGATGATATCTACTAATTCCTGTTGATAAAGATTCTTAGCAAGGCTAGGCTCTGCCGCACCTGGGTCTTTGAACCCTGGAGTCGTTAGGTCTCTATAATCATCCGGTAGTGGTCTTCCTCCAGGCATTACACCAGAATGGGCTTTACCTGTGGTTTCCGTAAAGCCAGTGGGCATGTATAGTTTTGGGTCTCCTGTAAGAGTAATTTGGCGTGTGGCATGTTGAACAATGGGGGTCGTAACTGTCTCTTTGTCAGGCCCTCTATAACTAATCATACCAACAGTAGCCGATTCTCCCGCCTCAATAACATGGCCTTTTGTTGGGCCTGTCCTTTTATATACACCCTCTGCGTTTTGTGTAAATATACCAAATTGTGCCTTAAACTGGCTACCAGCCATATCTCTAATGTGTGGTATTTTTACAGTATGTTGAAGTTGGCTAGGATATGCCCCACTATATATACCCTTCATTTGGTTCTCGTAAGATACCATCCCACCAGAAAATGGGGAACCTGGTGTATGGAAAATACCGCGTTGTACTCCAACAGCACGACGCTCTGTCTCTCCAGGAAACAACATGTTCAACCATCTATATCCTGCATCGGACATTTTTCTGATGTATTCCGGTTGTGCTACCTCTAGTCCCCCTCCTTCCTTTGGTCGCAATAAATCTGCCTGTTCACGTAGGCCACCTTCGAAGGCAATATTGCCTTGCTTCAATGCTTTCATTGCAGTCTTGCCAAATATTTCTGTTTGCCAATCCCACCCTTCTCCTTCTCTCCATGGTGCAGTAGTGCCCATTCTGCGAAGTCGTGTTACATCATCACTGCCTTTCCAGGGAGCCATGCCACGAATATGCCGTAATGGGTCGGTGTCACTAGCCCCCTTAGCAAGGTTGTATATACCAGTATATGCATCTACTTGACTTCCCTCTCGTGGAATGCGAACGCCTATACGTTCAGCATAATCTTCTCTTGCTCTTTGATTGTGCACGTCATGACTGTACATCATGGTTTTCCCCACTAACTGCTGTTCTGCGAACCCTTCTTGTAGAACATAAGAGAAACGTCCCTCAGGGCCAGTCCTGGCCGTTGTGGTATAAGACGCTTTTATAAAACCCTTCAATGCATCAGTAGGGGTTTTGAAGTGCGGTTTCATGTCATCATCTACCCAAATTTGAGCACCGATGTTGCGTGACCAACCTGAAGCCGACGGTAATTCAATCGATGACCCCCAGGGTGTATGTGGCCCTTGTGCTATAGTAAAGTTAAGTGTTTCCGATAAACCACCTCTAGGCCTTACAGAAACACCTGCGGTCTCATTGCCAAAATCCCTCCATCCAAACTCATAGTTCTCCATGCCTTGCAGGGCACCTATAACATCGTGTTGGAATGACGACCAGGTAGGTTTTTTACCAATGTTGTAAGACATGACTTACTCCTGAAGATAACTAATTATAGCAGTCCATCCTCCTTCACCAACTGGTTTGTAGCCGTTCATCCTTATTCCGTCTACAAGTATCTTCCTTTTTGTTAGAAGACCTTTTTCTACCAGGTTGTTCAGGCCTTTGAAAACCGCATGTCTGTCTAAGCCAGTGTACCTCATAGCCATTCTGGTAGTTAGTTCATCTTCATCCCTTGTTGGCGGTACCAATAACTCCGCCGCCTGTTGCATTAATTCATCTATTGTTTGTCCTGTATCAATGACCGTCGCCATGGTTTACTCCGTGGTGGTTTATACATTAATTTCTTTAGGTCTGATTCTCCATTGTCGCATCTTATAACCACTGCGCCAATCTGTGGCTTTCCATTCGCCTTCCCTATTCTATGTATATATGATGTCTTAAATTGCCAACATGGCAAATATATACCTCTTGTTGGGAAAGTGAGACCACTATCAGCGTATCGATGGTTGTGCGCTCTTACTACATAATCAGGGGGTGTTTCACCCCATTCATTGTAATAATACATTGTTTCCGTAACCAGCCTCATTGCAGCAGTCGCATATGTGTGTGGCAAGCCTCCCATATTAGCATGATGTGCAATATCGAAGCTCACTCTACTGAACTCTGCCCTCAAATGCCACCAGGAATACTTGTGGCGTTCGGGGTCTGGTTCGGCGTCTATATCTCTTGCGAGTTCTTCTTCTCCATAAGCGCTTATTCCTGTGTGTGCTTCTGTTCCTCTAAGCACAAACACATTATCCACGCGGTGGAGAAGTGGCTCTAATACAGCATGTGCATTTTCCACAGCGAGAGATGGATTCCTTGATATGGTTTGCCAACTTCGCTGTTTGGAGTCTAGGTCAACGATATCGCCAGCCAAGACCAGGTGTGTGTAATAATCTTTAGTAAGGTTCTCAATGTCGTCTTGACATTGTTCGAAAGTACGCAGTAGCCACAACTGAATATCGTTTAGTTGATAAGGTTCGCCATCATCACGATATAGTCCAGGGGCACATAAACCAAGCGTACTATTGCAGTGTGTATCAGCGATAAATATTACCGCTTCCTTTGCCATAGTTGCTCCCTTGGGAACTACTCACTCGTTTCGCTAGCCATTGCCTCCATTGACGAATAAACTTGCTCGGTTTCTAATATTACACCAAGCTCCATTAGCCATATATGAGGTTGGTCAATTAGACCGCCACTTACAAGCGGTATGCCTAACCTTTCTGTTTTTATGTATAGGTCGTAAGCCATAGGTTTCTCAGGCACCTTGGCAGTGAGGCCCATCTTTATTTCGTTGAGTGTGCCGAAATAATCGTGCATTGCTTCACGCAACGCTTCGAGTTTTTCAGCTAAAGCTCTTCCCCCACCGTTCCCGCCCAACGCTGATTCACTTCAAGAACCTTGTTATGAATCTCATCGGCAACATCAGGTTGTAGCATTCCCCACGCTTTTACAAAAGCGGTGTTGGTCATAGCCAATCGGGAATGTCCATCCTTGTTTTCTTTACTTGGGAAAAGCGGGTTCCCATCCATATCTAGTATGTTGCACTCAACTAAAGTAAGCCACACTTCAAGCCGTTTTAACTCCTCAGTAGATAATGTCTGTACTAGAATTATCTCGTCGGGTTCTAGCTCTTTGAATTTTCGTTCCAGTGTCGAGAATAATTGTTGCCGCCTTTCATGTTCGTATTGAGCGGCCTGTTTTATCGTCACTGTCGTTGCTTCATCTACCTCATACGTTTCATCTGTTTCTTCTAATTCAAATGTTTTATATACGGGTGCAGCTAATTGTAATGGCATAATGCCTCCATAAGATATAGCGAGGGGGGACTAAGCCCCCCTCTACTAGATTAGGTTGGCCAGGTATATTGTGTACTTGCATTACCGACAAGAAAATCGCAATAATGGTCAGTGCCACTAGGCGCAATTGCAGTGCCTGTAACTCTCATCATCACTGATTGATTGCCAGCTAGGCGGATACCTCCAGCCACTTGATACATAACCTTCGAAGCCTGGACACGTAAACCCCACGGGGTCAAGGGTGCAGAACCAGGCATGTCTTGCGGGGTAAGCGCATAAACATCTAGGTCTTCTACCCAAGGCGCGGGTGTCCACTCCGTTCCTGTTGTGCTTCCAGTAAGAATGTCTCGATATAGTTCAGGGTCTTTCCACTTCACCACCATATCAACAGTGAGGGCACGACCAATCACGGTCACATCCTCAATGAATGGGTCACCATACACTTTTTCTTGTCTGATGTCCAGTGGTGCGTTGGTCAAGGTGACCGTCGCCATGGTAATTGGTAATTCTGTAGCAGAATAACCAGGGACTTTCAAGTATCCACCAGTTACACAACCGATGGGGATACTCTCATAGTCTTCCATTTGAGTGTTTTCATATGACCAGCTTGGGTCATCCGTAAAGTCAAACGTTCGTCCGAGAACATCCACACGCGCCGTAATAAGTCCATCGTTCGGTAAAGCAAGAGTGAGATTAACAATCTTGCAGTCAACAAACGATTCCCCTAAGTCTTCCGAACCATCACCAGCATGTCCAGGAACTTCCTTGCGGAAGCTCATATAAGGAATGTAAGCCTGGTCTGTTGCAAATGTGAATTCGTGCGCCACCATGCCAGTAACGGCACTGCCGAGCACATCTTTATCAGCTTCGGTTGTGTGTGCGCCTAACGCACCATATAACAACCAGCCTATTGTATCCTCGAGACGAGGATTGATTGCGGCCCCACCAGTGGCGACTACACCGGCCCTATAAGGAATCGTAGGAACGGGTAGTCCACCGACTTCGGGTGGCCCGAGACGGTCATCTGAGATTGGCGATAGGTCTACATCAGCGGCACGATGTTGATAGAACGTAGATGAAATCGTGCCCTTAGCAGCCTGACCACCGAAGGAGAAAATACCAGTTTGTGCTGTAACAGCCATGTTAACCTCCTAAGGTCTCCAAGATAATACGCGCCAAAGTAATTTGCCTCTCCATATGAATTTGTTTTTGCCGCCACTCTCAAAGAATGTGGCTCCCTCTATATAAGGGGAACCGTAGGCTTTTTCACCATAGTCATCAACCAAGTCGCCAACATGTATGGTTTCTACGCACTTTAGCATCCGTCCGTAAAAGCCATAAGCATACTGTAGTGCCCTATCTTCTGGATAGTTTTGTCGTACAAAGTAAGTTTGAAAATTGATGGTGCCCCTTCTCCACCAGTAGATACCTCCGCCTATCTCGCCAACAGGTAGATACGGAATAGTAATATCATCTAGCTTGTCATTATCGATGCGTCCATCAATATGGTCGGGGTCTGTAAAGTCACCCCCTGATATTGATACGCTTACGTTTTTGTCTAACGGGTTTTCCTGAAAACGCCCTACTTTCACCAGTATAGCCCTGGTCGGGTCTTCCTCTGGAACCTCGAACGTCATTGAGGTCTCCAATGAGGACTTAAAGCGGTAAAGTATCATGGGCACTATCATTGCAGGAATGTTGTCGTTAGGCATGTTTGTCATAACTGCGCTCTCTGATATCTAGGATTCCGTTTCATTTCATTAAGGAACAATGTAAACAGCCATTCGGAAGATTCCTGTAGCGGGTTATGCTCAGGATTTCCACTATCTACTCGAGTTCCAAATTGACGTACCTCAGCGGACTCTATGGACGCGGATGTCAAAAGCCAACCGGAAGCATAGAGGGTCAAGGCGTGCAGTACAGTCTCTGGTGTGTCTAGGTCATCATTATCATTTGTGTCTGGTGTTGGTTTTGTCCAGTGTGCCAAGTAATAGGCCGTGTACGTACCATCACTTTCGATTGCCTTAGAGAGTGTTACCTTCCCACTTGGATATAGTATCCAGCTATTAGCACCAGTAGTGTTGCTACCTATGTAGTTTCCAGGGGCAATAATAGATGGGGGTAACATCTCTCCAGTAGCGTCAACGACAACAGTTTCTATTGCATAAGCGTCACTAGGTAACGCGAATTCAACAGTTGCACCGTCGCCAGTCAGCGTAGTAACCGATGTTTTGGGTGCCCAAGGCAATATGGCGTCCATGGCGGCTTGAATCGCGTCGAGAAGCTGTAGCTCGGCATAACCCTCCCCCTTAGGGTCACCAAGCATACGTAGGATACGAGTAGAAAGTTCGCCATATGTAGCCATTAGACTACCTTAGCCTCACCCTTCACACGTGTAGTACCAGCAGAGAATACAACTTCAAAGACCTCGGGGGCATAGGGCTGGTGGCCCATATAAGCATCCCACGAGAAACGTTGAACCATTTCAAAGTCATCGACTGGCGGAGGAGCATGGAAGCGGGGTGCCATAGCAACACCGCTCACGATACCCTGTGGCCCACCGATGAATATTGAAGACTGGATATTCCGGGCTTTGGTAACATAAGCGTAAACGCCAGCACCTAAGTCCGTAGTCATATCAATCATGATAGGCTTGTCCAGAACGATGCGGTCAGGAGAGGTGGACTTTGCGACAACCCTGCGGTTGGTCAAAGTACCTTCCGTAAAGTCAACACCGTTGGTGATACCATAATTCGCTGTCCGTGTAGTATGGATAGTTATGATATCGTTCACTTCAATGTCGGAGAGGGCACCAGTCCCCCATGAACCAACTGAAATGTAATTGGTGATTCCAGCGCTTGACTGGCCCACCATGTAAGTTGCGTCCACTTTTGTAGTACCTGGGTCAGGTGCACCATCTCCAGCGGAGATAGCGGAGTCAACTGAACCCTGTGCAACAAGTGCACCACTGTTCCAAAGCGTTAGCTTGGGAGATTGTACAAAACGAACGTTTTTGTAAGCACCAACTTCGTAGCGTAGAAGCTGGACGCGTCCTTCATATTGATTAATCGTAATCCACTCATCGGACGACGTGCCTTTCTGGATATCATAGATAACCGAAGGGCTAGTGTAGCATATGATGTTATTAGCTGCACCCGCCGGGCCAAGAGCAGAAGCGATATCACGGGACGCCATACCTAACCAGATATCGAGTGCTGTTGTGATATCGAATAGGTCGGTTGTTGCGAGCGCATTAAAGTCACTCCCACCACCCTGGTATAACTCATAGCCGGAGCTAAGAGCACCAGAAATGTAAGCGTTGCGAGCGAGATAGTCGAGAACATCAACCATGTGGTAACCGAGGGCACCGCGCATGAGCATCCGCAGACCTTCGCGACCGTCCTGTTTCCAGTAGGTTACTAGGTCATCATAAATGGTATATGCGACTTTGCCGCCGTAGCGGTTGAAGACAATCTCTACCTGACGTGAATCCACGTGACTAGCTGGCATCCATATTTGGCGCACAGCCAATTGTGTGGTGTCTGGATGTGGGTCTAAAAATTGATTGAGCACCATTTTAGTTGCCCGAACATCCGCCAGGTTCTTTACAAATTGAATAGTGGGGGTGAAAAGAGCGCGTTGTCTGAAAAGCGAGATAAGTTCAGGGTCGTACCAAGTTCGCTGATTCTTATCCATAACTTCCCAGGGGTTATCAGAATAATATAGGTCAAAGTCACCCGTAGCCATTTTTCACCTCTTAGGATTGTTTTGCGTCTTGTACAGCAAGCCATTGATTATAAGAGCTTTCGTATTCCTTCTCTTTACCTGCTACACCCGCAAAGCTGGTGACTTCCTTCCACAATCTATCCTCTTCATCTGTAGGCACCTCTTCAGTCCCATGTGGTGCAGGTGGTGATGCTCCAGCGAGCTTCTTCGTCACACCTGAATCAACGAAACTGTTTAAGGCGTCCCTAAATGCCTCGGCGTTTTTGCGAAAGTCGTCAATGCTTTCAGCTTGTGGGATATAACCAGCAAGAGGAGCAATGTCATTGAACTCATCTAAAATGACTTTCTGTTGGTCTAGTTTTTGTTGGAGTGATTTATTGTCACTCACATTAGATGTCACCTGCTCTTCGAGGTCAGTTTTAGCCTTCTCAAGTTTATCGATTGCAGTAGTGTCACTTCCGGCTTGCGCCTTCAGGGCTTCAATGTCTTCGGTAAGTTGGTTTAGCTTATCCTGCTGTTCTTGCAGTTGTGCATCCTTTTTCCCAACAACTTGTTGTAAACCTTTGTATTGGGCATCTGTAACGTAGCCGTCCTTGGTTCCGTCATCAGTTTCTTTTGCCGGGGCTGTATTAGGCTCAGTGGTAGCTGGTGCTTCCACAACAGGTTCCACTGGCTTAGTATCATTATCGGACTTTTTAGGCATCATTCCTCCATACTTATGTTAGGTCGAAATGGAACCCACGGTCTTCAATTGCTTCCATCTCATAATAAATTATTACACCTGATACCGCGCCGACTGTAGGTGAACCAGTAACAGCCAGGCGTATATTGTCGCCATCTTTCAGGTAGAGACCAACGGCCCCCGCCGCGGTCGTAGAACCAATGTTGCTCGCCGAATTACCAACTGTGCTAGTATCAAGATCGGTAGCATCAATCAGTGCATCCGCGTCGCCATCAGTCCCGAGTGTTATAACGCCAGAACCATCAAGGAGAGCATCGATACGAACGAGCGCACAAGTGATGAACGTACCAGCAGGTGCCGCCCAAAAGTCGTCATTCGATGTGCCACTGATGCTTTCTTTCTTGAAAGCGATAACCTTGGGTACATAAGAAATACCAGCAAGGCTGTTCGGGCCTACCTTATCAAAGCGAATCTCAGGTTGTTTTTCTTGTTTGAGACCCATGATAAACCTCCGTATGAGTATTTATGAACCAGAAGAAAGGTCATAACATGTACGTTGAATAAACATATATTTCAAATATGTACATTTACATAAGGTTTATCGACATATCATTTCCCCTAACTTGTTACATTATACGCAATAATCAAAAAGAGTGCAAGGTTAAAAGTTGCCTAATAGGCTCGTTTTGACTATAAATGTCGCACCAATGTCATAATCTGTAACAAAAGTTCCAACCAGCCATCCTTTCCCAAGAACACCTATCATAAATACCGGTACGTTAGAGACATTATCTATACCTGTAACAGGTATAAAGGCATTAACAGAAGAAACTACTTCGATAGCAGTATCTTGTCCTTTCAGGTAACTTATTGCATTGGATTCAACATCAACATTACCAACAAGAAATGCTAGTTGGTTACCCACCGAAAAGTCTTCACCGCGAATGAAAACTATTTGGTTGTCTTCTGTATCTAGCGTTCCAAGGGAAACGGTAATGGATTGCCCTGACGCAGTAAGCGTTGCGGCCGAGATGTCAATAGACGCCGCTCCTGGAACTATTGATGCTGATTGTCCTATAGCCGTAAGGGTACCAGAGGACAGGGTAACCGTTGAGGCTCCTGGAACAACACTTATGGATTGCCCACTTGCTGTAAGAGTACCCGCATCAAGAACTATTATCGCTTCTGCCGGAACAACCGTGATTACTTGTCCTGACGCCGTTATCTGTCCAGCATTTAGGTTGATGGCTATTGCTGATGGAACAATGTCAATAACTTGACCCACAGCAGTAATAGTAGCGGCGTTTAGATTGACAGATGTTCCTATACTTATAGAGATTGCTTGTCCTGTAGCTGACAAGGTGGCAGATGACAGAGAGACCGCAACCGCGCTAGGCACAACAGCAATGGTCTGTCCTGTAGCTGTAATAGAACCACTTGTCAAACTGACGGTTGCCGCAGCAGGAATAATGGATATCGATTGTCCTAAAGCGGCAAGAGTTCCGCTTGAAAGTTCAACAGTTGCCGCCCCTGGTACAACGGAGATTGTCTGTCCAGTTGCCGTGAGTGTGGCAGCACTTAGGTTAATAACAAGGGGAGCATCTATTGAAATTACTTGGCCTGAAGTAGTGATAGTAGCGGCACTCAACAATACACTGGCAGCGGAAGGAACTATAGTGACAGATTGCCCTGTAGCAGTTATAGAGCCAGCATCAAGAGCGACAGAGGCCGCAGCGGGTACAATGGTGATAGATTGCCCCGAGGCTGTGATGGTTGCGGCATCAAGGTTAATATCTATAGGTGCAGAACCAGCATCAATTGTTATTACCTGACCAGTAGCAGTAACCGAAGCCGCCGAAAGGTCGGTGGTAGCTGCTCCTGGGACAATAGAAGTTGGCTGTCCAGACGCAGTAATGGTGCCACTGGAGAGTTCAATGCTTACTGCTGATGGGACAACATCAATAACCTGTCCTGTGGCAGTTAGGTTGGCAGCACTAAGAGAAACAGTCAGGGGCGTATAGATATTAATGGATTGGCCAGATGCAGTAAGAGAAGCGGCAGCCAAGTCTGTACCAGCCGCAGCGGGTACTATAGTAGTTGTTTGACCAGTGGCCGTGATAGAACCAGCACCGAGCGCAACGGATAAAGCCAGTAATATAGTAACAACTTGAGCAGTCGCGGAAAGAGTGGCAGCGTTTAGGATAGTGGTTACAGCCGCAG
>Ga0209013_10003886_pt1 | contig 13168 bp, 11 predicted proteins | sample Cruoilmetagenom2_FD_187291 | JGI IMG/M metagenome (GOLD analysis project Ga0209013, IMG submission 187291) | Oil polluted marine microbial communities from Coal Oil Point, Santa Barbara, California, USA - Sample 2 (SPAdes) (version 2) | ecosystem: Environmental > Aquatic > Marine > Oil seeps ... | reverse complement strand
AAATGGCTGAAAATATGAATATGAAAGACAGGTTGGATTGGAGAAAAAGGGGGTATGAGATTTAGATTTTCGTTTTTGTCATTCCCGACTCGATCGGGAATCCAGGATGAAACCACTGACTTCAGAAATTACTCTGGATTCCCACCTGCGCGGGAATGACATAGAGATAATAGTAGTAAATTAAGAAGATTATGTTCCAAAAAACAAAAAGTTTTTCCAGTTTTTCTCCGATGATTGTCCCTGTTTCAGAAAATGAGACGGAGGAAGAATTTTTGCAAAGATGGAAAAAATTTGACACGCTTCCGAAAAATATAAAGGACAAACTTTCTGCCAAAGAAACGCTGGAAGAAATTAAAAATATAAAGCAGATTTTTAATCTGGAACTGCCACAAGTAGCCGGCGTTTCCAGATTAGTTAGAAGCTATTATTTTAGGGAATTAGAATTGGGCCGTTTATCATCTTTATTATCAGAAAAAGCAGGCATTAATTCATCTAAAGTTCAAGAAATAGCAAAGCATATAACGGAAAAAATAATTAACCAAAAAATACGGAGCGAGAGTGGCGCTGGCGATGAAACTATCGTCAAACTTCCCATTCTTGAAGCGCTTAAAAAATATCCCGAGTTGGGCAGACAGAAAATTTCCGCTAATAATATAAAACTCAAAATTTTTCCCGATCCGGTTAAGCCCTTCATCAAAAACTGGATCGCCGATTACCGGCAAGTTATGGGAACCGGAAATTACGGAGCCATAGAAAAAAGCAATTATCTATTTCACGGCGAAAATGCCAAAAAACTGAATTCCCAAGAATTGCAAAAACTGTCGCTGGTTTTAAAATCCATGGACAGCCGTATTCCTCTAACCATCAACGCCAAAGAACAGAGAGTGATATTCCCGTTATTGGAAGCGGGAAATGAAGCGGCAAGAAGCTTGTCTGCCGAGCAGGCAGGAAAGCATTATGCGGCAAGCAGAGAATCAGAAATTAAAGCGCCAAGAGCGGAATATTTGGCGGAGAAAATCAGCCAGCCAATAGTTAGGATGGCGATGCCGAATAATCAAACAGCCAAACAGCCAAATAAAAATGACGCCGGCAATTTTCGTTTTTCCTCTCCCCAAACTTTTGAATTGGAAAAAAAGAAAGAAGAAAAATTAAATAAAGATAAAGATAAAGATAAAGATAAAGATAAAGATTCTCGCTATTATCAGATTTATCCTATGGGAATTAGTCGCGATGGAGAAAAAGAAAAAAGCCGGCCAAAGGCAAAAGGAAATATCGTGAATCTTAGGGAAGATTTCTAAATTAAGAAACCCACCCCTTCTGTCCTATGGACATCTCCCCCTTAGTAAAGGGGAAGAGGAGGATAAGAATTCTTCTCAAAAAGAGGGGAGAGGAAAATAAAAAATATTATGCTATTTAATGTTCCCCAATTTATTAATGTTGAAGATAAGATAGTCGGACCTTTCACCGGCAAGCAATTATTGTGGCTGGCCGGGCTGGGAGCCGTTCTGCTTGTTTTATGGAACACTCTGGAAAAAGCCACTTTTTTCATTGCCGCCATTCCCATATCTTTAATCTTTTTAGCTTTCACTTTTTATCGTCCGTATAATCAGCCGCTCATAAAATTCGTGTCGTCGGGAATTATGTTCCTTTTTCGCCCTAAAACTTATGTTTGGGAAAGAAAAATGCCTAAAGCTAAAATCCTGCCGGCCAAGAAAAATAAAACAGATTCAAAAATTAATAAAAGTAAAGCTATAACTCCCGAGGAAATTAAAGCGCTGGCAAGAACGCTGGACAGCCGGGGAGGGGAGAAGGAAAGAAATAAATAGAACCCCCTCTCAATCTCCCCCTTAGTAAAGGGGGAGAGGCAAGATAAAAATATTATATGGAATTTTTACACTCAAAAAAATTAGCTTTCGGCGGCAGCGGAGACAGCACCCAGAAATATGTGGATGTGAAAGAGGTAAAAGACGATGTAATTGTTTTGAAAAATGGGTCATTAAGAGCCGTCCTTTTGGTTTCCTCCATTAATTTTGATCTTAAGTCAAGCGAGGAGCAGGACGCCATAATTAGCCAATACCAAAATTTTCTTAACTCGCTTGATTTTCCTATTCAGATAACGATTAGCTCGCGGAAATTCAATATAAAGCCCTATCTGGACCTCTTAGAGAAAAAAGAAGTCCAGCAGGAAAACGAGCTTTTGAAATTCCAAATCTCTGAATATAAAAAGTTTATTAAAAATTTGATAAAAGTTTCCAATATTGTTTCCAAATTTTTTTATATCGTGGTTCCTTTCTATCCTGTAGAGAGCCATGAGCAGGGGGCGCTGGATAAAATTACAGCTCTATTTAATTCCCGCCAAATTGTGGCTGAAAATAAAGTTTTGTTTGAAACTTACAAAAACCAATTATGGCAAAGAGTGGATCATATTAATGCGGGACTTAGCGGAATCGGAGTGCGTGTGACTTCGTTAAAAACCGAAGAGATAATTGAACTTTTGTATAATTCCTACAATCCTTCCGTTTTCACAAACGCCATAATAAATAAAATAGAAGAGGTTGATCTTGAAAAACAGTAGTTTAAATATGTTTAAATTTAAGAAACAAGTTAATATCCAAAACACTGCTCCCGACAGCGAAGAAGTTTATCGCCGGGGAGTGGCCAAAGTAGAAGGACTTATCGCTCCTGCGGCTTTAAGGATTAACGCTAACTATATTCAAGTGGGAGAAATATGCGCCCGAACGATTTTCGTAATCGCCTATCCCCATTATCTTGGCACCAACTGGTTTTCTCCCATTGTTAATGTTGATTTTTCTTTAGACATTGCTATGTTTATTCACCCGATGGAAACCGCCGATGTTTTAAAAAATTTGCGGAAAAGCGCCACCCAAGTTCAATCCACTATCCACTTGGAAGAAGAGGGCGGGAAAATCCGCGATCCCATGCTGGAAACGGCTATGCAAAATATTGAAGAGTTACGCACCAAACTTCAGCAGGGAACCGAAAAATTTTTCCGCTTCGGACTTTATATGACTGTTTATGGGAAAAGCGTTAAAGAATTGGACAAAATCACTCGATCAATAGAAGCGATTTTGGAAGCCCAGTTGGTTTATGTGAAACCGGCTACTTTAAGAATGGAACAGGGATTTTCTTCCACTCTCCCTTTGGCCAATGATGAGCTGGATTCCGCCAATAATCTCAATACTTCCCCTTTATCCACCACTTTCCCCTTTATATCTTCAGAACTTTCCTCCAGCGAGGGAATTCTTTACGGAATTAACCGCCACAATAACAGCCTGATTCTTTTTGACCGATTTAATATGGAAAATGCCAATATGGTTGTTTTCGCCAAGTCGGGAGCCGGTAAAAGTTATACGGTTAAATTGGAAATTCTCCGTTCGTTGATGATGGGAATTAATGTGATCGTGATTGATCCCGAAGATGAATATAAATATCTTTGCGAAACAGTTGGGGGATCTTTCGTCAAAATATCACTCAACTCGCGTTCCAATCTCAATCCTTTTGATTTGCCCAAAGCCAGTGGCGGTGAAAATGATATGGACATGGAAGACGCTCTGCGCGGCAACATAGCCAGCCTCTTGGGACTTTTTCATATTATGCTGGGCTCGCTTACTCCGGAAGAAGATTCTATTTTGGGAAATGCCATCAGGGAAACTTATTCCGCTCGCGACATTACCGCCCAAAGTGATTATGACTCTTTTACCGCGGCGTCTTTTCCCACTATGTCCGATCTTTATGAAGTTCTCTGCAATATGGAAGGGGCCGATTCACTGGCTACCAGGATGGAGAGATACACCGAGGGAATTTTTTCCGGATTTTTAAACAAACCTACTAATGTCAATATTGAAAACCAGCTGACCGTTTTTAATATTCGTGATATGGAAGGCGAATTAAGGCCGGTAGCAATGTATATAATTCTGCAGTTTATCTGGAATGAGATGCGCGTTAACCGCAAAAAACGCATGGTTGTGGTAGATGAAGCTTGGATTATGATGCAGCATGAAGACGCCGCTTCATTTTTATTCGGAATAGCCAAGAGATGCCGAAAATATTACACGGGGCTTACCACCATTACCCAGGACATAAATGATTTTATGAATTCCCGCTACGGAAAGCCTATCGTTACCAACTCTTCCATTCAACTTCTTTTGCGGCAATCGCCGGCCTCCATTGATATAGTTTCGGAAACATTTTATTTGACCGATCAGGAAAAATTTCTTCTGCTGGAGAGCAGTGTGGGCGAAGGAATATTTTTCGCGGGAACCAAGCGCGCTGCTGTAAAAGTAGTCGCTTCTTACAGCGAAGACCAGATAATTACATCCGACCCCAAGCAGCTTTTGGAAATTGAGGAAGCTAAAAAAGAATTTAATGAAGAGAATGAATAAATTTGTTTCTTCCTCCCCTCTTTGAGGGGAGCCTGCCTGCCGGTAGGCAGGGATTGAGGAGGGGTGCATAAATTAGAAAGGCTTGGCGATATTGCACACCCCCTCTGTCCTACGGACATCTCCCCCTCAAAGAGGGGGAGAGGATTAGAAAGAATTACCATATGAATACCAAAAACTCCCTAAACAAAAAAGATATTATTAGCATTTTAATGATGATTTTCTGTTTGGCTATGATAAAACTGTTTCCGGAAAAAGATTATTTTCAGAAGCTGATCGTGAGCGTAACTTTTCTTTTGGCAGTCCCCGCTTTATATATTAAAATAGTATTGAAAGAAGATTTAAAGAATTTCGGTTTGCGGGCGGAAAATTGGAAACAGGGAATTATCTGGATATTTTTGTCTTTAGCCGGATCACTTCTCATTTTAACATTGCTTTATCAATACGCAGGGCTGGCCGAAAAATATTATGTTCCCCAAAATGTCATTCAGAATTTCAGGCTTTTTGTTTTTTATGAAATAGTGATAGCCGGATTCTTCCTGATCCTGTATGAGTTTTTTTTCAGAGGCTTTATAATGTTCAGCTTTTTGAAAAAATGGAAAGCCGTTGCTATTATTTTGCAATTTAGCGCGTTTTTATTATTTTTAATTATTACGAAGGACTTTAATTGGGGTTTCACTAACTATATAATAGCGTCATTTTTTTCAGGAGTAGTTATTTACAAAAGCCGCTCGTTATTATATTCCTATCTATTCAGTTTATTGTTTATAATAATCAGCGACGCCGTTTATATCAACAGCCTAATTAACTGACAACTTGTAACTTGTAACTTTCCGCCCAAGGCGGACCAGCCTCGGGCTGGATAACTCAAGAAAAAAAATAATTTAGCAATATAACCATTTAGCAATATAATTATTATGTTTAAAAAAATATCCCTGTTCTCAATCGTAGCCATAGAAATTTTTGCGCTGGCTTGCAGTCCTTTTTGCGCAAGAGCCTGGAGTCCGGCTGATTTTGTTGATCCTATTTCAAGAGGAATTACGGAGGCTTTTATGGAAGAAGTTGGCGGTGGCAGCGGTTCCGATGGCGGTGGCAACCCTTTGGTGAATTCAATGTTTCAACAAGGGGAAGAGCGCTATCATATGGATCAGGAAACTATGCAGGAATATGGAGAAAATATGAATGTTTCTTGGAACAAGGGCTCTGCTCCGGAGGTAATGATTACTTTTAGCCCGTCTAATCCCAAAATGGGAGAAAAAATTACCGCCACCGCTCTTCCCATGTATTTCAGCACTCCGTCAGAATCACTTTATTATACTTGGTATCTAAAACACGAAGGATGCAATCTTAAAGACAATCCAAATGAATATGAAGAAGAAAGATGCGACAATGACGGCGACGGCGAAATTACAGTAGAAGATTGGAAAATTGAAGCTATGCGCATTATCGCCAATAATGGATTTAAGACTGAAAAGGTTGACAGCTACGCGGCTATTACCACTAATGACAACGACGGATACAAAGCTCACATGGGCGGAGACAGCAATATAAGGCCGGCGACGAATTACCATTGCTATATTCACGATTTTAAAAGCGGAGACAATTATGAAATAGTCAATGCCACATCGGATACTACCAACGCTTTTTACACTAGCGCGGCAGTTTGCTCTGAAAGCGATGTAAAATGCGTTAAAGATGACACACTTTCATGTTCGCCCGCTTTCAGTACGGATTCCGCGGCCAGCACCGAATATCAAATATGCAAAGATGTATTAAGTGATCCGTATTGCGATCCGGGATCTTGTACTGGCGATAACTGTACCGCAGTTTGTCCGACAGGATCTTCCGCGCGATGCGTTAGTAGTTCCGACCTTGATCCGGAATGCTCGGAAATATCAGCCAGCGCGAACTGTTCGACGCTAGGAAGCGCCATATCTTATTGCACCACCAATACTGTCACTTATAATGACTTCACGGATGATAGAGAATGTAAACATTTATTTCCTGAAGCTCCCGGTTATGAGACGGGTGATAATTTATTTCCGAAATTTGAAGAAAAATTTTGGCATACTAATCCCGAGGATCCCGACACGGCCGACAATGGCAATAAAGACGAAGCCAACATAGCCGGACTGGGGGTAAATAAGTTTACTTGGAATTATAATTCAGGAGACAAAGTGGGAATGGTTGTGGAAGGAGAATCTATGGTGCCTACCAAACATGACGACTCCTCAATGATGATAATGTGGGCGCTTCCTAAAAATGATTGTGAGATAAAAGATGAAAATAAAGCCAGCTATACTAAAGAAATTAAAGAATATGATGTGACCATTCCGACAGCAGCTGTAGATATTAATAGCTGCTTGGAAAAAAATTTGATTGATCCCCGCGAAGGAGGCCAGCCGAAAAATTTGGAAGTCGCTCTTTCTTATTCACCCGAAAATCCCATAAACGATCCCACGGAAGATAATATGGGAGACCGCGTATCCGTTCAGTCAATAGTCAGCAACGCCAGCCAATCTGCCAGCCAGCTTTACTATGAATGGGAAGTAAAGATAAGCAGAGACGGAGAATTTAGTTTGGATGAAAATGACTGGAAAGATATTACCGATGCTGACGCTTTTTTCTCTACCGGAAAAAGCATTTCTCTCACGAAAGGAATTAACATATCCTCTCTTGATTTTGATTTAAGCTTTGATCAAGATGATCTTGTTAATAGTGATGTAAATTATTTAAAAAACGGAATAGGGTATTTGAAAATTTGTCTAAATGTGGAAGAAAATTTTGAGCAGGGAGAAACCAGAAGCGGAAATAGCGATGTAATCATAAGATTTATTTCCAGCGATAAAAAAATTGTTCCTCATAAAACAACTATTGATAGTGACGGCAAACTAATTATGGGCAGTTCTATATGCCAAGGCGATTTAATGGAGAAATCCATCTGTTTTGTGGTAAAAAATGAGATTATCGGCGTGGATGTCAGCAACAGTAATTTAAGAAATTTTTCCTGGACATTTAACGGAAAACCGTTAACTTGCGACTCTTCCATTTCTGATGACTGTCAAGATGACGAGCAAACCGGAACCAATTTTTTCCCCGTCGCCGGAAATCCGGGAGATACTTACACGCTCACCGTAACCGCTAACGACACTTCTCCCGACACGAATGATCCCAACTTGGGAAACACGATTCATTTGGTTAAAAATTTTCAGATCGTAGAACCTTCCGTTAAAGTTATTTCTTCCGGAGAAAATTTTGATCCTAAGATTTTGGGAAGCTACCAAGATCTTGACGGAAACAGCTTCACTGATTACAGCGAATCAGTTTTTCAGTCGCCCGAAAACAGTGCGGTTCAATTAACAGCTGAATTTTTTCCTAATTTTATCGGCGCGGAAGAAAACTTCAGCGGAGATAATCCAATAACAAAAGTCCAATGGATGTTAGGCGATGTTGAGAAAAGTCTTGGAAAAAACTTTGAAATTATAGTTAACCGTCCGATCGGATCGGTCTACAATATTAATCTTAACGCTATTTACGAACAGTCGCTCGCGACCAGAAAAGCCTTAAGAGATATTTGGGGCATATCCCAATTTGAATCAACTGAAAATAGAATGTCTAATTTTGTTCAAATGGAAGTGGTTGAAAATTCCGGCGCGAACCAGTCCGCGCTCAAGGGCTCTCAAAAAGCTTTAGCCAGTTTATTATCTCATTTTCCCGAACAGGTGATGTTTATGCTAAGAATTTTATTAACAGTGTCAATGATGATTTTTGTCAGCGGCGCCGTTCTCTCCATTTCCCCGCGAAGGCAAAATTAAACTAATGAAAAAAATATTTATCATTTCTTCTATTCTTTTACTTTTGGCTTTGATTTTTTTGGGAATTTATAATTTTGTCTTTAGCGATATTCCCGCTAGGACGAGCGGCAATTCTTCAGACAATAAGATTGAAAACTCTGTTAGCGACCCTTCTCCCACCGCCGACAGTAAAAAGAAAGATGTTGAGAATAAAAAAATAAAATTCTTAACAGACGAGGCGGTAATTTCTTCGGCGATTAGCTTGGATAAAAAATATATCCAATATTACTCAAAAGAAAACGGCAATGTCTGGAAAATATCTCTTGACGGCTCTGAAAAAATAAATATTTCCCAAGATATTTTAACCGGTCTGACGCGAGTACTGTGGTCTCCTAAAGAAAACAAAGTTATTTCGCGTTTTCCCCAGAATAAATTTTATTTGTATGACCATGCTGTTTCAAAGGGGATTGTGCTTAAAAAAGGAATAAGCGACATTGCTTGGACAAATTTGGGAGACAAAATAATTTATAATTATTGCGATATTAAAACAAAAGCTTGCTCGCTTAATTTGGCCAACTCGGACGGAAGCCGGTGGAAAAAAATGGCTGATTTGCAACCGGGAAGAATTTCCATCGCTCCCGTTCCCCAATCATCCCTAATCTCCTACTGGAATTATCCAGATGCTTTCAGCCAGACTTTTTTGAAAACCATTAGCCTTGTCGGGGGAGAGCCTGAAACAATTTTGTCCGGAAAATACGGCGCTGATTATCTCTGGTCTCCGGATGGAAAAAAAGTTTTAGTCAGCTCTTTGGCGGAAAAAGGAAGCTCTAAGATAATGCTGGGAGTCGCCGATAACGGCGGAAAAAATTATCAAGCGTTAAATATTCCCACCCTAACTTCTAAGTGTGCCTGGGCGGACGAGAAAAATATTTATTGCGCTCTTCCAACGGCTATTCCCGACGGCGCGGTAATGCCCAATGATTATCAGGATGGGAAAATAACAACCAAAGATACTTTCTTAAAAATAAATGTTCTTAACGGTGAAAACGAAAGAATCGTTGATTTAGAAGAAATAACCAGCGCTTACGACGCCGAAAACTTAATCGTTTCACTTTACGAAGGCTGCCTGTTTTTCGTGAACAGAATTGACGGAAAATTGTATAGGATAGATATTTAATTTAGCACTTCATCCATCTTCACATCAACTACGCCTTGTCCTAAAGAAGCGATTTTTTGAAAAGCAGTTTTATCCAAATCAATTATCCGGCCATTGCCAAACGGTCCGCGATCGGCAATTTGGACAATGACTGATTTTCCGTTGGCGCGATTAGTCACTTTAACATAACTTCCCATAGGTAGCCATGGATTGGCGGCGGTTAGTGCTTTAGCGGCGTACCAGCTAGCTATCCCTTTGTGCGATTTTCCCAACTCAACATAAGTTCCTTTCAGTGTTATTTCAGGAAGGGAATTTTTTATTATTTTTACCTCTAAAGCTTTTCTGGAAATTTCTTTTTGGTTGTAATAAACGACTTTATATTTTACTTCTTTAACGCCCTTTTCGCCTTTTTGGGTAATTTTCTTTTCCCGCCATCCCATCTTGTCGTTTATCTCTGTTAATTTTTTAAAACTTATATTTTCCCGAGCCATTTCTTCTTCTATTTCCACCCGGATTATTTTTATTTCTGTTTTATCAGTAATCAAAGAATTTCTTTCGGGCGAAACTATATCGTCAGCGCTTATCTCTATTTTATTTTCCCAAAGCGCTTCTTCTACATTTTTTAAAAGAGTGTGAGTTTTAATTTCTTCTTGATTATCAATAATAGTTATATTTTTCGCTCGCTGAATAATTATTTGCGACTTATTGAAAGGCCGGAAATTTTTAGGCGGTAAGATTAAATCATTTTCTTTTAAATTTATATCTTGCTCTGTTAAAAATTCTCCTACTGTATTGGCGGAGGAATTTATTTCAAAAACCAAGTTGTCATCAATTAAAATTATTCTTTTAGGCGCGCCCGTTAAAGCATTTTGAAAGCGGTTTTTAGAATCAGCTTTATCTGAAAAAAATAAATTTAAAAAAACTGCTAATAAGAGCAGGATGGTTAAGATAAATAAAATTTTCGCAAAAGTATTTTTCATTTGTTTTGCGAAAATTAGCCTCTCTAATGGAAGCTAATCTTCAAAAGTCAATCCGTTTTAAACCTATACTGCACCGCTTCGGCAATATGCGCCGGTTGGATTTTTTCTTCTTCCGATAAGTCAGCGATAGTGCGGGCGATTTTAATAAGGCGGTAATAGGAACGGGCGCTTAATCCCAGAGACGAAACGGCGCTGCGAAGAATTTCTATGCACGGTTGGTCAAGAGGGCAGAATTTTTTAATTTGGCTGGAAGCCATTTCACTGTTAGTGAAAATAGATAGCCCGCGAAATCTTTCTTTCTGAACTTTTCTGGCTTTTTCCACTCTTTTTCTTATATCAATGCTTTTTTCCGCCATATTTTCTTCTTGCAATTTTTCAAATTTAACTCGCGGAACTTCTATTTGCAGGTCAATACGGTCCAAAATAGGTCCGGATATTTTTTTCTGATAGTGAATAATTTGAGCGGGAGAGCAAGTGCAGGTTTTTTCCGGATCAGTGGCGTTTCCGCAGGGACAGGGATTCATAGCGGCTACCATTGTAAAACGGGCGGGAAATTCCAAAGAGCCTTTGGCTCGGGAAACGGTAATGACTCCGTCTTCCAAAGGCTGACGCAAATTTTCCAAAACATTTTTGGGAAATTCTGCGAATTCATCCAAAAATAATATGCCTCGGTGCGCCAGGCTGATTTCTCCCGGCTTGGGATAAGTTCCTCCTCCCACCAATGATACGGCGCTGGCGCTATGATGCGGAGAGCGAAAAGGGCGAATAGTGATAAGAGGTTCATTTTTCGCCAATCTTCCGGAAATGGAAAATATTTTAGTAACCTCCAAGGCTTCAGAAAGAGTGAGGCGGGGAAGAATGGAAGGTATCGTTTTAGCCAACAGGCTTTTTCCCGATCCGGGCGGTCCGTTTAAAATTATATTGTGTCCTCCGGAAGCGGCGATTTCCAACGCGCGTTTAGCGTGTTCTTGTCCTTTAACAAAAGACATATCCAAGAGATGGTCGTTATTTTGAAAAAGATTTTCAGTTTTTATCGGCGGATGAAAATCTATTTTTTGTTCTCCAGTTAAATGACTAACAAGCGAATATAAATTTTTTATCGGAACAATATTAAGTCCTTTAACAATACCGGCTTCAGAAGCGTTTTCTTGCGGAACATAAATTTCAGAGAAGCCTTTCTTTTTCGCCATAAGCGCGATAGGCAAAACTCCTTGGATGGAGCGTATTTTTCCATCCAGAGCCAGTTCTCCCGCAAAAATTTTATCCTTAAAATCAAAATTTATTTGGTCGGTAGCCAAAAGAAATCCCAAGGCGATGGGAATATCGTAAATAGGGCTGGTTTTGGGCAAGTTGGCCGGAGCCAGATTGACGGTAATTCTTCCGCACTGGTGAGCGGGTTTAAAGCCGCTGTTTTTCAACGCCGAACTCACCCGATCGCGGGATTCTTTAATGGCGGTGTCCGGAAGTCCTACTATAGTAAAATTGTGCATACCCTGATTAAGGACATCCACTTCCACTTCCACAATTTCACTGTCTAAGCCGACCGTAGCCGCCGATAATATCTTAGAAGACATATTACTATCATTATACCACCAATCGTAATAAACGCATCGGCTAAATTAAAAACCGGCCAAAATTTAAGGTCGATAAAATCTATCACACAGCCATACCGCACCCGATCAATTAAATTGGAAAACGCTCCGGACGAAATTAGTATTAAGTATAAAGTATTATGTATTAAGTATTTATTCTGATTCTTTTTTGAAAATAAATAGAGGGCTAGGCCAATAATTATCGTATAAACTGCCCAAAATAAAACTTCCGGAATTTCCCAACCGAAAGCGATTCCGGGATTGCAAATATAAAATCCGCCGCTATGGCGGACAATATATTTAGACAGCTGGTCAATAATGATTAACGAAACTATAAATAACAAAAATCTTATTCGGATCATTGGAACCTTTCTATTTGCCTAGAATTAAGAAACTCTTCTTTGTCATTCCCGCGAAAGCGGGAATCTAGGATGAAATCGCTAGCTTTAGGAATTACTCTGGATTCCCGCCTGCGCGGGAATGACATAAAACAAAAGCAATAAAAATGGTATATTTGCAGTCCATATTACTTGCTACATTTCATACATCTTTTAGCTGAGGGATGAATTTTCAGCCGCTCAATATTTATTTCCCCGCCGCATTCTTTGCAAATCCCGTAAGTCCCGTTTTTCATTTTTTCCAGCGCTTTATCAAAACCTTCAAGCTGTTTTTCCAGATTGTCTTCCAATGCCAGATTATCAACATATTCTTCCACTTCAGACGCGTTTTCATCGCTTTCACTTCCAATTTCTTCAAATTTAGTTTTATAATCCCCCGGAATTCCGGTTGGCTTTCCAATAATTCCCAATTCTTTTTCCAGCCTCGCTTTCCCCGCCAGCAGTTTTTGTTTCAACTCTTTTAATATTTTTTTATCCAAAGCCATAATTTTGTGGTTAAGTGTTTAATTTAATATTTTGATATTAGCAGATAATTTAGTGAATGTCTATGGGAAAGAAAATAGAATTTTCGTGCTATTGACTTTTTTAACCACTTATGCTAACATCTATTGATGGGAAAAGCCCATGAACCAGCAACTTAAAAACATAAAAGGGGGATTTAACGATGAGCGCGAATGTAAGAGTGTTAAAAGGTTTTTTGTCCTGTTCCGTTTACGGAGCGATTTTTACCAAAATTGCTCCAGGGCTGGGATATTTCTGGTGGACAGGAACGATTGCCGGATTTATTGTCGGCTATCTAACTTGTGAGTGGAAGGAACTAGCAAGAGCTATTCGTACCGCCTATCATA
>Ga0209013_10003885_pt1 | contig 13170 bp, 11 predicted proteins | sample Cruoilmetagenom2_FD_187291 | JGI IMG/M metagenome (GOLD analysis project Ga0209013, IMG submission 187291) | Oil polluted marine microbial communities from Coal Oil Point, Santa Barbara, California, USA - Sample 2 (SPAdes) (version 2) | ecosystem: Environmental > Aquatic > Marine > Oil seeps ... | reverse complement strand
AATTGTTTGGCTGCGTCGACGACACATGATGCGTATGGACCGGCTGAAAACAGCTCCAGTCCGGGATCATCGGCGACATATTGTGTGTCTGAGCCGGCATTTACCAAACCAGGAATTAAAGATTCGATATTATTGCCAATCGCCACCACTGCGGTTTCTGCTCCGATGGCTTTGGCTTTTGATAAAAGTTCGGCTGTGCTGCCTTTTAGTACACCTTGTTTGATGTCTGCAATTACGAGTACTTTAGCCATAATATTGTTTTCCTTTTATAAATCCTTTTATAAATCAGAGTATGATTCCGGTTAGTGTCCAATGATGATATAGCGTTCAATAAATGATATTTTGATTTCGTTATAACACCTTGGCTTCATTGGCCAAAAGATCGGCGACCTGGGCGGTAATTTCGGCAGCATCGCCTTCAAATTTTTGCCCGCCCTCGCGCGATTCCGATTTCATAAATTCAGCAATTTCCGATTTGGGGGCAGCGCCTCCGACTTCATCAGGCGAAGTACCGAGTGCCGCCAGATCCATTACATTGATTTTCTTTTTCTTTGCCATCATGATGCCGCGCATTTGGGGCAGTCGCGGTTCATTAATACTAACATCAACCGTCACCACGGCGGGTAACTCCAGTTCAACGATTTCTGTTCCGACATCCCCCGATCGGGAAACTTTAATGTGTTTGTCGTCCATCACTTCAATGGCAATTACGTTACTGACACAAGGCAATCCTAAATACTCTGCCAAAATGATTCCGGTTTGGCCACTATCCGTATCCTGGGCTTGTTTGCCGGTGATGACGAGATCATAGTCTCCCTTTTCGTAAACCTTTTGCAATATTTTGGCAAAAATCGATGAATCGGCTTTATCCAATGCCGGATCATCGATATGAATCCCGTTTTCAATTCCCATGGCGTAGCATCTCCGGATGATATCGGTGTTGTCGCCGCCGCCGATGCTCACCAAGGTCGTTTCCGCGTCGTTATTTTCCTTGAGTTGCACAGAGGCTTCCACCGCATTTTCATCCCAGGCGTTTGAAACATATTGTAGCCCGTCTTCAACAATTGCGCCGTCCTCCACGTGGATGGTCAATTCCACATCAACTACTTTTTTTACTGTTGTGAGAATTTTCAAATTATCCTCCTTTTTATTGTTTTTCTTAGTTTGGTCACTTTTAGTTAAATTGTTGCCACGCTTTATTCTCTCACGATGCGATTCTCACCGCAAAGTATAATTAATTCAGATTCCCCGCCAGCACAGGCGAGTGTCATGTTAAGGGACTGCCCCATTTCAGCAGCAAGAGCGGTCGGTCTTGAGTTACTGATCATCATCGGCAGATGCGCTCTGGCAGCTTTTTGAACTAACTCATAACTTATCCTTGAAGATAGAACCAGGATTCTGGCTTTAAACAGCTTCCTGTTCATAAAGGCTTTCCCGATTGCCTTATCAAGCGCATTATGCCGACCTACATCCTCAGCAAAAGAGATCTTTTTCAGTTGATCGTCAAATATTATTGCAGCGTGTGAGCCCCTGGTTGTCTGGTAGTGACTCTGGTTTTCGGAAAGTTTTTTGATGCAATCAAAAATACGCTTAATTTCAACCTTAAAGCCGTTTTCTGCCGGAGTTAATATCTGATAAAGGTCTTTGATCATCTCCTTACCACAAATGCCACAACTGGTTTGGCTGACAAAGCCCCTCCTCTCAAGAAGATCATGAATTTTTTCACGCCTTTCGGGTTTGAGCCGAATATCAATAACATTCGGATCCAGATCTTTACAATATCCGATAGTCATGAAATCATCCGGGGAGTCCGCAATCCCCTCCCCAAGACAGAATCCTGCCGCGTGAAACAATTCTTCCCCGGGGGTTCTCATCACCACTGAATAAGGTTTCTCATCGATACGAATTAGAAGGGGTTCCTCTCCGATCAATTCGAGAGAACTGGTCCGGCAGATCCCCCTTTTACATCGAAGTGCTTGAAAATTTTCAGTTATCTTTCCTGCACTCAATTGATCCTATTCCTCTGACACAGGTTCGGAAGAAGGTGGGGGAAACGCAAGGGCCTCGGTTAAAACGAAAGCTGCCTGGAGATACGATGTCGGGCAAAGTGGAAAACATTCCTTGCAGTCATTGCACTCCTTTGCGGCTATTTCCGGAATAAAACTGATCTCTTTGTTTATTCCTCGGTCAACAAACCCAATAGCGTTTTTCTTTACAACCTCGGCACAGTATCTGACACACAGGCCGCAATGGATACAAAATGAAGCATCTTTTTCAAAACGATCTTTGTCTGCTCCATATTCTTGAGCCAAATCCTGTAATTGGGGGGAATCCGGGGCATGCGCCATTAACAGTTCTATTATGGTTTTTCGAATTCTATCTACCTTTTCAGACCTGGTTCTGACAACTATATTTTCTTCTACCGGGTAAACACAGGAAACAACGAGCTTTGTCCAACCATTAGCTTCTACTTCTACGATGCAAACCCGACAGCCCCCAAAAGGTTCCAGTTTCTCGTGGTGACAGAGAGTGGGTATATATATCCCCGCACATTGGGCTGCTTCTAGAACGGTCATCCCTTCCGTTGCCTTCAATTCTTTTCCATCAATCTCTATTTGGATTTCACTCATTATTACTTACTCTTTCTTGGGCTCTTTTTAGTTATAATTCTTTTTTCTTCCGAGATTGGAGAAGGAACAGTCTCGCCGGAAATCTTTGTCACCGCATTAAATTTAGATGGGCAAACTTCAAAGCAGGTTCCGCAATTTGTGCATTTCTCCTGGTCAATGATATGGATCTTTTTCTTACCACCGTCAATGGCATCGGCAGGGCACTTTCTTGCGCAAATCATACAAGCTGTGCACTTATCCGGGTCAATATAGTACGAGATTAGATCCTTGCAGGACAACGCCGGGCACCTCTTCTCCTTGATGTGTGCCTCATACTCATCTCTGAAGTAGCGTAACGTGCTTAAAAACGGGTTCGGGGCGCTCTTGCCTAAAGCGCACAGAGAGGCTTCAACTGCCGTCTCGGACAGTTCTTCCAGAAGCTCAATATCGCTCTCTTTTCCCTTTCCTTTAGTAATATTTGTCAAAATCCTGTGCATCTGCCTCAGCCCTTCACGGCAGGGAACACATTTACCGCAGGATTCTTCTGTTAGAAAATTAATGAAGTACCTGGCTACATCAACCATACAGGTATCTTCATCCAAAACTATCATCCCACCTGACCCCATCATTGAACCCGCCTTGGTGAGCTCATCAAAACCAACTTGCAAACCTAATTGATCCTGAGGGATACATCCGCCGGACGGTCCTCCGGTCTGTACGGCTTTAAACTTTTTTCCGTTAGGAATTCCACCGCCTATCTTGTAGATAATATCTCTTAGAGACATGCCCATGGGCACTTCCACAAGACCGGTATTGGTTATCTTGCCGACCAAGGAGAAAATCTTTGTCCCCTTGCTTGATTCAGTCCCAATTTGGGTAAACCAGTCCGCACCTTTATTGATGATAAGCGGTACATTCGCCCAGGTCTCAACATTATTTAATACACTGGGTCTTTGCCAAAGGCCCTTGATGTTGGAACGGGTATACTTGGGTCTGGGTTCCCCTACCCTGCCTTCCAATGATGCCATCAGAGCAGTTGATTCACCGCAGACAAAAGCACCTGCTCCCTGGTGTACGAAAACTTTGAAATCAAAGCCTGAGCCAAGGATATTTTCCCCAAGCAAACCATACTCTTGGGCCTGCTTAATCGCCCGATTAATATTTTCCACTGCCAGGGGATATTCCTGTCGAACATAAAAATAACCCTCGTGAGAACCGATGGCATAGGCGCCAATGATTAATCCCTCGAGGATTGAATGAGGATTTCCTTCAAGAAGCGCTCTATCCATGAATGCGCCCGGATCACCCTCATCGGCATTAACGATTACATATTTGATCGGCTCAGGAGCATTGCGTGATCCTTCCCATTTTCTCCCTGCGGGAAAGCCGGCGCCTCCCCTTCCTCTCAGGTTGGATTTTTTGACTTCTTCCAATACTTTCAAATCGGTCATCTGGGAAAGTGCTTTTGCTAATGCAGAATAACCACCAATTGCCAGATAGTCATCAATACTCTTGGAATCAATCTTGATGTTATTGCACAGGACGTTTCGTTCTTGATTCTTATAAAAGGAGATATCAGATTCATGAATTGCTTTTTCGCCTGTTACAGGGTCAACAAAGAGCAGCCGATCAACGACCTTGTTCTCCTTTATGGTCTGTAAGACAATCTCAGGAACGTCTTCAGCCGTTACCTCAAGATAGCATATCTCCTCTGGATAAATGACCACAACAGGTCCTCTCTCACAAAATCCGGGACACCCGGTTCCTTTGGTATCAACTTTTGCAGTTAGGCCCTCTTTTTCAATCTGGGCTTTAAACGCTTCTATGACTTCATCTGCACCGGAGGCAATACAACCAGCACCAGCACATATTGAAATGCAAGGCTTGTTTGGATCTCTTTTCGACAGGATACCTTTCCTGAATTCTTCTAATTCAGCTGGTGAATTTATCTGCGACATAATGTTACCTTCATATTTTTACTTTATTCATAGTTTTTTAATACTTCCGCTGTCGCGCCTGGCGACATCTTACCATGGACCTTCCCATTGATTTCAACCACCGGTCCTAAAGCACAGCAACCCAGGCAGTTAACAGTTTCCAGGCTGAACTTTAAATCCAGATCTGTTTCACCAGGATTAATTCCAGTCGCTTCCTCCACCGTGTCAAGGATACGTGTTGCACCACGAACATGACAGGCAGTACCCACACAAATGTGAATTTCATGACGTCCTTTAGGAACCAAGCTAAAGGCTTTATAAAAAGTAGCAATATGCTGTATCCGGGTTAAAGGAACCTGTACTTTTTCGCCGATCCTCTCTAATGTTTCCTTGGGGAGCCAATGATGTTCGCTTTGAATATCCAGTAATATTTGAATTAAAGAACTGGCTTCGCCCTGATGTTTGTCAATAATCTGATCGATTCTATCGTCATCCATAGTCTCTTTCCTGATCTTTTCCTTTCCCTAATCCGGATAACCCGGAAACAACAAATTGCAAGCACCAAGTTTCAAATAAATTCCACAGCTTAGCCCAAAGCATAGCAATTTTGGGTTTCATCGTACCTGACCAATCCGTGCATAGATGAACTAATCATGTGTCTTGCTACATCAGACGGATTCAGGCCTAATTTCTCTGAAATGTCGCTCGTTGAAAGGGGTTTCACTTTTAAGAGTAACATAATTTGGCTTACTGCCAGTTTTTCTGAAAATATTTCATCAAATAAGGCATTTATCTCGCTGCTTTCAAAAAATTCAGTATAGGCTTCTTTTGATTTTACAGGGACTCTGAGTCTCTCCCTTTCCACCAGTCTCATGTAAGGGACTAATTTTCTGGCTGCTTCGAGTTTGAGCTTCAGTTCTTTTTTGTCTATGCCTTCGGATTTGCCAAGCGGTCCCAACTCCTTCACCTTCTTGCTAAAATCATCAGTATATTCGGCCAAAAGGTTTCCATCAGCGGCGGTCATAAATTGAATCCTCAGTCTTTCCGGATTCAGACCGATGTGTTCCAATATCCTTTTAGTAATATACGTATTGGCTAAGGCATCATAATTTCCATGGGTAACATAATTACATTCATCTAACTTGCAGCCACCAATAAACACGCCGTCTTGTCCATTTGAGAAGGCTCTCAGTATAAATTCTAGATCAACTCTACCGGAACACATGACTCGAATAAGCCTCATTTCATTTGCATATTGCAGTCTGGAAACTCCAGCCAGGTCAGCGGCACCGTATGCTCACCAATGACATACAAAACCTAATATTTTGGGTTTAAATTCAAAACCTGTACTCATTCTAACCTCCTAAACCGGATATAACGGAAATTCCAAATTACAATTTATCCCTCACGCTGCTGCATCAATTTGGCTCAAAAGCTCTTCATCCGTAAAATGCTTTAGTACAATAGCATTTGTTGGACATTTTGCGTTACAAAGACCGTCTCCTTTACAGAGAACAGGGTTAACCCAGGCCTTTTTACCTTTTTGGGTATCATGAAACTCAATGGCACCATACGTACAAGCTGTAATACATGCCCCACACGATATACAATCGTTCTCTTTTACCTCGCAAACAGAACCTGAAGCTACGACTGTATCGTGTGAGAGAAGCGTTAAGACCCGACCGGCAGCGCCATAAGCCTGGTTAATCGTTTCCGGTATATGTTTGGGATAGTGAGCCGTCCCACAAAGAAAAACGCCATCAGTAGCAAACTCAACAGGTTTTAATTTGACATGGGCTTCTTTGAAAAAATCATCCGTGTTTAACGTTACCTTGAAGTGCTTAGCTATTCCCTTGGTTGATTCAGCGGGAATAACAGCGGCAGCCAAAGAAAGAACATCGGCATCCAGTTCAAGCCGCTGGCCTAGAATGGGATCAGAGACGGTTACCCGTATAATATCTTTACCACCCTCAACGACCGCTTCCACTACGGGCTTATCTTCCGGTGTATAACGGATAAAACGTACATCATTGTCTGATGCTTCCCGATAGGCCTCTTCTCTGAATCCATAGGTTCGCATATCTCTGAAAAGGATATAGATACGCATCTCAGGATTTTTCGCTTTCAGTTTCAAGGCGTTCTTTACGGCATGACTGCAACAAACCCTGCTGCAGTAATTTCTTTCTTCGTTTCTGCAGCCAACACATTGGATCATCACGAGACTCTTGGCATTAATGACAGTTTCGTTTCCTTTGGCGATCTCTTCTTCCAGTTCAAGGTGGGTAAAGACAGAATCATTTTCCCCATAAAGGTATTCGGTGGGTTTATATTCATCAGCACCGATTGCAATGACTGTTGCACCATGTTTTATCTCTTTGACCCTGCCTTCAGTTTCCACTGTGGTGGTGAAATTGCCCAGATAACCTTCCACATTTTTAATGTTGGCGTCATGGGACACGTGTATCAATGGATTTTTATAAACCTGTCGTATCACATCATCCAGATATGTTTGAACATCCAACCCTTCCAGGGTGGTGTGAAGTCTTCGCACCATTCCGCCTAAATCTTTAGTCTTTTCCACGAGATGTACTTCATGTCCCTGTTTGGCTATTGAGAGGGCACAAGTCATGCCGCCAATACCGCCACCAACCACTAAGGCCGCTTTGTTTACCGGCAGGTCAAATTCCTGCAATGGTTCCAATTGGCTGGCCCGGGCCACTGACATCCGGACGATATCCTGTGCCTTTTGGGTGGCCTCATCCTTTTGCTTGGCATGAACCCAGGAGCAATGTTCGCGAATATTGGCCATATCAAGGTAATATTGATTCAATCCTGCCTCCCGAAGGGTATCCCGGAACAACGGCTCAAGGGTCCTGGGGGAACAGGCGGCGATAACCACTCGGTTAAGCCCTTTTTCCTTGGCAAGATCAGTTATTTCCTGGGCAGAATTCGTGGCACATGAAAATAGCTGTTCCTTAGCATAGACAACATTGGGTAAAGTTAAGGCATAGTCAACTGTGGAAGGAACATTGACGACACTTGAAATATTTGCTCCGCAATGACACACAAAGACGCCTATCTTTGGCTCTTCGCTGGAGACATCCCGCTCGATTGGATAGTGCCTTTCCCTGGCCAGCTTCCCTCTTCGGTAGTCAAGGATTTCACCAATTTGGGAACTGGCCCCGCTGGCGGTAAAAACCGACTCCGGTATATCTGTAGGCCCCTGGAAGGCACCGCTGACAAAAATCCCGGGCCTGTTGGTTTTGATCGGATTGGCAGAATCAGTTTCACAGAATCCATGTGAATTAAGCTCGATTCCAAACTTGTCCGACAGCTCCATAAAATCCGCTGGTGGATTCAATCCAACGGATAATACCACCATATCGAATTCTTCCGATTTTACGCCATCGTCTGCCGTCGCATATCTGACAATAACACTCTTGCTTTCAGGGATTTCTTTTTCAATTGATGCGTAGCTTCTAATGAATTTAACACCAGGCAGTTGTTCCGCTCTTTGGAAGAAACGTTCAAAATCCTTGCCAAATGAACGAATATCGTTATGAAATATGGTACATTCGGCATCTTCGTAATGATGTTTTGTCAAAATAACCTGTTTCTGGGTATAGGTACAGCAAACGCCCGAGCAATAGCTGTTATCTCCTTCGGTTACCCTTCTTGAACCAACGCATTGAATCCAGGCTATTTTTTTGGGATGCTTCTTGTCGGAAATGCGCAGCACTTCACCTTCATAAGGGCCTGTTGAGGACAAGAGCCGTTCATAGTCCATACTGGTGACCACATTCTGCATCTTTGTGTAGCCATATTCATCTTTCACGGAAGGATCAAACGGTGTAATACCGGATGACAAAATGATCGCCCCTATATTTATTTCTACCTTTTCCGACGTTTGATTGAAATCTATGGCGTTATTCTGACATACTCCTCTGCAAATATCACATTTTTTTTCTTTAAGGAAAAGGCAGCTTTCATCAATATATGTAACAAGGGGAATCGCTTGAGAGAAGTATACGTGGACGGCCTTATTCTGAGATATTCCCTGGTTAAATTTATCAGGGTATTGTACCGGGCAGTATTCTACACAGGTCGTACAACCTGTGCATTTTTCCTCTATAATGTATCTTGGTTTCTTGATCAGGGTTGCCTTAAATTCTCCTACTTCCCCTTCTACACCGTCAACTTCAGTATATGTCAGAACTTCGATATTTGGATGCCGGCCGACCTCGACCAGTTTGGGTGAGAGAATTCACATTGAGCAGTCATTGGTGGGAAAAGTCTTGTCAAGCTGGGCCATGTGCCCGCCAATACTCGGTCCTCTCTCAACCAGGTAAACCTTAAAACCAGCAGTGGCAAGATCAAGAGAGGCTTGAATCCCGCTGACCCCTCCGCCAACAACCATTACATCTCCAAAGTTTTTGGCTCCCATATTTTTAGAAACAGGACCTTCATAAATTTGTTGAATTACCTCTTTTGGCAATACGTTGTTTCCCACTTTCTAGCTCCTCATCATTTTTTTGGGGTCTGTAGTATCCGAATCAAAATCATACCGTTTCTAAAGCATATCACAACTATTCAGGTTCAAGGGTTCACGGTTCAGGGGTTCAGAGTTTCTGTCTTAGTCGTCAATCGGCATGCGAATTGACCCTGAAAGTTTTTTGCATGGCAAATATACATGACTTGACAGGGTTTCAATTCCAAAGCGATTGCAAAATTCATCCGACTATTACGATATACTAAGTCACTAACCTTGAACTTTGAACCGTGAACCTTACAACCTGAGTAATTACAGCATATCATTGACGATCTCCGTGATGTCTTTAATCTCCAGGATGTCTTCATACTCCAGGTTAAGGCGACTTTCCTCAAAGTTGGTGATGCAGTATGGGCAGGATGTCGTCAAAATTTGAGCCCTCGTCTCTTTGGCCTGCTTGAGCCTGATATCAGAAAACCTTTCTTCCTGAGGTGTGTCCATCCAGATTCTGCCGCCGCCACCGCCACAGCACAAACTGTTTTTGCCATGAGCTTCCATTTCAACCAGTTCCAAACCGGCTATCTTATTTAAAAGATCCCGAGGTTCGTCATATACATCATTATGGCGGCCTAGGTAACAGGGATCATGGTAGGTCACTTTTTTCGGGTATTCTCCCGTGAGCTCAAGCCGTCCATCATTAATCAGTTCAAGCAGATATTGGGACATATGAATAACCTCAAAATTCACCATAAATTCGGGATATTCATTTTTAAAGGTGTAAAAACAATGGGGAGAAGAAGCTATGATTTTCTTAACGCCATTATCAATAAAGGTTTTAATATTTTCCTTGGCCAGGCGTTTGAATACTTCCTCACTGCCTGTTTTACGGATGCTTTCGCCACAGCAATTTTCCTGGGAACCTAAGATCCCGAAATCTACCCCTGCTTTCTCAAGAATATTGACTGTGGCAGTGGCTACCTTTTTCATCCTCGGGTCATAAGAGAAATAGCAGCCAACAAAATATAAAACTTCCATCCCTTCGGTATATGTTTTTACTGACAAATCTTTTGCCCAATCAGAGCGTTTTTTTCGGTCGCCTTGTAAGGGGTTTCCTTCTGAAATCAGACTTGCCCTCGCTGTACGGGCAGACTTTACAGAAGCAGGGAAAATTTCATACTCTGTTGCTACCCTTCGCAAGGATACGCTGATATCTATCTGTTTTACGCCCCTGGGGCACTGCGCCGGGCAGGCGCCGCAGGTGGTGCAACGCCATATATCTTCACCATCTATCTCACTTAACCCAAAGGCCGCCTCTCGGATCAGCTTGCGCATGCTAAAGGTTCTCACCTTGTTCCACGGACAAACAGCATCACACAATCCACACTGAAAGCACAACTTAAAGACTTCTCCGCCGGCATCTTTTATCTCATCTATTACTTCTATGAAGGGGGCTACTGTCTCCACTGTCTTTACTGTCTCCTTCGATGAATGATTGAGTTAAATGAGTTATAGAGTTAAATGAGTTTTTGAGTTGCGAGTTAAAAACTCTCCAAACTCAATAAATTCATAACTCGCTTAACTCTAAAAACTCTCTAAACATTCTAGTCCTTCTCTGACATTCGGGCAAAGAGATCCATTATCTTCTCAATGCCATATTTATCTGCCAACGCTTCCAATCCAATCTCCATCTCCTCCTGCTCCTCCTGCTCCTCCGCTTCATCGACATCCTCTTCCCTTTCTTCCAGGATCAACGCATCATGCATACACCACTTTACACACAAGGGCTCTTCTTCGCCTTCACACATATCGCATTTGAGGGGAAGACCGGAATCAGGTTCTTTGAACTCATCCCTGGATGGGCAGGAAGCCCTGCAAAAGGCACACTCATCGTATTCCTTACCGTCAATCGTGTATTTGTCTCTACCGGCACATTCAGAGACTGTATACTCTCCCGCATAAACAGGAACATATAAATCTCTTAAAGGCTCACGAATGATCCGAATACGAGACCTGGCCGGATTATTGCCGCTATATTTTGGTGCAGCGTGAAAGGCGGAGCAGATAACCTCACAAGCTCTGCAACCATTGCATTTATCAACATTAATTCTTATTGTCTTAATTGTTTTCTTTTTTTTATCTCCACTCAAGGTTCACCCTCCACTCTATTTTTTCTCTTTTTTAAGCCGAAGCCTCTTTGGAAGAATCATCTTCAACAGGCATATCTTCGCCATCCGCCAAAATTCCCCTCTCTAAAAAGTCTTTGCTCACGTAATCCAAACCCAGCTCATCTAAGGCCTCTTTCGTAGGTATACCTTCATTATTCCACCCCTTGAGTTTGTAATACCCATCTAAGAGATTCTCTTCAAGTTCGGGAAACCTTTTCTTCCAATGGTTCTCTGGAGGCTTCTCATCTTTCCTCCTCATGCCTCTTCTTATATTAATGGCTCTAACTAAAGTTCGGTATCTCTTGGCTGCTTTAGTCAGTTTGTCTTCATCCATATCGATCCCGGCCCCAAATGAGATTAATTTCGGATAATTATGTATATGATACGGCGGTTTTAAAGGGAATGATGATAAACCGGAACACATCCCGAGGGCGTCATCAATGTAGTGCATCATCTCCTGCCAGTCAACAATATCACATGTCATTTCAACAGTCGGATAATAGGGGATTGAATTGTCTCCGCGAAGTTCCCAGTTCACAAAATATTGCTTAAACTTATCATCAGGAACCTGGAACCAATCCTCTACAAATTTCTCTCTATGCTCTCTTTTCGGAAAAGGTGCCTGGGGAAACTGTCCTTCAATCTGGGTAATGTTTATCTTCTCGCCGGTAGAATACATAAGGAAATAAATAGGATTCAGCATTGATAACTTGAGAGGCAGTTGCTCATGTTTCTTAATATTATTATGAGCATATGCTTCTGCACCGTTACCAATCTCTTTGGCCGCCCAATAGGTACCATCGGCCAAAACGTCTCCGATTCCTTCCCGCCGGACAATTTTATCAAGCAGATAGTAAAATCTTCCCTCGTTGTCTTCCGGCATTTGAGGAAAATCTTTATCCTTCAAAATACCGTTTTCTAAAAGTTCAAGGGCAAAGGCCATAACCTGTGGAGCCGAAAATCCGTCCACTCCATACTCAGTCGCTTTTTGGGCAATTCTCAAACCAAATTCCAGGTCTGAAAAAGCCCCCATTGTATAGGTCAATTTCGTGAAGCATTTCATCATGTAGGTTGGAAGTCCGGGCATTGAAATTGTTGCCCCGCATGTCATCGGACAGTTATAGCAACTGATCAGTCTGGTCCTTGATTTATCCAATGTTTCCATCCAGTCACTTGCGATCTCATCGGTCCAAAAACCTTTTCTGCGAGTACGGGAATTTCCCCACATAAAATTTTCGGTATGCCACTTCTCATCATGGACTTTCATCTCCTGGGGCGACCCAAGCCCGGCTAATATGGGCATGACTCCTGGAATTGGATTATCATTTCTGAATTGTATATATTCCATCACCTCATTGCATAGTCCCATGAATTCGACCGGTTGGGCAACATGGATATCCTTTGTTCCGCGAACAACGATCGCCTTTACCCCTTTGTCTCCCATAACGGCCCCGATTCCACCCCGGCTGGCACTGGACCTTCCCTGCTCGATGGAAGCAAAAAAAACCCTGTTTTCACCGGCCATGCCTATGGCCGCCACCTGTACTTTGGGATCCTTCAACTCCTTTCGAATAATTTCTGCAGTTTCAATAGCGCCTTTACCCTTTAAATGGGAGGCATCCCGTATTTCCACCTTGTCATTGTTTATCCACAAATACACCAGATCAGGAGACTTGCCGCGAAGGATCACTTTGTCAAACCCTGCATACTTCAATTCCGGTGCAAAAAATCCCCCCATCATTGAAAATGCCATCAACTTGGTCTGAGGAGAAATAGTAGTAACAATGGTACGATTACAACCGATAGCAGGTGTGCCGCATAGAAGACCGGCACCGAATATTAGGAGATTTTCAGGAGAAAAAGGTTCAACTTCAGGCGGAACTCTGTCCCACAATATCTTGGCGTTCGTACCTAGACCTCCCAGGTAAAGCGCGGTGTCTCTTGGGTCAGTTGCGGCCTTCTCAATGTTT
>Ga0209013_10003883_pt1 | contig 13172 bp, 11 predicted proteins | sample Cruoilmetagenom2_FD_187291 | JGI IMG/M metagenome (GOLD analysis project Ga0209013, IMG submission 187291) | Oil polluted marine microbial communities from Coal Oil Point, Santa Barbara, California, USA - Sample 2 (SPAdes) (version 2) | ecosystem: Environmental > Aquatic > Marine > Oil seeps ... | reverse complement strand
GATACATCTCCACATATTGAAAATAAAGAGAAACTGTTTTATTTGTCTTATCATGACCACTTAACAGGCCTGTGGAATCGTCGAGCATTAAAAGAACATGTACGTGAAGATATGCGATTCGCGGAATTGAATAATGAGGAAATAACAATTGTTTACATAGACTTGGACAGGTTTAAGTTAATAAATGATTCACTTGGATATAACTCCGGAGATGAGTTGTTAAGACGTATTTCCGATCGACTTAATTTACTTTCGGATCGAACGAATAAATTATATCGACATAGCGGGGATGAATTTGTCTTTGTTCTTTGTCATTCAACGAAAGAAAAGTCTGAAAGTTTTGCTAATATCGTGTTAAAAGAATTATCCAAACCTTTTTATGTAGATCATCAAGAATATTTCATTTCAGCCTCCATGGGTATTTCAATGTATCCAGCAGATGGTAAAGAAATGGATGACTTGTTAAAAAAAGCAGATCAAGCATTATTTTACGTGAAGGATAGAGGTCGAGCTCATTACCGCTTTTATCGTGAGGATATGAATCACTCATTCCCAAATGAAGCTTTAATGGAATCTCATTTAAGACGTGCAATTGAAATGGATGAGTTATCTATTCATTATCAACCTCAGGTGGATTTGAAAACCGGTTTAATTAATAGTTTTGAAGCGCTACTACGTTGGAACAATCGGAAATTTGGTTTTGTGACGCCATCACAGTTTATCCCTATTGCGGAGGAGTCTGGATTAATCATTCAAATTGGTGAATGGGTACTTCAAAAAGTTTGCATGCAATTAAGTGAATGGCAGAAAAAAGGCTATCGACCGATGCGTGTAGCGGTTAACATTTCACCAAAACAATTTAAGCAAGAAACATTCGCTACTCAAATCCAAGAGATATTGAAAAAACATGATGTAAAGCCATGTGCTCTGGAAGTAGAAATAACGGAAAGTGCTATGACTAATATGCGTGAGACATTATCTGTACTGAATGATTTAAAGGCAATTGGAGTGGTTATCTCAATTGATGATTTTGGTACTGGGTATTCCTCACTTAGTTATTTAAAGCGCTATCCAATAGACATAATTAAAATTGATCAATCCTTTATTCGAGATATTGAAACCGATGCGAAAAATGCAGCTATTGCTAAAACAATTATTCACTTAGCTCATAGCTTGGGTATGGAAGTCATTGCAGAGGGAGTAGAGAAAGTGATGCAGGTTGACTTTTTAAAAGCCGCAAATTGTCATAAAGCACAAGGTTTTTACTTTAGTAGACCAGTACCTATTGATGAAATAACTGCCAAGTATATGAATATATAACTACATGATACCGAAGTGAACTGGAAACAGTTTTCTTCGGTTTTCTTATAAAATGAGTCTTTGTTTAAAGAAGCTTGCCACACTTCTTTTCATTATCGCAGACATTGTTTGAAAGACATGATAATATAATGAGTGAATATTCATTCAATAAAAGGGGCTGAATGTATTGATATTAAAAGATCAGACAATTATCGTTACCGGTGGTTCTAGTGGTATGGGCTTTTATATGGCCAAACGTTTTGTTGAAGAAGGTGCCAACGTTGTAATTACTGGCCGCAATATGGAAAGATTAGAAGCCGCACAAAAAGCAATTTCACATGATGATACGCATATTGGTATTTTCCAAATGGATGTACGTGAACCCGAACATGTTAAAGCAATGGTTGCATTTGTCGATGAACGTTTTGGAAGAATTGATGGACTCGTTAATAATGCTGCAGGGAACTTCATTGTACAAGCTGAAAAGCTAACTCCAAATGGATGGAAGTCGGTTATCGATATCGTTTTAAATGGGACGTTTTTCTGCTCTCATGCTGTGGGAAATTATTGGATTGAGAAAGAACAAAAAGGTTCTATTTTAAATATGCTGGCAACTTATGCTTGGAATGCAGGAGCAGGTATTGCTCATTCAGCTGCAGCTAAAGCTGGAGTTATGTCACTTACGCGAACATTAGCAGTTGAATGGGGAACACAATATGGAATTCGCGTAAACGGAATTGCACCTGGCCCAATTGAACGGACTGGTGGGGCAGAAAAACTTTGGGAGTCAGAGGAAGCTGCAAGAAGAACGCTAAAATCTGTCCCACTTGGTCGACTAGGACGTCCAGAGGAAATTGCGGAGCTTGCTTCATTTATGATGTCTGACAAAGCATCCTATATGAATGGGGAAATCATCACTCTTGATGGTGGTCAATGGTTAAATAAATTTCCATTTTAATGTGTAACAAACTTGGTTTTGCCCATACTAATCATAAAACCTTGAGAGGGTGAGATTTTTATGGGTATCTGGACATGGCCATTAATGGGAATTGTCGTAATTGTTATGGCTATTAGCGCATATTCCACTATACGAGTGATGAACTTTGAAAAGAAACGGCAAAGAGTTAATGACTCTCCAATTTCGGAAGAAGTAAAAGAGCATCCTGCTTTATTTAATCCCGTATTTTGGGTCTATATTCTTGCACTAGGATTCATGCTACTTATGATTGCTTATCTGGCGCTTTCTTCACCTAATTAGGTGAAGAAAGCTTCTTTTTTTGTGCGTTTTCAATCATGTTTTTAAGAAGAGTGTGATATGATGAAAGAGTAGTTTGCTGTTCTTTCAGAGAACGGATTAAAGGAGTAGAAGTGTATGATTTCGGTTACAAGCAGAGATTTTTTGGATATGCAAATCGAAGAATTCATCATATCATCAGAAAAAGTTGCTCATGTTCAAATGGGAAATAGTGCAGAGCACGCTCTTCTCGTCTTAACTAAAACAGGTTATTCATCCATTCCAGTATTAGACTCTAAATATCGCCTAAAAGGCTTGGTTAGTACTCAAAACATTACAGATTCAATTTTAGGACTCGATCATATTGAATACGAACGTTTACCTGATATTAAAGTCGAAGAGGTCATGATACAGCCAGTCCCATCCATTCATATTGGGGAGAAGTTTAAACGAGGATTGGATTTATTAATTAACCATCCATTTTTGTGTGTAATTGATGACGAAGAAACATTTGTGGGAATTTTAACTCGTCGTGTCGTTTTAAAACAACTAAAAAAACATATCTATCAAAATCATCAGTAATATGAAAAAATAAAAGAAGGTCTCCAAAGGAGATCTTCTTTTTTCTTAAATTAAGATTGGTTTACCACGAGGAGGATTTCCATGACGTCAAATGAATCCCAAATCATAAAAATTTTAGCAGAAGAGCGAAATATGCGAAAAGCAGCCGAACGACTATTTTTGTCCCAACCGGCACTTTCTCAAAGATTACAAACAATTGAAAAAGAGTGGGGTGCTCAATTGTTTATTCGTTCTCAAAAAGGCTTAACACCAACACCTGCTGGGGAATTAGTCATTCAATTTTCCATAGAACATCTTGTTAAACAAGAAGAAGTTTTTGAAACGATTCAATCTTTATTATCAAAAGTGCATGGAACATTGAAAATTGCTTGTGCATCCATTGTAGGTCAAAACTGGTTACCGATGGTGTTAAAAGATTTTGTCACACAATACCCAGAAGCTAAGATTTCACTAATTACCGGGTGGAGTTCCGAAATTGTGAAAGCACTCTATGAAGGTGAAGCTCACATCGGGATTGTTAGGGGACATACAGAATGGAAAGGTACTAAAATCCATTTATTTCGGGATACATTATATTTAGTTGATCAAGAACTGGAATCAGTCCAAGATGTTCTATCAACGGATCGGCCATTTATTCAATTTAAAAGTGATTCTAATTACTATCAAGAAATACAAGCTTGGTGGCAAAGACATTTTTCTTCAAGTCCAAGGCGTCAAATAACGGTTGATCAAATAGAGACCTGCAAACAAATGGCCTTAAATGGAATTGGCTATGCAATTTTACCCTCTATAACGTTGAATGGTCTTGAACCAATTAATAAAATTCCTCTTACAAACCAAGCGGAAGAATTTGAGTTAACACGAGATACTTGGCTGATTGGCTATGAATCAGCATTTGAATTAAGACAAGTTAATGCATTTGTGAAGGTTGTGAAAGAACATGCAAACATCTTGCATAATCATTCAATTTAAAACCGTGTACTTTTGTGTATTTTCCTGTACAATTAGTTCATATTTTGACTTTTGAAAGGAGTTAATTAACTTGAAACAAATGGATGCTTATGAAATTATTTCATATATTCAACACGCTAAAAAATCTACACCAGTGAAGGTGTATGTAAAAGGTACCGATTTAACTGACTTGTCATTTGGTGAAACGACAAAAGTATTTGGTGACAATAACTCAGTTGTCCTATTTGGCGAATGGTCTGAAATTGAAGTGGCTCTTTCTACATATAAAGAAAAGATTGAAGATTTTGTAGTCGAAAACGATCGTCGCAATTCGGCAATTCCACTTGTTGACTTAAAGGGTATTAACTCTAGAATTGAGCCCGGTGCATTTATCCGTGACCAAGTTGATATCGGAAATAACTGCATCATCATGATGGGTGCTGTTATTAATATTGGTGCTGTTATTGGTGACGGGACCATGATTGATATGGGTGCAATTTTAGGTGGACGCGCAACGGTAGGTAAAAATTGTCACATCGGAGCTGGAGCGGTTTTGGCTGGAGTTATCGAGCCTCCATCTGCAACACCAGTAATTGTTGAAGATGATGTATTGGTTGGTGCAAATGCCGTTGTTTTAGAAGGTGTTAAAATCGGAAAAGGTGCAGTTGTTGCAGCTGGTGCGATTGTAACAAAAGATGTTCCTCCATACACAGTGGTTGCGGGTACCCCTGCAAAAGTAATTAAAGAGATAGATGATAAGACGAAATCAAAAACAGAAATCATGCAAGAACTTCGCCAATTGTAGGAATAGCTGATGAAAAATTTGCAACAAATAAGACGCGAATTACATCAAATTCCTGAACTTGGTTTCCAAGAATATAAGACACAAGCCTATTTATTAGAAGAAATTCAAATGTTAAATCAAGAACGATTAACCGTTATTAAATGGAAAACAGGAATTGTTGTTCACTTGAGAGGTTTAAATCCAACCAAAACGATTGGTTGGAGAACCGATATTGATGGTCTACCTATTCAAGAGCAAACGTCTTTGACTTTCCAGTCAACGCATGAGGGGTATATGCATGCTTGTGGTCATGATATACATATGACTGTCGCTTTAGGGTTGTTAAGACAATTGACTCTAACACCAATTGATGATTCTATGCTTTTCCTATTTCAACCTGCTGAAGAGGGACCTGGTGGAGCATTACCTATGCGTGAATGGTTAAAGGAACAACATCCGGATTTACTACCTGATGTAATTTTAGCTTTTCATATTGCTCCCGAGTATCCGGTCGGCACGATTGCAACTAAACCAGGGTTATTATTTGCGAATACTTCAGAGTTATTTATTGATCTTCATGGTGTTGGAGGACATGCAGCTTTTCCGCATAAGACTAAAGATATGACAATAGCTGCAGCAAGTTTATTACTTCAACTTCAAACCATTATTAGTCGTTCTATTAATCCACTTGACTCAGGTGTTGTAACGATTGGCAAAATGACTTCTGGTACGGTTCAAAATATAATTTCTGGTTATGCGCGATTAGAAGGAACCATTCGCACGATGAATGCTGAAACAATGCAAACGATAAAAGCAAGAATAGAAGCATTGTGTAGAGCAACAGAAATTGCTTTTGAATGTCAGATTAACATTGACTATGGGTCTTCGTATTATCAAGTGTTTAATACACCGGAACTGACGCAGGAGTTTTTAAAATATGCACAACAAGATGAAGAAACAATAGCGATACAGTGTGATGCAGCGATGACAGGAGAAGATTTCGGTTACTTCTTACAAGAAATTCCTGGTTTCCTATTTTGGGCAGGAGTAGATTCTTCATATGGATTACATCATGAAAAGTTAGACCCAAATGAGGAAGTAATTACGTATCTTGTTCCTTTTTTAGAATCCTATTTCCGTTCTATTTAATAAAAGACCTTCAATCGTGTTCGTTTATTCGACATGATTGAAGGTCTTTTAGTTTGTAAATGAGAGGTTTTGACAGTGGTTTAAATTTTGACAGAGAATAATAGTTTAATTTCAATAATACAAAGTCATTAATAGATTCTCCAACATATACTGACATGAGGGATAGTTTAAGAAAGGGAATTCGAATTCACCGCTTGTTCTCAAACATTATTCGGAATCTCTATGTCGAAATAGATTTTAAGTCCTTCAATGTGAAGGGCTTTTTATTTTTATTAAGGAGGTGTTTTTCGTGGATAAAATTATTTTTGCTCTTTCCGTAGTGGGAACATGGTTTATGTATTTAATTGGAGGTTGGCAACTATTATTGACCATACTCGTTGTTTTCATGTTTATTGATATTGCAACGGGAATCATCAAGGCACTTATACAAAAGAAACTCAACTCAAAAATAGGCTATAAAGGTTTCTTGAAAAAAGCTACCATTATGTTAGTAATCATTCTAGCAAATTGGTTAGATATATTGACAACTTCTGATGTACCAGTATTCAAAACACTTGCGATTTACTTCTATATTGGTATGGAAGGATTATCAATTTTAGAAAATCTAAATCAAATTGGAGTTCCAATCCCAAAGGCGATCTCTAAATACATTAACCAAATAGCGAAGGAAGAAAAGTCGAAGAAAATTGAAAAGTGAAATATGGTAAATGATTATTGAAATTGACGTTCTAGATGTGTTCTGTTTTTAATAGCTCGAAATAAACGTTCATTCAATTAACTACAGAAAAGCAGTAGATTATATGTTTATTCGTAATCCACTGCTTTTTTATATGCTTTTTTTGATGATAAAAGGATGTTAGTGATTCTCTCACATGTCATCATTCTGCTAAGCGCATTTTTGCAAGGTTGTTTGTATGAAGCAAAAGGACAACCTCCATTAACAACGTGTAGGTTTGCGGTTAGCCCTGGGTATATTTTTGATTCTGTTAATCGCATGATTTTTTTGGGTTTCTTGGAACTTATATGTAGCCATTTCGTTCTAATAAATAGAGAGACAAGGGGGAAGATTTATGAAGAAAAGAATTCGATGGTGTTTTGCTCTTAGCTTATTATTTTTTCTGAGTTTCATGTCATTAACTGAAGCTAATGCAGCACCTGAACTAGAAATTAAAGCTACTGCAGGATTTCAAAATAAAGTAAAATTCGGGAATGGCTTACCCCTCACGTTAACGGTTGTAAATAATGGGGATGAATTTTCAGGCGACCTTGTTCTTAATTATTCGGAATCATACGCAGTAGGTTCTGCCAAAGCAATTCCTTTTACCATAGGTAAGGGAGAAACGAAGACATTGAACATCTCATTACCCGGTTTCACGGATGAGTACATGTACAATGGAACCACACCACAAATGTTTTACTTTTATGAAGGTGGTTGGGAAAAGGATAAAGAAGTTGAATATAAAGGAAACAAGACCGTACGTCCTAATTTTTTTGGACCAGAAACAAACTTTATATTAACGCTTACTGAAAGTGCTGATCGTCTTCGACCATTTTCAGGTATCAAATTAACGAATATGTATGACACTCAAGTCATTCACTTAGGGCAATTAAAAGATTTCTCATTTCCAACTGACGCTGCGGCTTACGGCCTAGCAAATTTTTTGATAGTTGATGAATTTGTATTAGCAGATTTATCTGAAGATGCACAGAACGCAATCCTTGAGTGGGTTCAGATCGGTGGTGTGATAGTAGTTGGTGCATCAGACAACGTAGCCGCAGAGATAGGAATTTTATCCACACACTTACCCTTAACTTTATCAGATGAGCGTAAAGAGATTTCAAAGGATGTATTTACTGAGCTTGGTAATAAAGGCGAGTTCAAAACAAATGTAACTGCATTCAATGCAACGATTAATGAAAATTCTAGGTTGCTGATGCAAAACACTGATGGCTCCCCACTTGCTGCGGCAAAATTAATAGGTAAAGGTGCCATTATACAAACTTCCTTTTCTATAGGAGATGAACCATTTTCTAAGGAGACCAGTGCAACAGCTTTTATTACAGAGTTAATTAATAAAGCAAACGTAGGAACTGTACCAACCTCTAATATGAATTATGGGCATCAAAATATTAAAGAAACTTTGACATACGAAGTGGGACAAACGAATGAATTGTTCCCATCTTTCCAAGTCTCTACTCCATTAATGATTTCAATCGTTATTATTTATATTATTTTGGTAGGACCGTTGCTGTATTTCTTATTAAAGAGAAAAGACAAAAGGGAACATGCCTGGTGGATTATTCCTGCTATTTCAGTATTGGCCTCTGCATCTATCTTTGCATATGGAGCCAAAGATCGTCTTGTCCGACCTCAAATTCAACAAGTTAGTTATTACGAAGCGTTAGAGGATAAAAGTCTTGCAGGTTATTATGTAGAGTCTTTATTATCAAATCGAAGCGGGGACTTTACTTTCGAAGCAGAATCTGGCACATCAATGGTTGCTACAAAACGGATGAATGGGTTTTCATCTCCTTCAAATAGTGTGCAAACGATGTCGATTCTCCAAGAACATGCAAATAAGAATCAATTAACAATGCGTGATGTTGGATATTGGTCTGTTTCTTCACTTTTAGGTGAATCGACTATTAAAGATGTTGGAAACTTTGTAATAGATTTAACTGTGGAAAGTGGAATTGTTCGAGGAACAGTGAAAAATGAGCTTCCATATGATTTAAAGGATGTTTCAATTTGGTCTGGCACTAAAATGATTAAACTAGGAGATTTAGCTCCAAATGAATCTTTACAAGTAAACGAAGAAATTGGTTCGGCACTGCTGTTACCTATCGCATCAACGGCAGGATCTCAATACATGGGTTATAATCCTACATTAAATGCCAGTGACTTGCCTAAAGAGCGAAAGAATAGTTTACTTCGCATGTCTCAAATGAACAGCGTTAGAGGTTCTGAACCAGCAATCGTTGCACATACAGAAGAAGCAATTGTTCCGGTGAAACTAAGCAACACTCGCTCAGAAATATCAGCAATTAATTTGATTTATCAACGTTTTACTCCTGAAACTATTTTTTCAGGTGCATTTACTTTACCTGCTTCTTCATTTGATATTCAAGTCAGTTCAGAAGATCCAACGGCCTATTATCACAAAATAGGCGAAAGTAACTTTGAATGGGCAATGGCCAACGGAGCTTATAGTTATGAATGGAAAATACCGAGTAATTTGCCCCTTAACAAAGTGGATTGGACAGAGTTACAACTTGCAAATACAAATACTTCCTCAATCTCTCTAGAGATTTTCAATGTATCTACGAATACATTCGAAGAAGTTCAGAGTGGGAGATTTTCGATTAAAGAAAATGTAGAACAATATATTGCAGCAGACGGAAAAGTTCAGTTTAAAGTGAACAAAGATGCTTCAAACGGGGATGACTACACGCGTTTGCCAGAATTACGCTTGAAAGGGGAGGTCCAAAAATGATTGAAATTAAAGGACTTACCAAAAAATATGGATCGTTCTATGCATTGAATGATTTAAATTTAACATTAAGTGAAGGAACCGTTTTTGGCTTTGTAGGAGCAAATGGTGCAGGGAAATCCACTACTTTCTCAATTTTAGCAACACTATTACAACCGACTGCTGGTGATGCGTTTATTAATGGGAAAAGTGTTAAAACTGATTCCCATGAGGTCAGAAAACAAATCGGATATATGCCAGACTTTTTCGGAGTTTATGATCAGTTGAAGGCAGATGAATACTTAGACTTTTATGGTGCGAGTTATGGTATTTCTGAAGCGAAAAGAACAGAACTGATTCCACAGTTACTAGAACTAGTAAATTTATCACACAAACGGTATGAATATGTAGACTTGTTATCTAGAGGGATGAAACAACGTCTCTGTTTAGCACGTGCCTTAATCCATGATCCTAAAGTGTTGATATTGGATGAACCAGCATCTGGTTTAGATCCTCGTGCACGAGTTGAGATGCGTGATATCTTAAGACAATTAAAAGGGATGGGGAAAACGATTCTTATTTCATCACATATATTGCCAGAACTAGCTGAAATGTGTGATGAAATTGGGGTGATTGATGGGGGGAAACTCATCGCTCATGGCTCGGTATCCGATATCCAAGCTCAATTAAAAGGTGAACGACTTATTACCGTAAAACTTAAAGGACTAAGTGATCGTGCTGTAAGATTTTTTGAAGAAGATCCTTTTGTAACAAATCTTGAAGATCTTCCAGAGAAACATGTAATTACCTTTAAATACCGTGGGACTGAAGAGGATCAAATGCGTTTATTAAAACACGCTGTAGAAGAACAATTGTCAATTTTGTCATTTGCCGAACAAGAAACTGATTTAGAGGATGTCTTTATGGAAATCACAAAAGGAGTGGAAACTGTATGAGAGTGAACGTCAATAATCCGGTTCTCGTTAAAGAAGTGAAGCTCCGATTTAGGTCGTTAAAAAGTTTTACAGGTATCTTGTTCTATTTAATTGCCATTAGTATTTTCGTTTTCGGCTTCATTTTTTTAACAACTTCATTTACCGGTACAGGCTTCTTTAGACCGGAACAAAGTTTCCTCATGTTTGCTTTACTAACATTTATTCAATTAGGGCTAATCCTATTTATTACACCAGGCTTAACAGCTGGTACTATTAGTACCGAACGTGAAAAGCAAACATTAAATATTTTATTAACAACATCACAAAGCTCGATGCAAATTATTCTAGGGAAATTGTCATCTTCTATCGCATTTTTATTACTTATGCTAATCGCAGGGTTGCCTATTTATAGCCTTGTTTTCTTATTCGGAGGAATATCACCAAGCCAATTAGGTATAATTTTCTTGTTCTTCTTTTTAACGATGCTTACTGTAGGTAGCATTGGGGTTATGTTCTCAACGATTACAAGGAAAACAATTGTTTCGATGATTGCTACGTATGGGACAATGATATTTCTAGCAGGAGTTACTGCATTTTTCTTTGTGATTACCACACAAGTAAACATGATGGGAGCTACTGGACCAACACAAAATCCATCAGTAATGGCCTATTTTTGGGCTAGTATTAATCCTGGTATTCTTATGTACACACTGTTAAATCCAGTGAATGAAAACTATGTAAATATGGTTACTAATATTAAGTTCCCAATATGGGGTGGCTACACTATTTTTTACTTGTTTCTGAGTATATCAGCCATATTTATTTCAATTAAAAGGTTACGTGTGAATATGAAACGGACTAAATAAGGAGGTGCAACACATGGCAAGCCGAGAAGGAATACGTTCTTTTGTAGAAAAAATTCATAGACGCTTAATTAGTGAATATCTCTTTAGAGTTATGCAAACAGCCTTGTGCTTTGGCTTAATGATTGGAGCACTCGTATATTTATCTTCTCGGCTTTTCGTGTTTCCTTATTACGGTTATTGGGCAATTGGAGCGGGGATATGCACATTTACGATATTATTTGGTTGGGAACTGTTACATAAACCGACTTTTTCAACTTCACTTTTAAAATTTGACCAATATTTTCCGGACAATATTTTGTTAACTTCTTTACATGCGCATGAAGAAGAATCGGGATTGTTAGAGGCTCTTCGTGGCAAGACAGCAAATAAATTAAATCCTGCTTTCGAGTTATTCAAGCTTAGAAAAAAGGAATTGTGGAGAGTTAAATCCCTTATTGGTATGGGGTTGTCCATTATTGTACTTATGTTGTTTATCGGTTTCCCTTCTGCTACCCAATTAGAAGCTAAAGACATCGAAACTGAAAAAGAACTAATGGCAGAAATAAAAAAAGAAGTAGCAAAAACGATCAAAAAAACACCTAGTGAAACAATAAAGAAAGAATTACAACAATTAGAAAAAGAGTTAAAAGACTCAGAAACGACCGAAGAGGCTTTGCGAGAGTTAATTAAGAAGCAGAAGGAACTTCAGTTACGTGAGCAAAAGTTAGCTGATAAGCAACTAGCTTCTGAAAAGCAAGATGGTGGAAACAATGATTTAACATCTGAGGAAAAAGAAGAATTAGCTGCTTTAAAAAAAGCAACGAAAGATCTAGCAGAGCAAATGGGTAAAACGCAAACAGCTTTAAGTAGGTTAGGGAAAACAAATGGAAACCCTGTACAAACAGCTTCAAGCTCTGCTAACACCAGTCAAAGTAATGGCCAAACTGGTAAACAAGGGAATACTCAAGGGCAACAATCAGGAAATCCTTCAACCGGTCAAGGTTCTAATCAAGAAGGAGAAGGTCAAGGAGAAGGAGAAGGTCAAGGAGAAGGAGAAGGTCAAGGAGAAGGAGAAGGTCAAGGAGAAGGTCAAGGAGAAGGAGAAGGTCAAGGAGAAGGTCAAGGCCAAGGCCAAGGCCAAGGACAGGGTCAAGGTCAAGGTCAAGGACAAGGACAAGGACAAGGACAAGGACAAGGTCAAGGTCAAGGTCAGGGATCAGGAGCTGGAAAAGGTTATGGCAGTCGAGACCTTTTATCAGTTCCTTCAAGATTAGGAGGGTCAAACCAATCCACGGTAGATAGTGGGAAAATGGGTGATGGATCAGCTGCGGAAGAGCAAGAAAGCTCAGGACCAGTAACAAAAGGTACGGTTAAGCCTTATCAAGAATTTGTTGGTTCTTATAAGAAATCCTACTTACAAAGTTCTGAACGACTACAATTGCCTCCAGATTTACAGCGAATTGTTCAAGATTACTTTTCATCATTAGATACTAGCGAATAATGGAGGTTTCTCATGTCATTTACACCAGAAGATTATGAACAAATGAGTCAGCGTTTAAAAGAAGTGCAACAAGAAATTGGAAAATTTATTGTAGGGCAACAAGAAGCGGTAGATTTCACATTATATTCCGTTTTAGCTGATGGTCATGCTTTGCTAGAAGGGTTACCGGGCTTAGGAAAAACAATGCTCATTCGAACAATTGCCGAAGTGTTAGATTTATCTTTCTCTCGAATCCAGTTTACGCCAGATTTAATGCCTTCAGATATTACAGGAACGAGTATGATTGAACGGTCTGACGACGGGAAACAAACTTTTTCATTTAAAAAAGGTCCTATTTTTAGTCAAATGGTCTTAGCAGATGAAATTAATCGTGCAACTCCAAAAACACAGAGCGCGTTGTTAGAAGCTATGGGTGAAAAAAC
>Ga0209013_10003882_pt1 | contig 13173 bp, 17 predicted proteins | sample Cruoilmetagenom2_FD_187291 | JGI IMG/M metagenome (GOLD analysis project Ga0209013, IMG submission 187291) | Oil polluted marine microbial communities from Coal Oil Point, Santa Barbara, California, USA - Sample 2 (SPAdes) (version 2) | ecosystem: Environmental > Aquatic > Marine > Oil seeps ... | reverse complement strand
AAACGCTTCATCTCAGTACAGGCTTAGACGATATTATAGGTAAAGCCTATTATGTTTTGATCGTCTTTGATATGGCATGGTTCATCGTACGACTATTTGATGTTATGATAGAACGCTATATTGTCCCTTTCGCAAAAAGTACAGAAACTAAACTTGATGATCAGTTACTTCCTATTATGAGGAAAGGTATTAAAGCTTCCATTTGGATACTCGCCATTCTTGTAGCCCTAAACAATGCAGGGTACAATGTGGGTGCCATACTGGCAAGTCTCGGTATTGGTGGTCTTGCTTTTGCACTTGCTGCCAAAGATACCGTTGCAAATCTCTTTGGTAGTCTAACGATCTTCCTGGATGAACCTTTTGAAATAGGTGATAGGATCATTATCAATGGCTATGACGGTTATGTTGAAGAAGTAGGACTTCGTAGCACACGCCTACGCCTGCCCAATGGGCGTATTATAACTATGTCCAATTCCAGTATGACAAACAGTCCAACAGAAAATGTTTCATCTGAACCCAACAGAAAAATTTCGATCACTCTGGGGTTGACATACGATACAAATAAAGAAATGATGCAAAAAGCCATGGATATCCTTCAAGATATAATTATCAATAACGATCTTCTTGAAAATGAAGTCAGGACTGCATTTATTTCATTTGGTGATTTTTCTCTCAACATTCAACTTATCTACTATATCAAGAAGCAAAGTTGTACCTTTGAAAGTCAATCAAGTGTCAATATGGAAATACTCAAACGCTTCAATCAAGAAAAGCTAGAGTTCGCTTTTCCTACCCAAACTATTTTTACACATAAAGAAAATTAAATATGAGAGGACAACATGCATAAAGTACTCCATAGTGCACTCTTTGCACTTATTACATTTACATTCTTTTACAATGTCATTACCTGACTCTTAAAACATCTTATAGTATGATATTTTAGTTAAAAAGCTGTAAACTACATAAAATATCAAAGGTTCGGCATGAATAAAATTGTTTATATAATACTATCGTCACTTATCTTTCTCCTTTTAGCTACAGTCAGTGCATTTGCAGAGAAGATCTGCTATAAGGCAAACAAAAATGATTTCAATCAAACACCGGGTACTCCACATAATATTATCTTTGATCTCGGTGACTTGAAAACAAAACAATGGATACACCTATCTTTCGTATCACTTCTACCTATTCCTTATGCTGACAGCGAGTACAGCTTTTACTGTATGCCAAAAGAAAATAGACCTGAGAGTTATGAGTGTGTAGGAGATTGTGATAGTGGGAGAATGCATATTCGTATAGAAAATGAGTATTTGCATGTAAGGGTTGAATTTGCCACCATGACCAATACACCTGATGACCCTATCATACATAAGATCTATTCAAAAGAAAACAAATTCACAAGTGCATACAGAACCGTTTGTCCCAAACCTCATACATTCAAACGCAAGCATGAAACACACTTACCCTATGTTTGTTACAATTGGAAGGGGAAAGAGTATGTAGAAGGAAGCAATAAAACTGTTTATGCCGGGTGCACACGACATAACCAAGTATGTAAAAGTATAGAAGCAAAACATTTTGGTAAATACCCAAATGACCATGAAGCACATAAAGCATTTCAAAGATGTGAAAATTCAAAACCCAACTTAATTCCAGATACTTATTTACCTTTAGAAGCCCGAATTTCGGTAAAAAGTGAAAATAAAAAGAAGTCATTACTACGATCTATAACCATCAAAGATGTTGCTATTTATGATCTTGATTATTACAATGACCTTGTGATGGCTGTAGGTGAAGATGACTCCCCAGAAACTAGAAAACTACAATCAATGGATGAATATCATGAATCAGTGATGTTAAGATCCACAGATGGTGGTAAGCGTTGGAGTAAAATAAGAGAAGGAAATGTGTCTAGTGTACCGCATGACACTGTTATAGTATTAGATAACAAACGCATTGTAGTTGCATCCTCCATAGAAGGTGCAGGTGGTTCTATAATTCTATCTGAAGATGCAGGTGACAGCTGGGAGACGAGATACAATGATGCATTTATAGAGTCTATGAAACACATAGAAGGAAATACGATAGTTGCAAAAACTTTTGGTCCTACTATAAAAAGCATAGATGGAGGAAAAAACTGGGTAGATATACCATCGCAATAGTAAGATGTTTTATTTTAACAGTGTAGATAAAAAAGGAAGTAAATAGATGCCATCGAGAAAAGAAGTGCATGAGATCAAAAAATTATTATATAAGGGTAAGGTTGCTCTAAATAAACTAACCTATAGCTTTGATGATGAAAAATTACAAAATTTATTGTATTACTATAATCTGTGTAAAGAAGATGTATCAAAATTAAAACAAGCGATTAAAATTTTGAATCATATCGGTGCATTTGTAAATTACTCAGATATTCAAAGAATGAAAGAAATTAGTCAATAAGTTCCATGTCTGATAAAATTTAAAATTCTCTTCCATAATGTGTGTTTTATTGGTTCTTCTGGATTTAAAGGGTCTTCTTCTACTTTATCTTCCAAATCCTCAGGTAAAGCAATCACTTCAGTGACTAAAAAACTCTCAATATAGCTCTGTGTATTGAGTATATTTTGAAGGAATTCATTATTTTCTTCTGTGACCATACCATTTGGATATGTAATTTTAAAATATGAGATGGTTCGTTCAGTATCTGGGTATTCAGGATCTGGTTTCCAAAGTTTTTCTATCTTCCCATCAAATAATATAGTTCGACTCGACCGGTATCCACCTGAATTGTATCCCACTAATCTATACTCTACCATTTACTCACTCCTCCAATCCACCCATAACCCTTAACTTCGCCAAACATTCAAGAATCTTCTTTCTATTTTTTTTTGACTTGATCCATTTAGGCAGTCGGCTCATCAAAGATCCATTAGACCATCCGTACTTATCTTTCTGTTCCCTCTCACGCAGCTCAGCAGATACAAACTTCTCCAAAAACTCTAAATGATGCCTATTAAATACCCAAAGCGGATGACCACAACAACTGTTTTTTAACCATAACGGATATTTGAAATAACCATCTGTAGGATCTTCATCATGCCAATAATACCTTCGTACATTATCAGTCTTCTCTTTTACATAACCGCAATTGGTACAAGCCACTCTCATACTGTAGCCGATTTTAGGCTTCTCATTTGATGGGAAAACCTTTGCCATTTTTGAGCATTTGGGGCAGACTACAAGTGTGGGGTCTTCAACAGTGGGCATAGAGATATCAAACCTGTCTTCATGTTCTTCTTTGTACCGTATTTTTTTATTTATTTCCATGAACTGATCCTGAAATACTTTTTTATATTTTCAACCCTGTTTTTTGTATTATAACAGACTTATCTATTTAATTTTAGAATAACAAATCTTCTTTAAGTTGAATATCTGTAGTATAGTAGATAATTAAGAGTAAGAAGGAAATCAAATGAAAAAAATCCTACTACTAATCTCAATTTTATTTACATTAAACCTCCATGCTGAACTACCACCATATATCTATGAAAACCTTCAGAAAAATTCCCCTGAAGCTTTAACCATTTCAGTTAGCAAAGTAGAAACTTCTTTAATCTCAATGAGTGAGAAAAGTGTAACTATAATTGCAAAAATCATAAGAGTAAAACGATCAAAAAGTAAACTGAAAAGAGGTGATACTATAACCATCGTCTACAATACAATATTTTGGAAACCAAGAGGATGGGTAGGGCCCTCTTCTCTTCCTGTTCTAGAAGAAAAACAAACATATAAAGCATTTCTAAAAAAAGGTAAAAACAATAACTACTATTACCCTGCTGCACGGGGGAAAAGCTTTAAATAACAAAGGAGGAAATATGAAATTTCTAAGTACTATATTGATAGGATTTTTACTAAGTGGTTGTATACCAAAAGTAAAGACCTCTGTGCCCACAGTTGAGGGGAAAGTCATTCACAGTATCACAAAACAACCTATTGCTGATGTCACTATCTCTGGCGCTATAAAAACAGATAAAAATGGGTATTTTTTAATTCCCAAAAAGAGTGAGCTTGGTATCGGTACACCTATGGGAGGGCTTTGGAGAATTCAGCGTTCATTCATAGTTAAAAAAGAGGGGTACACTCCTCTTTCATGCACTTGTGATGTACTCAATAGCAGTGGATACTGCAATAATGTCATCATCCCTCTTACATCTAAAGATAAAAGTATTAAAAGAGCTTTGATAAATGTAAGCCCTGATGTCGATTGTCTACCCTTGCTTCCAAAAAACTTTAAAAGGTAACTTATGAAAAAATTAATAACTCTTGTCTGCTTAACATTTACTGTTTCATTTTCTTTTGCTGCAAAACCTTATATTCCCGATTATAACGATTTTACCAAACTAGCCTACGATAATCTTGATGATGACGGAAAGATGGAAAAAATTTCTCTTAAATACATAAAGCCAGTCTCCTATGCACACGAAGAAGCTAATTTCATTTTGAAAATAGGTAATATTTCAAAAAAAGGTACACTTTATGAAGGTGCTTTTGATGGGTTTACCGTTATTGACATAAACAAAAGGGACAATTATAAAGAGATCGCCGTACATGCTCCTGGAGACAGTGATGATGATGAATATTTGATCTATGCCTATGATGGTAAATCCATAAAAGAGATGGGAAGACTAAATAGATGGCCAAAATTTTATGGTAATGGCATTGTACTTGTAGATAACTGGGTGGAATTTTGGGCAAAAAGAGATAAGTATGTGCTTAATGGAAAAACCCGTACCTTGAACTTGGTTCCGCAAGAACTTTACTATGTAGGCATCAAAGCAAAGGCTAAAAAAAGTTTTCCACTTTATCAAACAATAGCCGGCAAAAAGATCGTTGCCAACCTCAAACCCAATAGTGAAATTTTCATTTTAGTTTGTAATCCTTCGACTGGAAAAATAAATCAAAATGGTTATGCTGATATTTTTGGGTATTCTTATCTTATCAAGTCCACAACAGGACTTGTAGGGTGGGTAAAAGGTCAAATATTAAACGGGGAGAAAGTAGAAGGTTTACCTATTTCAGATTAACTTTTTTATATAAAAAGTATAAGGCTAGACTAGTTTAGATCCTAAGTTAAATAGCAGTATTATTAAGAAATCATTAAGGACAGATATGAAATTTTTAAGTCTTATACTCATCACTTTTTTAATGAATGCCTGCAGCACTGTTCAACCCGGAACTTATGATGGAGCAGGTACGTTCATTAGCGGTAAGGTTGTAGACAGTATCACCATGAAATCCATTAGGGATGTCAGTATCTCTGAGCATATTAAAACCTATAAAAATGGAAACTTTTACATCCCCAAATATACAAAACTTAACATCAGTACCCTCAAAGACGGTCCTTGGGGGAGCCATCGTTATTTTATCGTTTCAAAAAAGGGTTACACTCCTCAACTGTGCGTTTGTGATATGCGTCATACGGATGCTTATGCACTCATACGACTTGTACCAAAAGGCAAAAAAGTCCAAAGATCACTCATAGATGTTGGCCCCAATGTTTCCTGTATGCCATTTATATCAGAAAACCTCAAAGGATAAATTATATAGCTTAAGTGTAGCACCAATAATATAAAGTTCAACATATCAAAAATTTTAAATCAAAGGAACCCCAGCCCATGCAAGCATTGGAGAAAATCTTCATGATTATAACAAGGAGCCGTTTTGAGGAATATAATTAAATTCCTAAGCCGTAAGAAAAAATCTATAAATAATATTGAAGTAGCAAGAAAACACTTTCAAGATAAGGAACTTGCTTTCCCTGTGATCCCTGAGGATCTTGCAACGGAGTTGAAAGAGCAAGATGAATGGGTCTTCTCTACACGTAAGATAAAGATGTGGCCGTATAGCCTACAAGAGTATGTCAATGAGCTAGATGAAACACATGTAAAAGATTATGTAGTTCTCTCTCATTCAGGACACGGTATAAACTCCTATGCTTTACAATATTATCTTGTTCATGGTAAACTTAAAATGTTTTTACATCTAGGGTGGGGAGGTGTATATATGGATGCCAAAAGTACTACCATGCAGATCCATGATTGCTTTTCCCTTGCAGACAAGATCGTTATGGCAGCTCAAACCTCAGAAAAGCTTCAAGCAGGGGCTGAGATTAAAATTGTATGTTCAAATTTTTATGGAAGCTATTGGTCTGTTCCTGGGAAAGAGGAGCAGAAAGAAGATGTATTCTCCAAAAAACCAGCAGAAATACTCATTGAAGCTCTTAACTGGCTACAAAAATAATAAAGACAGTAAATATTATGAAAAATGTAATAAATTATAGTGATAAAACATATGAAATCTATAACTATTTCTCAACTTCTCTTTTAAATGAAGCAGAGATAGTAGTCTTACCAGATATTAATCCCGGCAAGGCTCCTTTGCCAACAGGAAGTGTAGTTGTATTTGATGTGAAAAATAATGCCGAAGAATTTTTAAAATACACTGTTTCAGATATTGGCTGCGGCATGTTTTTGGCAAAATCATCTTTGAAACAAAGTGATTTTGATGAACAGGGCTGGGATAATATTGCCAGAACTATCAAAGCGCATAAAGGTAAACTTGGAGATCTAGGATCAGGCAACCATTTCCTTGATGCTATGGTTGATACCAAAACTGATGAATTATATTTTTTATGTCATACCGGCTCAAGAGATGAATCAAAAAAGATTCAAGAGTTAGTGAATAAAGAAGAGTATAAAGAATTTCATGATCTTTATGCCCATACAAGAGCATGGGCTAGTGATAACAGAAATACTATTATCAAATTTTTAGAAAAAGAGTTTGGACCACTTGAGACCATAGTTCATAATGACCATAATCACTATGAAATAATTGATAATAAACTCATCATTAGAAAAGGTGCGGTTAAAGTGCTTCCTGGAGAAAAAACAGTTATACCAAGTCATATGACCGGAGAAGCAATAGTAGTTAGTGCCACAAATAACATCTCTAAAACTTTTAATTCGCTAAGCCATGGAACCGGAAGAGTAATGAGTAGAAGTGATGCCAAAAATGTCTCTTTTGATTTTGACAAGGATCTAAGAGAGAAAATTTATATACCTAAAATGATTAAAAACGAAAGTTTAAGAACTGAATCACCATTTGTATATAGAGATATTGATACTGTCATTGAACTGCTTGATGATCTGATCGAGGTTGAAAGCAGATTAAGGCCTATTGCATACATTGGTCAATTATAGATTACATACCATCACATTTAAAAACAAAAGGATAAATCATGAATTTCTCAAAACTACTTCTACTCTTACTTTCATCTTCAGCACTGCTTTTTGCTCAAACTACTACTGAAAACCATAATAGTATGGGTGAAGAAGAAGTATATACTACTCCGCCTCAAACCTGCTATCGATTTAACAAAGAGGATTTTCACAGTACATTTAAAGTACCTGAAGACATATTTGTCAATACTGGCACAAGAGGTAGTGAATCACTCCAAATAAGCTTTAGACTGGCATTATCACCTGAAGATATACTCTCTTCATGGCTTAATTGTCACAATCATAAGCCTAATGAGTATAAATGCTCTAGCTATAACGATGATGCCATAGATAAGACGCAATTTTTCTTTAAAGATGATACTATGTATCTTCATGTAGATTATGTACAAATTTCTCCGGATTACAAACCTCTTCTTAACTATATCAAATCAAAAGACAAGACTTTTGTTAAAGGAGTCAAGTCTCCCTGTTATCTATCGGTAGAACCTCGCATAGAAGTCGAAGGTGTAAAAAAAGGCAGCAAAAAAGAGAAACTGCTCCAATCTATAAACATCAATGATGTCATTATCTATGATCTGGATTATCATAAAGATTTTGCTGTAGCCATAGGTGAAGACAACTCCCCGGCAACAAGAGAAGCACAATCTATAGACCAAACTTATCAATCTGTTATCATCCGATCGACCGATGGTGGCAAAACATGGGAAAGAGTAGAAGATATGGGCTATGCTTTCAACCATCATGTTATTGTGCTAGATGAAAAACGGGCTATCGTCTCTTCTGAAATTGATGGTGCCGGAGGTACCCTTCAGGGCTCATCTGATGCCGGGAAAAGCTGGGAGAACATTCTTGATGATGGAGAATACCATTGGGAAAAGGCTATTAGTGAAGGCACGTTCATATCCCTCACACATAAGGGTGAGGAGGTTACTGCTATTACAGAGATAGGTACTATCTTGAAAAGTAAAGATGGTGGAAAAACATGGCAGGAAACACCAAGAGTACAGAAAAAAGAGAATACTCGAGAGAGCAACGAGGAAATATCTACAGAAAACACACCCCTCTTTATACCTACAGATAAAAGAGAGACTCTCTCTGTGTTGACACCACCACGATATAGAGTCGATTATGAAACCAATACGCTCACAGTAAGCCATTGGAAACAAAATTGTAACTGCAATCAATTCACTCTGCCACTTACCTACAACCAATCCAATACAAAAAAAGGTGTCTTGGGGCCTTACTGGTCACTGGGTATCGAAAACCATATTACTATACAAGGCAGAGATAAACTCCTCTTTTTTGATGCATATAAAGGAAAAGAGAAGCTCTATTTAAGAGATATAGCTGATAAAAGTATCTTTCGCTATGGAGGAGAGACTATACAAAAAACAAAAGATGGCTATACCAGAACATGTGACCCTTCAATACAATACTATGACCAAAATGGCTATTTAATAAAAGTGGAATACCCAGAGAAGTCTTATGTTATACAGTATCAAGACAGGAAGATCAGTAAGGTTACGGAGTTAAATAAAGAGAAACATACTCCCTACCTCACATTTTCTTATCGGTATGAAGGAACAGTGGTTACTTTCCATAATACAACAAATGTAAAAAAGATCACTTTTTTAAAAAATAAAGAAGGATTATTAGCAAGTATCCTAGACGGAAACTATCATATCTTTCACTACTTATATGATAATTACGGATTGTCAAGAATTCAAAGTTTTCAAAAAAAAGACCCTTATCAAACACTTTTACAATTCTCATATCGCCCTTATAAAAATAAAGAAATCACCGTGTATGACAATAAAGAAGAAGAAAACGGCATTATAAAAGAGGTAAACTACATGTATTATACTAAAGATAAAGAGCATATCTGTATAGTAAATACTTTAAAAAAAGATTTTCAAGGTGAAGTACTGCAAGATGCTAGGAGCCAAACAGATATGTACCGTTTTAACTACTATGATGCAAACAATACAAAACTATTATCCACACAACATGGATCACAAACATACGGTTTTGACAAAGCAGGAAGAGTTAACTCTTATGCCAACGATGAAGGTAACATTTCTGTAACCTACAGCCAGTTTTATAAAATTACAAATGCCATAGCTTACAAAGATGGAAAAGCCTCTAAGTATAATTATATATATACTGATGATAATGAGCACAACCTAAAAAGCATAACATCACCCCAAGGAACAGTTGAACTTTCATACAATGAACACAGTTGGATAAAAGAGATGAAAATAGATAAACATCATTTGCAGTTTGAGTACAACAAACACGGTCAACCCACAAAAATCATTGCAGTTGGAAAAGGGGAAGTTATCACTACTTATGATGATAAGCATGAGATCAAAAATGTTAAAAATGTGTTCTATGACAATACTATTGATGTGCATGACATAGCACTTGATGTGACACGGGCAATGACTCTTTTGATCCAAAGAACTTCTGAAGGAGCCATAAAAAATTACCCTGGATGGGTTTGGTAGGAAAAAAGTTAAAAAATAAAGGAAGAGAATAAGATGAAAATTACAATATTATTTGGTTATCTGTTAAGTGCATTGTTGCATGCACAAGTATTGTTCATTACCGATAAAAGCGATTATACCGTACTAGTAAAAGAGCCCCGTATTTACTACTCCTCAAAAGAAGGTTCAAATCTCAACCTGTTTTACAAACCCGATGTTGAAAGGAATGGGATTCGTGTAAAACAAGGGATGGGAACGACAGTTGTGCCGTGGGAAAACATACAAACCATACACGTTGGAGAAAAAAGAGATGATGATACAACATTGGCAACAGTCGAGAACAATAATATATCAACACCTCTTGTTATGATCAGCCCCGTAAGCGGCCTTGAAGCAGAGTCACAGCTGGGAACTTTCCGTATCGACTTTGAGAATGTCAAGCGTATTGATGTGGTCAGTGAGGAGCACCTGCAAGGGGAGCTACTGGCCATAGTCCAGTATCTCAAGATGCCCAAAACAGCTCTGCCAAAATCTGTTAAAACAGATGATGTTGTAAGCTTGACCAGTTTTTCAGCACAGCAGTTAAAATTGAAAAAAGATGAGTTGAAAGTAAAGATATTTGGCCAATATATCATCATTCACTACGACAATGCCGAGTATGAAAAAGAACATCCTCAATGGAAGATCAGAAAATTCGGTGAAGCTGTAGTGATCGACACAACGCAATCAACTTTCGCAGCATTTCGGTTATCAAAAACGTAATGCTTTATCGATATTATCATTCACTGCGCATATTCTAATCGTATAACATCAAAGTAAGCGGCAGTTGTATACTTCTCCCAACCAAGATGGTACAAGAAAACGAAAAAGTTATATATAAACCTTCTACTTAATAGCAGTTTATTTTCTTATGACTGTTCCTTTTTTATCACTAGGACTAGGGGCAGGAGCATAACATAAACTTTGACACATTTTACTACTGGTATTACTAGCATTAGCATTAGCTACGCACTTTCTATAGGATTCATCATTATACTCTGATGCACCGGCATTTATCCCTATAGCCATTAAAATAGCAAAACCAAATAAAACTTTTTTCATTTTCCCATAGGATATACACCCCCCCGTTATATCCTAAGCCGCATGACTTTTTCATGTACTGTTTAGCTAATTGTTTGTTTTGTTTTTTTATTAAAAGGTAGCCAATAATTCATGCCAACTTCATAACAATACTCCCCTTTACCTTTTGCACAACCTTTTTTAAGGTAAGCCATTACCTTTTTAAAGTAAATTGACGCTTTTTTATTATTTTTTAATACAGATACGTAGCCTATGCCTGCCAACTGACACCCATACATGACCCCTCTTCGACAAGCTCTATCATACTGATCAAGAGCACCATGAAGATCACCTTTTTTTAATTTATAATCTCCTCTAGAAACTTGGGGATCATTACGATTAGGATATGCATCTGCAACTAACGACACACTTCCAAAACTTATGGCCATAAACACTAAAAATAGAACTCTTTTCATACTTTAATCTCCTCGTCTACTTGCTTTCCAACTCACTAATCTCATCATGCTAAATACATTAAATAGTCAGTTACTCATGTACACTCTAGATAGACTCTGTCTAAATATTCTTTTATAGCCATTATTGAAAGCTATTTTTAATATTTACAAAGAAGCTCTATATCACATTTCCAACTTGTATTGCCATTGTTATAATTTTTGCAATCGACACTTGTTACCTTATAGGTACCTTTACATATTCTATCAGCCCAATTAAGTGCCTTCTCCTTTGCAGCTGATTCCGTAGCACCAACACCCGTAGCTGCATAACTTGTTTCAGCGGCAATAACCATTATACTAATTGGTACTAACAATACTATAATTTTTTTCACTATAAACTCCTTTTAACTTATGTTCAAAATAATTGTAATTTATCCCTAATAAGTTTATCTTTAAATAAATTCATATATTTTGCGCATATAACGTCTCAGTTAAAAATAAGTATCATAAAACAAAGGTATAAAAATTCATAGAATTAATGGAAAATTTGGTTGCAAAACCTAAAAGCTATTGGATATTATCTGGGTCAATAATATCTATAATCTTCCAAGCATCATCTGTTTTCCTTAATTTCACAACAATAGTCCCTTCAATTTTGTCTCCCCAAACTGCAAAAACTTTTATAGTTGCACTTCTTTGTCGTACAAGAGGAACAGAGTATATTAACCTAGGAGGGATGTCTTGTGCCATTAGAATGGGGTCGTAACCAAGAGTCCCACCAATTATTGTATTAGTATGTTTAGATTTTTCTATCAAACGCTCAACCTTTTTTACAAAAGCATGATCTATCTCTTTTTGGCTATAAAGATATTCAACTAATGTTTTATTGGTAACACAAATTGATTTTAAATAATTATGGTAAAAATCCATAGTGGTTTTCAGAACTAATTCTTTTTGCTTTTGTCTTTCACTTACTATGGTAGCACTTTCACTTTTAACCATCCTATCTGAAGTGCAGGCTGTAAAAAGAATGAACAACAATAACATTAAATGTCGCATATTAACTCCTTGAGGTAGAATTTGTCTAAATTTTTAAGGCAATATTTCATTATACTAAATTCATCATAAACTTCTATATTTTGAGTATATAACATCTCAGTTAAAAATAAGTATCATAAGATAAAGGAATTAAATAAACATGAAGTATCTTAATCAATTTAAAACAAATGTCTTCAAAACCGCCATTGTCTTACTGCTCCCACTCCTTCTTACAGGCTGCTGCCCTTACCAGCTCTTCCCTGGCGGACAACACCACTGTTCCAACTTAGACCTGGAAGACCTTGTTAAAGCCGGACGTTATCAAGAGGCATTTAAACAACTGGATCCCAAAGGGCTTGAAGACGCGTCGTATGACTATAAAGTAACGTATGATATTTTGAATGTTCTTGTGAATGGACGAAGCATCAGAAAAGAAGAGCTTTACATCTACCCTACATATCAAAAATACCCTGAGTCATACGCATGGACTATGCTAAGTGCCAAGGTCCTGCTGATCTACCTAGAAACCGGGAAAGTTGATACCAAGGCGATACAAGATTTGGAAGATTTTTTGAAAAAGTATTACCCAAATCGTCTGTTTTGGATAAAAGCACTGAAAGATCTAGACAAAACTAAAGCCTCTCAGGCATCTCATCCTTAAAGGCAATCTCTTCAGCTTTAGAGAGAATATCTAATGCACCATCAGCTATCATCGCCTCTGCAAGTTCTTCACCAAGTGTATCACACTCAGTTACCAAAGAAGTAAGTTCTTTATGCATAATGTGTGTACCATCTGGGTAACCAAGCATTGCTTTTACTGTAATGTTGTCACTCGTGATGATGGCATTAACTGCT
>Ga0209013_10003881_pt1 | contig 13174 bp, 10 predicted proteins | sample Cruoilmetagenom2_FD_187291 | JGI IMG/M metagenome (GOLD analysis project Ga0209013, IMG submission 187291) | Oil polluted marine microbial communities from Coal Oil Point, Santa Barbara, California, USA - Sample 2 (SPAdes) (version 2) | ecosystem: Environmental > Aquatic > Marine > Oil seeps ... | reverse complement strand
TTCGTGCCTTGACTATTGGTGATCGCAGTGCGCTGAGCACCGCTCAATGGGATGTATTGCGGGCGACCGGCACCAGCCACCTGGTAGCGATATCGGGCTTGCATGTCAGCCTGGTGGCGGGACTGGTGTTCTGGTTGACCCGATTTGTGTGGATGCGCTGCGGGTACCTGGTTGAACGCTGTCCGGCGAGCAAGGTGGCTGCCGTAGTCGCCATTTTTGCGACACTTGCTTATGCCCTGCTGGCCGGATTCGGTATCCCGGTGCGTCGTGCCCTGATCATGGTGAGCATCTTAATGTTGTCGATTACATTGAATAAGAACGCTTCCTTTTCCCGTGCCATCGCGCTGGCTGTGGTGATCATTTTGCTGCTGGACCCGCTGGCTGTCCTGTCGCCTGGCTGGTGGCTGTCTTTCTGGGCGGTGACCGTCATTGCCTATTGTATTGGTGGACGACACGGTACCCGGGGCTTTACGCAAAAATGGGTTTATATGCACCTTGTGCTGGCAATGACCATGGTGCCGTTGCTGCTGGTATTCTTCCAGCAAGCCTCGATGATTGCCCCGTTGGCAAACAGTGTCGCGGTACCCTTTGTCGGGATGCTTGTTGTGCCGGTTGCGCTTGTCGGTACGCTGGTATTCACTCTCAGCGAGACTGCCGGTGAGTGGCTGCTGAAAATCGCGGCCGGGCTGATGGACCTTGTCTGGCCATGGCTGGAGGGCCTGGCAGGGCTGGAGTTTGCACTGTGGCAGCAGCATCAGCCGGTTGTCTGGACACTGGCACCTGCTTTTATCGGACTCGCTGTATTGTTTATGCCGCGTGGCATTCCGGGCAGATGGCTGGCGCTGCTGCTGTTATTGCCCCTGGTTGTTGTCGAACCAGCGCGCCCGGCATGGGGAGAAGCATGGCTTACCTTGCTGGATGTGGGGCAGGGGCTCTCGGCGGTGGTGCAGACGCAGCATCATGTGCTTGTCTATGATGCCGGGCCGCGTTTCAGCGAGACGTTTGATACCGGTAAGGCGGTCGTTGTGCCATTTTTGCGTCACTCGGGTGTCCGCAAACTGGATATGCTGCTGGTCTCTCATGGCGATAATGACCACATCGGCGGGGCGGCGTCACTGCTGGCTGATTTTCCGGCGGACCGGTTGCTGACCAGCGTCACGGAGAAAATGCCGGGCACCGGGGCCCGGGATTGCTGGCGTAACCAGCGGTGGGTCTGGGAGGGTGTCAGTTTTACCTTGCTGCACCCCTCCAGGGGCAGTCAGTTACGGGGTAATAATGCCTCCTGCGTACTGCGCATCGAGTCGGCGGGCGGTCATCGTGTCCTGTTGACGGGGGATATTGAGGGGCCGGCTGAACAGGACTTGCTACGTCAGCCGTGGCAACAGCTTGCTGCAGCGGTACTGGTCGCACCGCATCATGGCAGTGATACGTCCTCCACCCCGGCCTTTATCAAGGCGGTAGCTCCTGACGTTGTGCTGTTCCCGAGTGGCTATCGTAATCGCTATGGCTTCCCAAAAGTCCCGGTCGTGAACCGCTACACCGATATTCATGCCGAAATGTACGAAACAGGTCTCAGCGGCGCACTGACGGTGACGTTATTCTCAAACGATGAAAAGCCGGTAGTCCGGCGTTATCGGGATGAGCGACGCCGATATTGGCAGCCGGTCAATATACCCTGAAAACACGGTTTGGCTGGCGGAGCAAATACAGTATGATTTGCATCGTTTTCTGATTCACGCCCTAACGAAGGATGGTGATATTGTGCTAGAACTGGTGAAAGCAGGCGGCTGGCTGATGCTGCCCATTATTTTATGCTCGGTGATCGCGCTGGCAATCATTGTTGAACGGCTCTGGTCCTTGCAGGTGCGCCGGGTCTTGCCGAAGAACCTGGTGGCACAGGTCTGGCGCTGGGAGAAGATACACCAGTTAAATGACGAACACCTGCAAGAACTGCAGGCCAGTTCACCGCTGGGTTCCATCCTTTCAGCCGGCATATCCAACCGCCATGAGAACCGCGAGGTCATGAAGGAAAGCATCGAGGACACCGGCCGGCACATTGTTCATGAACTGGAACGCTACCTCAATTCGCTCGGTACCATTGCGGCCATTACACCCTTGCTGGGCTTGCTGGGTACGGTGATTGGCATGATCAAGGTGTTCTCAACCATCACCACGCAAGGTGTTGGTGACCCCGGTGCGCTCGCTGGTGGCATCTCGGAGGCATTGATTACCACGGCTGCAGGCATGTCGGTCGCGATACCGACGCTGATGTTCTACCGTTATTTCAGAGGGCGGGTCAGGATGCTGGTACTGAGGATGGAGCAGGAGGCAATGGGGATGGTGGAAATCATGCACGGCCAGCGCAGGCCGTTTGAGGGGTAACAGGCGATGAATCTGCAACCCGGCGACGAGGATGAACCGGAAGTCAACCTGACGCCTCTGATAGACGTGGTGTTTCTGTTGCTGATCTTTTTTATGGTGTCGACTACCTTTGAACAGCAATCACGTATCCAGATTGAGTTGCCCGAGGCCACGGCCACAGCGGCAGAAACTGAAAATGAGACCCTGGAAATCGTGATCGATACACAGGGGCGCTACTTCATCGGTGAGCGGCAGGTGGTGAACAGTGAGGTCAAGACGCTGAAAAGCGCCATCAGCAAGGCAGTGGATGGCCGTGAATCACTCACTGTCATTATCCGCTCCGATGCCAATACACCTTATCAGGCGGTTATCACGGCCCTTGATGCCACCAGCCAGCTCGGCCTGACGCAAATCTCCCTGGCCACATCAACAATAGAGGAAAAATAGCTGTTTTTTCTGTGATTAACAGGGATAAATGAAGCGTCTGGATTATTACTGGTATACACGCAGTCCATGGCTGGTGTTACTGACACCACTCTCACTGGTCTTCCGTGTGATAGTGAACCTGCGACGGCTGGCTTACAGGGGCGGTCTTCGCCGCAGCACCCGAGTTTCATTGCCGGTCATCATTGTCGGTAATATTACTGTCGGCGGGACCGGCAAAACGCCATTGGTTGCCTGGCTGGCCAAATACCTGCGAAGCAAGGGTTACAAGCCCGGCATCATCTCCCGGGGTTACGGCGGGCAGGCAAGTAGCTGGCCACAACAGGTTCGGCCAGACAGCGATCCCGCTGTGGTCGGTGACGAGGCGGTTCTGCTTGCAGCCATGACGCTTTGTCCCATGGCCGTTGCGCCAGATCGCGTGATGGCGGCAAATGCACTGATAGAATATGGCGATTGTGATGTCATCCTCAGCGATGATGGCCTGCAACACTATGCGCTGCAACGCGATATCGAGATTGCCGTCATCGATGGTGTCAGGCGATTTGGCACAGGCTTTCTAATACCCGCCGGGCCACTGCGCGAACCAGTCAGTCGTTTGCAGGAAGTCGACCTGGTCGTCATTAATGGCCTGGGCAAGGGACAGGAACACCAGATGAGAATGATACAGGGGGATGCGCGTAATCTGCTGGATCCCGACAAGGTTTGCGCAATGGATGAATTCCGGTCTCAAAGGGTACATGCGGTGGCCGGTATCGGGAATCCCGAACGTTTTTTTCAGTCGCTGAAGGATGCCGGCCTGCAGGTGGAGCCGCACAGCTTTCCCGATCATTATCAATACCGACCCGATGATATTCACTTCGGCGATAACAGGCCGGTATTGATGACTGAAAAGGATGCGGTAAAATGCCGCCATTTTGCGGCTGAGAATGACTGGTTCGTGCCGGTTGAGGTCCGGATGTCCGACGAATTCTGTGCATCCCTGGATGAGTTGCTGGATACCCGGCTGCCACATCGGGGATAATGGCCATCCAGAAGTGTGATTACAGGACAGGAGTGCAACGTGGATAAAAAATTACTGGATATACTGGCTTGCCCGATTTGCAAGGGGCCGCTTGTTTACCACAAGGATGAAAATGAATTGATCTGCAAGGTGGATCGACTGGCTTATCCTGTCCGGGAGGGTATCCCGGTGATGCTGGAGGATGAAGCGCGGCAACTGCCGGCAGACGAAGAAGTCTGAACATCCAGCATGAACAACACAGGCTTTAAGGTTGTCATCCCGGCGCGCTATGCCTCAACACGGCTACCCGGTAAGCCATTGCTTGAACTGGCGGGTCGTCCCATGCTGCAGTACGTGCATGAACGGTCGTTGCAGAGCGGAGCAAACGAGGTGATTATCGCGACCGATGATCAACGCATTGCAGCTGCTGCACAGGGATTTAATGCGACCGTGTGCATGACATCATCCGAGCATTCCTCGGGTACCGAGCGACTTGCAGAGGTTGTCGGGATTCAAGGCTGGGATGACGATGATATTATCGTGAATGTGCAGGGCGATGAACCGTTAATTCCGGTTGTGCTCATCAAGCAGATTGCCAGTGATCTCGCAAACCATACAGACGCCCCGGTAGCGACTCTCGCATACCCGATTCAATCGACTACCGAGGCCGCTGACCCGCATGTTGTCAAGGTCGTCCTGGACAGGCAGGGCTATGCACTGTATTTCAGCCGGGCATCGATACCCTGTCATCGCGATACTCCAGGGGTGGATACCAGTGACACTGCATTACGTCACATTGGCCTGTATGCATACCGTGCCGGTTTTCTAAAGCACTACATGCAAATGGAGCCATCACCGCTGGAGTCTATTGAGAAACTTGAGCAATTGCGAGTACTGTGGCACGGGATGAAAATCCATGTGGGTATCGCCAGCGAAATACCCGGCCACGGGGTCGATACCCGGGAAGACCTGGCGCGGGTTGATGCGTTATTAACAAATAACCAGTTGTAAGCAGGAGTTGTTTCAGATCTCCAGTTTGATGCCGTCAGTATTGGCTGCCATCTCAATAGAATCACCACTTCTCTTAAGAATCTATTAATCTTATAAGCGCATAATCCAGCGTGCTTGTAATAAAGGTGAAGACTCCTGGAAATGAGTTTTCACGCAGGATGTTTGGAATGAAGAATGAATTAAATGTAAAGCACAGTTTGATACGCTGTACTTTTCTGAGCTTGTATCTGGTGCTGGGTTCACCCGTGTCAGTCTATGCAGGTAAAGATTCCATAAGTCCAACAGTGGACTTCGAATTTGATGACCCACCACCAACGGTCAACAGAGTCAGTGACAGTCTGAGCTGGGGTGCTGAGGTGCGTTTGGATCTTGAGCGGTTTGACAATCTGGATCTGGATGACAGTGATGATGATCAGATAACAGTCCTCGAACCATTGGTTCGAACCGCGTTGTCCTATATACCCAACGCAAGTTTTCGAGGCTTTCTTGATCTCGAATTATCCAGTGAACAGGTTGTCAGTCAGGGCGATGATTCGAATGAGGATGATGAAACTCACCTGCGACTGCGTGAGGCGTACCTTCTTTTTCCTGAACTTTCCGATACGTTTTCCCTGCAATTAGGGCGTCAGCGCTTCTCGGACAGCCGCACATGGTGGTATGACGCCCGCATAGACTCGGCCAGACTTTATTACCGCAGTGGACGATATGGGGCACAAATATCTGCAGGGCAGAGAATTTTTGTCGGGGATGACTTTCTTGCTGACAATAGTGAAGACAATACGAATTATTTTATCTTCACGGGGCGTTATGCAATATCAGACAAGGCTGATATCAGGCCTTATCTATTGATACGCAACAGCAGAGCAGATGACGGTGATGAAGACCCGGTATTTTTGGGCATACAGTCGGCAGGTAAATTGTCATCAGATATGAAGTACTGGTTGAACGCCGCCTATGTTGGAGGTAGTGATGGCGACAATGACATACGTGCATGGGGGCTGGATCTGGGAGCTTCATACCGTTTTGATGTTACCTGGAAACCTGCGATCACCCTGGCGGCGGCATTCGGTAGCGGTGATTCCGATCCAGATGATGGAGTAGACAGAAATTTTCGGCAGACAGGTCTTGAGGAGAACAAGGCAAAGAACTTTGGTGTGACCCGGTTCCGTTATTACGGAGAGGTCCTTGATCCAGAGCTAAGTAACATGCAGATTCTGACTGCCGGACTGGGTGTTCGGCCAACAAGGAAGAGCTCAATCGACCTTGTATATCACTACTACCGTCAGGATGTTGCCTCGGATACTCTGCGTGATACGGATCTTGATGAGGATCCTGCCGGGGTGGACAGGGCATTGGGTGACGAACTCGATCTGATCATAGGCTACCGTGGCATCAAGAACATGAAACTACGATTGATACTTGGTGCATTCTTACCCGGATCTGCATTTGAACGTCATACTGATACTGCCCTCCTGGCAAAATTTCGTATTGCGTACCGCTTCTGACCGGGTTTATTTCACTCTTCATTGGCAGGCCTTCATGACCATCGGTTTGCTACCGCGGCACAGACCCGCATGTGAAATCCCCAGTTGTTGTTCACACAGTTCAATCAGGCTGGATGTATATTTCCGTCGTTCATTGATACGCTGGCTGATCGCGATGTGCCTTACCAGGGTAAGAATGCGATAGCATTCAATTGCCTCCGCCAGGTCGTGGCCAGCCAGTTGCTGATAATGCCCAGCAAGTGTTTGCACGAGGTCATCAAGCGCGTTGGCGTTATCCTTCAGGCGCAGACTTTGCTCCTGTAAGTGGGCTATGAAATTTCCAATATCCAGGGCAGGGTCGCCCATGCAATACAGGTCCAGATCCAGCAGGTAGAGGCAGTTATCCTGTATCAGGACCTGGTCATGATAGAAATCGCGATGAATGCCTGTTGATTCCATGCTTTCTGTGTTTCCGGCAAGCCGCCGGCTGGCTGCCAGTATTCTTTCCAGGCGGCTGCGCCACTGTGGCTGCTCATCCATGACATTTGTCAGCGCTTTTTCAAGTACATGCAATTCGTCCTTTATGGTGTGAGTCCGTTTGACGGGTATATTTGCGCTATGCAATTTATGAATGGCTGCGGCTATGCGCTGTGCTGTATTGCTCCTGTCACTTCCCGTCAAGGCTGTCCAGGACGGATGGCCATCAACGCGCTGTTGCAACCACATTCTAAACGCGGGGATGATGCCAACAGGTTCTGGCACCTCGATACCATCACTGTTTCCCTGTGCGAAACCATTTTTATGCAGGGCTCTGTTAAGCTCCCAGGTCTGTTTATCCAGCCCGCGGGCACGCACCTTGCCAACCAGTGAATGGCTGGTCTTGTTTCTATTTTCACCTGTTGCGGTCACCTCGTAACCAATCAGGCAGCGCCGCCCCGGCCGGTAGCGTAGTACCTGGACAGAAGGCAATGCAATCTCCGCCCGGGTCCCGAATGCTGCAGCAACACAGTGATTGAATGCCATGGTGGCAGCGACAGGATCCAGTGCATCGGCAAGGAAGGGCATCTCCGGATCGTCGATTATACTGTGCCGGCTGGATTCAGGAGCAGCTGTATCAGGGGAGCGGGTTATGGCTAAAGTCGGGGCTCCTGTCATACCTTTATAAAGTTCAAGCCGTTGCTCTGCCGCGGTGAGTATTTTCTCCACGCGTTCAGGCCAGTCCGGTTCACAATTACGAAACGGGTGATGGACCAGTTGCAGCAGGCCTGTTGCGGTATAGAGTTCTATTGCCGCCCGCAGTTCTTTACCTGTGCTGCCCGGGTAAGCCTCCAGAAGGCGTCGTTTAATCAACCCGGCTTGTTCAGGGCTCATTGTTTCATTGACGACTTCACGTTCCATATGCGCAAGAAACAGGCCGATATCCGCTGCAGGATGGCCAACACATACATCATCACTGTCAATAAGCTGGATTCTGTGTGCGTTGCACAACACCTGGCCGGCATAAAAGTCCCCATGGAGGACCCTGGAGACTGGTGTTAACGATTGCAATATTAAACCAATTTCCCGTGCCAGCAAATTAATGCGCCCGGCAAGTTCCGGTAGCAGGATTCCGAGCGTCCCGGCGATGGCCTGCAAGTCTGGCGCCTCATGTCCGGGCATTCTCTCCGGCAGGATGACACCGTTATATGGACGGTGGAAGTTGGCCAGGCTTTGCCCCAGTTTGCTAATCCACTCAGGATCAAAGTCACGGGCTGCATAGATGTCACATAACCTTTGGCCATGGACCCATTCAGAGACCAGCATCCGATGTCTGGTGGAGCGCCCAAACAGGCGTGGAAATGCGGTACTGTTTATAGTTTTGAAGTATTTTACACCGCTCAATGCCCTGATAAATTTCTTTCCGCCATGGATCTTGACGACTGCTTTCTCACCATCCTGTCCGTGCAGACAGGCAACAAAACGCCGTTCAGGCTTGTACTGCAGGGTTTCAATAACAGGGTTATGCAGGGCTGGTTTGTGTGGCAGGATTTTACGGAATAAGGAGTTACATTGTTCAGGGTCACCCAGTCGGCACAGTACTTTCAGTTTGCTATCGTTTGGAAAGGTACTGACAGCCACCCCGTATTCCGGTAGCAGCAAACATCCCTGGCCTGGCAATGTGTCCACGACGTGACGTCTTTCTGCTTTATCCAGTTTGCTTGCTGCATCCGGACCATGTGCCTTGGCATATATATCAATTTTGCCATTTTTGCCTTCCAGCACATAACGCACCAGGCAATTCATGCCGGGCTTGTAGCGAATATAGCGCTTGCTTGCCTTCTCAAGCGCAGCTGCCGGCATCTGTGTCCGTAACTGGGCGAGCATGGCTGCCTCATCCAGCAGCAGTTCCAGGCCAGGAATTGCCGGATCGCGGGCTACAATACTGGCATCAGCCGGTGACAGCATGTGCGTCCTTCCGGAGCTGTTCCAGATCTCCATCGGGTGCCTGTCCAAACAGGCAGGTATAGTCGGCATTGCTTGCCATCAATGATTGGTGGGTTCCCTGTGCAGCTATGCGGCCATGGCGAATGAAAACCACACGATCGGCCCGTTCGGCCATTTCAGGGCGGTGGGTGATCAGAAAGGTTGTGCGCCCGGCAGCCAGTCGCTCAAGTGCCACGGCAACTTCCCGTTCATTGGTGCGATCCAGACCAGTTGTCGGTTCATCAAGAATCAGGATGGGTGACTGGCGAATTGCGGCACGTGCAATGGCAATGCGCTGGCGCTGGCCATTGGACAGGGTGACTCCGCGCTCACCAATTTGTGTATCGTAACCTTCCGGAAGGCGGGCGATAAAGTCGTGGGCATTGGCCAATCGTGCAGCTGACTCGATTTGTTCCTCCGAAATACCCGGGATTCCCGCCGTGATGTTGTCACGTACCGTTGTGGCAAATAGCAGGCTGTCCTGCAGCACGATGGCAATCCGGGAGCGCAGTGACTCCAGGGTGAAATGGCATATGTCGGTACCGTCAATAGTCACTGTCCCCTGTTGCGGGTCATACAGTCTCAGCAGCAGACTTGCCAGTGTAGACTTGCCACTGCCTGATGGTCCTGTAATCGCAACCCGCTCACCACTGGTCAGGGCAAGATCGATATCATGGAGAACCGCTCGTCCGTCTTCATAGCCATAGGTCACCTGGTGAAAGGCTACGTCACCCTTGAAGTCCGGGGCAATGATTGCATCAGGCCGTTCCTGCACACCGGGCTCCTGTTCCAGTAGCTCCAGTACTCGTTCACCTGCCGCCGAGGCCTTGGCAAGCCGTGCCGTGTACTTGGCAAAATCCCGCATTGGACGGTAAGCTCGCCGCAGATAAAAAATGAATACCAGCAGTTCACCGGGCGTCAGTTCATTTGCCATGACAATACGGGCCCCGAACCACAGAACCAGGGCCGTTGAGATGGCTATCAATACATCGACCAAGCGTTCCAGGCCGGCAGCCAGGCGTTTGGCCTGGACGCCTTCCTTCAGGCTTTTGTTGTTCGCACTGGCAAATGCATCAGCAAAACTGTTACCCAGTGATAGCGCCTGAACCGTTTTTATGGCACCCAGTGATTCCGATGCCGTGGCTGCCATAGCACCTTCGCGTTTACGGTTACGGCGTGCAACCTTCTGTATTGCCTGGCTGCGCTTCATTGTCAGCAGCCATAGCAACGGGGTGGTTGCCAGTGCAGCCAATGCCAGTTGCCAGTTCAGCCAGAACATCACTACCAGCATACCGGCCAGGATGAGGATATTTCCAAACATTGGCAGGATTGCCGTTACGGCAACTTCCTTCACCATCCCGATATCACCGATCATCCTGACTACGAGATCACCACCGCGGGCACGGTCATGGAATCCCAGCGAGATGGTTTGCAGGTGGCGGAACAGATGCTCGCGCAGGCGGGTCAGTACCCGGTTGCCGATAAGTGCAAATCCGATAGTTGCATAATAGCCGGACATTGCCCGAAAACTGGTAATAATAACCAGAGCAATGGCGACAACGGTCAGGAACATTGTGTCATCAAGCGATGACAGCAGTTCAAACTCGAAGCGGTCTGATTTTCCCTCGGCGCCAATGATGTGGTCGAAAATAAACTTCAGTGGCCAGGGTTCAAGCAGCCGGAAGGCCGCCTGTGCCAGCAGTGCGCCCATGGCACCCGCGATGAGGCCCCGGTGCGCAGCCAGATAAGGTGCAAAGTGGCGTGTAAAACGGGCGATGCCCGGTAATGCCTCACGCATGCTCGATGGACGACCCATGATCAACCCGTGTTCCTGATGACGTGCGGTTGTATTTTTCCAGTAGCAGCCAGTTGCAGAATCCGTTCGACACGGTCATCCCAGGTATGCCCTGCAAGGATGGTCTGATGTGCTGCCTTGCCGAGATCACAGGCCCATGCACGGTTCTCTATCAAGCGTGCCAGGGCACGGGTCAGTCTGCTGCTATCACCTGGTGTATATACCAGCCCGTTCTGCTCGTGGACGATAAGGCCGTCGAGTTGGCCAATACGGCTGGCCACCACGGGTAATGCGGCGGCCATATATTCATAAACCTTGAGGGGGGAGAAATAGAAATCCGGGTCATCCGGGTACGGTGCCACACCCACATCCATGCGTGCCAGTTGCCGTGGAATTTCTTCCGGCTTTACCGCGCCCGTCATTTCAACGATTTTATCCAGTCCTGCAGCGGCTATCTGCCCGCGCAGCTTGCCGGCCTCGGGGCCATCGCCCACTATGAGCAGACGTGCCTGAGGGTGCTGGGTCAGGAGCTGGAGAAAACTCTCAAGTAGTCCCTCAAGACCATGCCAGGGCTTGAGCGTTCCAACAAACCCGATAGTGAAAATATCACCCGCTGTCGATGATGCAGTCCGGGTAGTCGGAAAACGCGCCGGATTCACACCGTTGGGCACTACATGGATCTTGCCTCGCGCTTCCTTGAATTGTTCAAGATAGTCGGCAACTCCCTCAGACACGGCAATCAGCGTATCAGCGCATTCAAAGCAGGATCGGGTGATCCGTTCTGCCGCTGATCTGTCTGTCAAACCGCGGTATTTCTCCTGTTCCTCGATAAGCGGCGCATTGACTTCCAGCACACCCGGTATTCCCGACGTGCGGGCATAGTTCATTCCGGCATGACCCCAGAGGGAATAACGTTCATAGACAAGATCAAAAGGTCCCGAGGTATGCAATCTTGCCATGGTGTCCCGATTTGCATCATGGCCTACCTGCTCACATTCAGTGATCTCCGCCACTGCGGGATACTTCACTTTATGCAATTGTATACCGGCAAGGTCTGCCGGCAGGTCACCCCGGACGGCAGCAGCAAACAAGTTGACATCTATTCCACGCCTGCAGAATGCGCGAACCACTTCCTGGACATGCAGTGAACAGCCCTTCATACCAAAAACAGGCACACCGCAGTCTGCGCTGACATAGGCGATTCTCATATAGCCACCACGGATTTCGACGTGCCAGTACGAGTACAGCCGGCAATACAGTCACGCAGTTGTGCGGTATTGCAATGCACATCAAACTTGTCTTCGATCAATTTTCTTGCCTGCCGTGCAAGTGATGCGCCCAGCTCAGGATCTGTCAGCAAGCGTTCCAGGGCATTGGCAAGCCCTATCGGGTCCTCCTGTGGTACCAGCAAGCCGGTAATCCCGTCTTTCAGCACCTCGGGTATGCCGGTGACATCTGTCGATATACACGGTGTGCCGAGTGCCATGGACTCCAGCAGCACGGTTGGCAGGCCGTCGCGGTTACCATCGTGCCCGACAATACAGGGAGCAGCAAAGACGGCCGCTGACTGGATGGCAAGTTTGACCTCCTGTTGCGGCCTGGGCCCTGTCAGCTCTACAGTATCTTCAAGGCCAAGCGCATGAATTCTGCCGGCCAGCTCCTGCTCGAGTTCACCGGCTCCAATGATGCGGCAATGGAAGTCACAACCGCGTTTCACCAGTTCATGACAGGCTTCGATCAGGTATTTATAGCCTTTCTTCTCTACCAGCCGCCCTACGGTAATGATTTCAGGTCTGCGCCTTTCCGGCGCCCGAAAGGCAAATTGCGAGAGATCCAGTCCATTATAAATACGTTCTATACGGTTAGCATGACCGGGGAGCCGGTTGGACAGGTAGTCCCTGTTGTAGTCACTGACCGTGACGACAAATTCGGCATCTGCAAATTTCCTGGATAATGCATCTGTAGCGACATCTTCGTGGAAAATATCCTTTGCATGGGCGGTGAAACTGTACGGTATTCCACAGATCTCAGCCGCCAGGCGGGCAACTGTGGTTGCCGATGTTGCGAAGTGTGCATGTAAATGGGTTATTCCCTGCGCACATATTTCACGGGACAGAACCAGTGCCTGCAATACTTCACGTGCACTGTCATTCTGCGCCTTCCCGAGTGCTTCCCATACCGTTGGATAATCCTGTGCAAGCGCTGTTAATTCTTCCCACCAGCCCCGTGCCTTGCCGGCAACAGCTGGCAGATAACGAACGGGTGCGCGCACACGTGCAATTGCATCCTGAAAATGTGTGTCCTGTGGTGGTAACAGGGAAAATATACGCACATCAAGCCCCGCCTGTTCATGGGCAAGTATCTCGTTGACGATAAAGGTTTCCGAGTAGCGCGGGTAACGCTTGACGACATAGGCAATGCGCATTGCTGGTTGATTTACACTCATATCACTATTGTTCATCTGGAATTGCATAACAGTTTACCTGATGCCGGGCTCAGCAGTTCTGTCAGCAGGTCTGGCAGCCTCCTGAGTCCGCCGAAGTCAACCTGATCGTGAACATCGGTTTGCGGAGTAGCCATCATTTTATGGATGTGTTCATTCATGGCGCCGGGATG
>Ga0209013_10003880_pt1 | contig 13175 bp, 11 predicted proteins | sample Cruoilmetagenom2_FD_187291 | JGI IMG/M metagenome (GOLD analysis project Ga0209013, IMG submission 187291) | Oil polluted marine microbial communities from Coal Oil Point, Santa Barbara, California, USA - Sample 2 (SPAdes) (version 2) | ecosystem: Environmental > Aquatic > Marine > Oil seeps ... | reverse complement strand
AAGAATCAACCGCTAGCAAAATGCTGCCCGTCTAAAAGACGAGGATTTTAACCTTTTACAGAAACAATAAAAAAGGGACTTAGGCAAATTGCCTAAGTCCCTTGATATCTCTGGCGGGGCCGACGAGACTCGAACTCGCGACCTCCGGCGTGACAGGCCGGCGCTCTAACCAAACTGAGCTACGACCCCAGAGTATGTGGTGGGCGGAACAGGGCTCGAACCTGTGACCCTCGGCTTGTAAGGCCGATGCTCTCCCAGCTGAGCTACCCGCCCACTCGGAATGAGTGGTATTTATCAGGATAACCCCTTTCAGTCAAGTAAAAAAGCGGCTTACCACTAACCCACTTTTCCATCCCATCTATATTATTACAGGGTAGTTGACAAAACCCGTTAATGGGCAGGGGTATTATGAGATGATATCGTAAAATCATTAAAAATAGATTCCAACGGAATATCTTTGAACAACTCGTCCCCTTCCCTGGTCACAAGAGCATGCTCCAATGCCTCGTCCACATGATCCACCAAATCGATTCTGAGGCTGTTTCTGATCCTTTGCGGCACCTCACTTAAATCACGTTCGTTTTCACGGGGAACGAGAACTTGTTTTATGTTTCCGCGACGTGCTGCCAGCAGTTTTTCAGTAAGACCACCAATGGGTAAGACCCTGCCCCGCAGGGTTATTTCACCGGTCATGGCAATCTGGTGGTTAACCGGGACTTTCAACAGGGCGGATATGATGCTTGTGGCAATTGTAATGCCGGCAGATGGTCCATCTTTAGGAATGGCCCCTTCAGGTACATGAATATGAAGATCAATTTTCTGGTAGAAATCCGGATCCAGTCCCAGGCGCATTGCCCTGGAACGAACGTATGACATAGCGGCTTGAGCAGACTCCTGCATAACATCACCAAGTTTACCGGTCACTGTCAGTTTTCCGGATCCCGGCATCAAGGTGGATTCAATCTGCAAGAGCTCTCCCCCCACTTCAGTCCATGCCATTCCTGTTGCAAGACCGATAGCGTCGCGCTCCTCTGCAAGGCCATACCGGAATTTGGCTACTCCGAGATAACGGCTAACCGACTGCCTGGATATACGATATGACTTGTCTTTACTTCTTTTTTTCAAACGATCACGGGCCACCTTACGACAAATCGAGGCGATTGTCCGTTCAAGGTTACGGACGCCGGCTTCACGGGTATAGCGTCGAACGATTTCAAGTATCGCCTGATCGCTGAAATGAATTGCATCCTTTGCAAAACCGTTTGCTTCAAGCTGCTTGGGAACCAGAAAACCTTCGGCGATTTTCAATTTCTCCTCTTCCGTATATCCACTCAGCTTGATTATCTCCATCCTGTCCTGGAGCGGTAAAGGGATACCATGGAGGTTATTGGCGGTTGTGATGAAAAACACTGCTGACAAATCATAATCAAGGTCGAGATAGTGATCATTGAAGGAAAAATTCTGCTCCGGATCCAGAACCTCAAGTAAAGCTGAAGAAGGGTCCCCTCTGAAATCCATACTCATTTTGTCCACTTCATCCAGGCAAAAAACTGGGTTCACCACTCCCGCCTTTTGCATGGAGTGAATAATTTTTCCCGGCATGGCCCCTATATAGGTCCGTCTGTGACCTCTTATCTCTGCCTCATCTCGAACACCGCCCAGTGACAAACGTATAAACTTCCTTCCCATGGCCCGGGCAATGGACTTACATACAGATGTTTTGCCGACACCGGGCGGACCGACCAGACAGATAATTGGCCCTTTTAACTTTTTAACCTGGGACTGCACTGCCAGATACTCGAGAATCCTTTCCTTGGGTTTTTGCAAACCATAGTGGTCTTCATCAAGGACATTCTCGGCAACGTCAATATCAATTTTAGATTTGCTCTTCTTGGACCAGGGCAGACTTATGATTGCATCCACATAATTACGGACAACGGTAGCCTCTGCTGACATCAGCGGCATTTGCCTGAGCTTCTTCAGCTCCTTCAGTACCTTATCGCGTACCAGTTGTGGAAGGTTTTTCTTTTCAATGGCTTCTTCGAGCTCAGCAATATCATCACCACCTTCCCCCTGTCCCATTTCCTCATGGATGGCCTTTACTTTCTCGCCAAGATAGTAATTCCGCTGGGTTTCTCCCAACTTCTTTTTCACCTTGGCCTGAATTGATTTTTCAAATTCAAAAAGCTCCATCTCCCGATAAATTGCCTCCAATATCAGGACGATTCTGTCAGGCAGGGAGACAGTTTCGAGAATATTCTGTTTTTCCTGGGTTTTTAACGGAAAATGCGATGAAATCGTATCAGCAAGACGTGAAGAATTTTCTATACCTTCTATCGAAGCAAGAACCTCTTTGGGAATCTTTTTGTTGATCTCGGAGTACTCTTCGAAAACCTGCTTCAACTTCCGGTTGAAGGCAATGATCTCCGGCCCTTCATCCTCAACATCCGATATCTCTTCCACTTCAACAGAGAAAAAAGAGCCTGTTTCAATAAAACCAATAATTTTTGCTCTGCGTTTACCTTCGACAAGTGCCTTGATTGTACCATCAGGTAAGCGTAAAAGTTGCATGACCGTGGCAAGTGTTCCAACAGTGTACAGGTGTTCTTCACCGGGGTCATCTATACTGATATCTTTCTGACTGACAAGAAAAATCAGTGAACGATTTTCCATGGCGTTCTCAAGTGCGCCAATTGACTTTTTCCTGCCGACAACAAGAGGAGCTACCATGCTCGGAAAAATAACAATGTCCCTCAATGGCATTAATGGGTAGAGCTTAATTGTACTATCACTCATATTTCCACTCAATCAGGCGCTTTTCTTGGCCTCTGCATTTTCATACAGGATAACCGGATATTCGCCGTCTGTAATTACCTGTTCATTGATGACACATTCCGTCACTTTTTCCTCTGACGGAATTTCAAACATGACATCGAGCATCGCCTCTTCCATAACCGAACGTAACCCCCTGGCACCTGATTTTCTTTTTATAGCTTTCGAGGCAATTGCCTGTAGCGCACCGGTTGTGAATCGAAGTGTAATACCTTCAAACTCAAAAAGTTTTTCATACTGTTTTGTCAGTGCATTCCTAGGTTCCTTGAGGATGCGGATAAGGTCATCTTCCTTGAGTTCGACCATAGTTGCAATGACCGGCAACCGTCCAACCAACTCAGGAATAAGTCCGAACTTGAGCAGATCTTCCGGTTGAACACCGGAGATGATCTCACCAAATTCTTTTTTGGTCTCTGCCACCACCTTGGCACCAAACCCAATGGCCTTGGAGCCGGTCCTTCTCTTAATCACCGAATCAAGACCAACGAACGCTCCGCCACAGAGAAAGAGGATATTGGAGGTATTGATTTTAACCAGTTCCTGTTGAGGATGTTTACGACCGCCTTTTGGTGGAACGGAAGCAATAGTACCTTCAATTATCTTCAAAAGAGCTTGCTGAACCCCCTCACCCGATACATCCCGGGTTAAGGACGGACTGTCCGACTTACGGGCGATCTTGTCAATTTCGTCGATATAAATTATGCCATTCTCAGCTAACTCGATATCATAATCGGCAGCCTGAAGCAGGTTGACCAGAATATTTTCAACGTCATCACCAACATAACCTGCTTCGGTCAGTGTGGTGGCATCAGCAATAGTGAAAGGAACATTCAGTATTTTGGCAAGGGTCTGGGCCATTAATGTTTTACCACACCCTGTCGGCCCAATGAGGATGATGTTGCTCTTCTGCAGCTCGACATCATCGGATTGGCCACTCGTCTGCGACTCTATCCTTTTATAATGATTATGGACAGCAACAGATAATACCTTCTTGGCATAATCCTGACCGATAACATACTCATTGAGATGAATGTATATCTCCTTGGGCTTGAGAACATCAAATTTCCCTGCACCCTCCTGCTCAATCTCGACAGAGTCAAGAACAATCTCGTTACAGAGATCTATACACTCGTCGCAAATGTACACATTAGGGCCGGCAACAAGTTTTCCAACCTCTTCCTGGTTCTTTCCACAAAATGAACAGGTGCAGGAAATTGAATCGTCGTTATGAATGTCGTCGCTCATTTTTTCATCTCTTTATCAGTCTCTTTACGATTCGAAAGAACTTTATCAACGATTCCATATTTACAGGCTTCTGCAGCATTCATAAAATTATCGCGCTCGGTATCGTTCTGCACCTTCTTAATGGTCTTACCTGTATGCTTTGAAAGAATCCTGTTCAAGTCCTCCCTCATCCTTAGAATCTCGCGGGCATGAATGTCAATGTCGGTAGCCTGGCCCTGAAACCCCCCCATGGGCTGATGAATCATAATCCGCGAATTTGGCAAGCAGAATCTTTTGCCGGCAGTTCCGGCAGACAACAGTAGTGCTCCCATGGATGCAGCCTGCCCCATACAGAGCGTTGCCACGTCACAACGGACATACTGCATCGTATCATAAATGGCGAGACCGGCCGTAACAGCCCCCCCGGGGGAATTAATATAAAATGTAACATCCTTGTCCGGATCGTCAGCTTCTAAGAAAAGGAGCTGGGCGATAATCAGGCTGGCAATGTCATCTGTAACAGCAGTACTGAGAAATATTATTCGCTCTTTGAGCAGTCTCGAATAAATATCAAAAGCCCTTTCTCCTCTGGGACTCTGTTCAACAACCATGGGAACTAAATTCATCAGCACAACTCCCTTTAAATCCTTGTTAGGATATATTACCAGAATAACACAAATCAGACAAAACTTCCTAGCATTAAGAACAATTTATCTATTCTTCACCCTGCTGCTCTTCATCTGCATCTTTTGCAGCATTAGAGCCAGCCGCGACTTCAATCAACTTCGCTTCACTTCGCAAAAACCGAAGAATTTTTTCATTGAGCAGCTCATTGATAAAAGGCAGTACTTCCTCTCTTCTCTGGAAAAACTGCTTTACCTCGGCAACTGTCATGTTGTACTGTCCGGCAATACGTTGATATCCCCGTTCAATATCTTCATCTTCAATTTTGATCTCTTCGGTCTCAGCTATTTTTTTCAACAGAAAATCACCGCGTACCCTTTTTTCTGCTGCTTCACGACTCCTGGCAGCCAGGTCTTCCCGGTTAAGCCCTGCCGATTCAAGAGTATGCCCACTCCGCTCGAGGTTTGTCTCGGTCTGCTTTATCATTTCCTCTATCTCATACAGGACAAGCCGTTCAGGAATTTCAAAATTATGACTTTCAAGGAGCTTATGCACTATCCGATCATCCAGATCACCTTCCTGGGCAGCTTCCTTTTCCTCCAACAACTGCTTGCGGATGTTGCTCCTTAAATCATCAATATTCTCGTAATCCGCATTGACATCTTTGGCGAACTCATCGTCAATCTCAGGTTTTATCCGCTCCTTCACGCCTTGTATGTCTACCTTAAACTCCACTTTTTTACCTGCCATCACAGGATTGGGGTAGTCAGCGGGAAAATCAACCTCATACAAGGTTTTGTCACCTTTTTTTAACCCGATAAGTTTTTCTTCAAACTCACCTCCAAGGCTTCCAGAACCGATATCTACAGAATAATTCTCGTTATGGACTTCTTTCATGGCATTACCGTTGTGAAAACCCTGGAAATCGACCACGGCAACGTCGTCCTTTTGAATAACATAGTCTCCAACAGCATTTTTCAGGGCTGAATGTTCCCGGCGAAGTTGTTCAATCTTTGCATCAACCTCTTCATCGGTTACTTCGGTCACCGGTTTTTCAACCTCCAGCCCTTTATACTCTTTCAGATCAAAAACAGGTTTTACCTCTACCTCGGCGACATAGACAAAGCTCCCGTCCTCGTTGAAGGTATGCTCTTTAATGTCCGGATGAACCACGGGGTCAATATTTTCCTGCTCAACAGCATCGAAATAGGTTGCCTGGACAAGCTGCTCGCTTATTTCAGCCTCCACCTGTGCCCTGAAATTCTTTTTAAGGACTGAGGTCGGTACCTTGCCGCGTCGAAAACCTTTCAGGTTCACCTCTCTCTTCAGTTTATTGTATGCTTTATCCAGTTCCTTGCTGACATCCTTCTCGGGCAGGGTTATGGACAATTTTCTGGTTAATTCGCTTACATTCTCAATGACGACATCCATGGACCAAATTCCTTGTTAAAGTTATATGCCCTGCGGGCAAATGTTTTGTTTATATAATCTCTGACCTGCTTACTTGTCACAGACATCTTTATCTCTTGGTGCGAGAGGGGGGAGTTGAACCCCCACGCACGAGGTGCGCTGGCTCCTAAGGCCAGTGCGTCTACCAGTTCCGCCACTCTCGCGTTAAACAATAATAAATAACCTTTATCATGCTTTTCGTCAAGTAAGCACCACCCAATCAAACTGACTTTTTTAATAAATACAAGCTATTAGACAGGTTCGAATTATAGGGTAATATCTAAGGCAAATTGCATCAGGCTGATCACTCCTGATGCATCTTTGAAATATCTCCAACCTTGAGGACTAGTTCGCCGAGTGCCGTCAACAGATTCAGTCTATTCCTCCGTAGAGAAAGGTCGTCAGTCATAACCATCACATCATCAAAAAAACGGTCTACCGGCTCTTTCATCTGCAGCATTATCTCAAGGGCATCATCATATTGACCACGCTTCAGCAAAGGGTCGATTGCAGACTGTACCTGAACCAGGGTCTGATACAGTTGTCTTTCCGTACCTTCACCGAGTAACGTTTCGTCGATATGTGTCTCAGTGTTGTCCTTGATAATATTTTTAATTCGTTTAAACGATCCTGCCAGGACGGAAAACTGCTCCCTGCTGCTGATATTGTCAAGAGATTGGATACGGGCTTTACAGTCAACCACGTCATCAAAACGGACAGAGGTAGCTGCGGTGACCACCTCAATTCTCACCCCGGAGGCAATTATATCATTTTCAAAACGAAGACGTATAAAATCGATCAGTTGATCGGCCATATTATCCTGCACGTCAATGTTACCCCGATACCCGGTAAGTGCCTTGTCGATACAGTTTTGAAGTGAGAGGTGCAGATTATGACCAAGAATAATATGCAACAGGCCGAGAGCCTGTCGACGAAGGCCAAAGGGGTCTGTTGTGCCGGTAGGTCTTGCTCCGATGGTAAAACATCCGGCCAGGGTATCTATTCTATCAGCAATTCCAACCATCGCTCCGGTCAGCCGTCCAGGAAGTTCACTGCCGGCCCGAACCGGTTTATAGTGTTCATATACTGCTGTTGCGACTTCTTCATTCTCACCGTCTATCAAAGCATATTCCCCTCCCATAATACCCTGGAGGGAAGGAAACTCACCAACCATTTCCGTCAACAAATCACACTTTGCAAGCTTAGCCGCTCTGACACCATTATCCTCGACAGCTGGGTCAATATTCCGGGCCAGCATCCTTGTTAATTCAACAACACGGTTCGTTTTTTCCAGCATAGATCCTAACTTATTTTGAAAGACAATCCCTTCGAGGTCCTGCCGGCGATCGGCAAGTCTCTTTTTCCTGTCCGCCCGGAAAAAAAACAACCCGTCTTCAAGCCTGGCACGCAGAACACGCTGGTGACCACTTACAGCCAGTTCCAAATCATCAACACGGGTATTGTTTACAGCAACAAACAAAGGCAGCAAATTGCCGTCGCTTCCCCTGACAGGAAAATATTTCTGGTGTTCACGCATTGAAGTTATAAGAACCTCCTGAGGCAGTTCAAGAAATTTCTCGTCAAAACTGCCGCATACCCCCCAGGGAATTTCAACCAGGTTGGTAACCGTATCAACGAGATCATCATCGAGGACCGGTTCTGCGCCGGCAAACCTTCTTTGATCCTGCACAACTCGTTTAACTTCATCGATGACCCGTTGACGCCGCTCTTTATTCTCCACAATGACCCAGTTGTCACGCAGCGTGTTTATATACTGTTCAGTACCTGTAATCCGGACCCACTCAGGTGCCATGAACCTGTGTCCCCTTGTACTCAAACCACTTGATGTTGCATCAACAGAGAATTCCATGACCTGTCCGTCACACAGTGCCAGCAGCCACTGAATCGGCCGGGCAAAGGCAATACTCCCCTGCCCCCATCGCATTGACTTCGGAAAAGGTATTTCCCTGACAAGGTTCTTCAGCAGCTCCGGCAGGATTTCCCTTGTCTCAAGACCTTTCACATTCTCTACAGCCATGAGATACTCACCCTTTGGTGTTTCTACAACCTGGAGATCCTCTACGGCCATACCCTTTGACCTGGCGAAACCGATTGCAGCCTTGGAGGGATTGCCGTCCTTATCAAAACCTGCCTGCCTGGAAGGCCCTGTATGCTCAACTATCCGGTCTTCCTGCTTTTCCTGGAGTTCGCTGACGATCAGGGTTAACCGGCGGGGCGTTCCGCAGGTTCTGGCGCCTCCAAAAGCAAGGCTCACCTGGCCGAGATGCTCCCTGGCTGCCTGTTCCATGAACTGCAATGCCGGTATAATATAACCGGCGGGAATTTCCTCTGTACCTATCTCAAAAAGTAATTCACTCATATTATCTACATTTTATTGACATTTAGAGACAACCTGGCCAGTTAACCGTTGAACGAGACAGGCGGACAAAGCAAGACCCTTTTTACGATTCAAGCGAAGCAAAGGTGGAGTACCCGTTGGCAAGATTTTCAACGACAATACTGTACCAGGAGATTGCCGGATGACCGGCAACAACCTGCCCCAGATTCCTGGTAACCGACTCCACCGATTCAGGAGCCCCAGCACCCAGTGCAATTCCTTCTTCAACCAGACTGATCAACTCCTCTATCCAGATAAAATGATTAAACCTGACGGCGACTTTGGCGGTCCCCCACCGACCCATTGATCTCGGCAGCCCACCCTGGGCATGAACATAAGAAGGCGATGCAACCGGTACTGTGACTTCCATTATAAGGTCATCGCACTCCTGCAAGGTACCATGCATGCTGCAATCGTACCGCTCTGTACCGATCGAGTTCGGAGCATCTTCCTTCTGTAGAAAATACGGAAACTCAATTTCCATATGAGCTGCCTCCGCCTCAAGCCGTACCTTCATCTCTTCGAGGATCAGATGAAAACTCTTTAAGTTGATTTCACCATGGAACCGGTTAAGTATTTCTACAAACCTGCTCATATGGGTTCCCTTAAACCGGTGAGGCAGATTTACATACATATTGACGGTTGCGACAGTTTGTTGCAGTTTACGTGCCTTATCCAGGACGGTAACCGGATATGAAATGGTTTTGACTCCAACCTTTCTTATGTTTATTCGCCGGTCATCGCGCAGATTCTGTATATCTTTCATGGACTGAAATCAACAATCGGAAACAAGGCAATTGGGTGTGATAATCATACATCAGGCCGGTGGGCTGGCACCTCATTTCACCTGATGTAAAATGCACCGGTTACTTTATTATCTGTTCAGGTTTACTTAAGGTGCTTCCGCACGGCGTTTTTCAGTTCTTCCATATTCGCCGATTTAACGATATAGTCCTCAGATGCCCAGGTACTGAAATCCTGTTTATACTCCTGATATGCAGAACTGAGAATAACAGGCAGGTCAGGCTTAATCTCCTTCATACGGCGCAGAACTTCAATACCGCTCATACCCGGCATGTTGATATCAAGAATGACCAGATCCAGTGATTCTTTGCTGAATTTTTCGAGGGCCTCGTCTCCATTATAGGCTGAAATGACTTCAAAACCCTCTTCTTCAAACTCTTCCCGATAGAGCAACTGGATACCTTCTTCATCATCAACCAGAAGAATGCGTTTTTTTTCCACAATTACCTCCTACAATGCCTCACGAAGATACCGGCAGGTATCCTCCGGCGGCATGGGGTTAATATAAAAGCCAGACCCCCATTCAAATCCTGCAATACTCGTCAGCTTCGGAACAATCTCAAAATGCCAGTGATAATGTTCCAGTGGTTCAGATCGAAGCGGCTTCGTATGAAGCACAAAATTATAAGGAACGTTGGGAATACAAGCATCAAGCCGTTTCAGGCTTTCAGAAAAAATCTCTACCAGGCTGGACAATGATTGCTCACTCTGGTCAGAGTAGGAGGAACTGTGATGCTTTGGCAGAATCCACATTTCAAAAGGCGATCTTGGTGCAAATGGAGCCAGGGTTACAAAATAATCATTTTGACAGACCAAACGAATATCCTGTTGAATTTCCTGACGGATAATATCACAGAAAATACAACGATCCTTATACTTAAAATAGGAAAGGGTTCCTTCAAGTTCAGAGATGACCATCCTAGGTAGAATAGGCAAGGCCACTAACTGAGAGTGAGGATGTTCAAGTGAAGCTCCTGCAGCTCGCCCATAGTTTTTAAAAACCATCACATATGAGAAGCGCTTATCCTTGGCCAGGTCTATGATCCGGTCCTGAAAAGCCTTAAAAACAAGAAACATCTGCTCATGTGAAAGGTAGGTGAACCGATCCAGGTGGTTGGGGCTCTCAATTACAACCTCATGGGCACCGATGCCGTTCATCCTGTCGTAAAGGCCTTCTGCTTCCTTCTCAATATCACCTTCGATGACAAGAGCCGGATACTTGTTCGGGACAACACGAACGCTCCACCGGGACGAATTTACGGGCAAGCCGGGTTCACGGCCATAGACAAGCACCTCGTTGGGGGTAGTTTTTTCATTACCCGGACAGAGAGGACAAAACCCTCCTGAAGGCTTATACTCTTCAACGACGAAATCTGTAGGCCGTTTACCGCGTTCTTTTGAAATTATTATCCAGCGTCCGAGAACCGGATCTTTTCGTAGTTCTGGCATTGTGGGTTACCGCCCTTGAGCCTTTTCCTGCTGCTCCTGCTTTGTTTTACAGTCAATACAGTATTTTGCCACCGGACGGGCCTCAAGTCTCTTGATCGAAATATCCTCACCGCAGCTATCACAAATTCCGTATTCACCCTCATCTATCCGAAGAATAGCCTCTTCGACCTTGTTCATCAATTTGCGTTCACGATCACGAATACGCAGTTCGAAATTGCGGTCCGACTCAACGGTGGCCCTATCATTCGGGTCAGGTATGTTGCCGCTTTGACTGGTCATTTCTGAAAGAGTCTGCTCCACATCAGTCATGATCTTCGTTTTCATCTCTTCAAGCTGACTTTTAAACTTCTGGAGTTGTTTATCATCCATGATCCTTCTCCGGTAAACAGATACTATCCATTTGCAGTTTAATCTTGTACCTCGTCCCTGACAAAGTCTCCGCTTTTTCCGCCGCTTTTTCTCAGTAGACGTATATCGGTAATCAAAATTCTTTTATCCACAGCCTTACACATGTCATAGAGGGTGAGTGCTGCAACAGACACAGCTGTCAAGGCTTCCATCTCCACCCCGGTTTTACCATCTATCCCAACAGTTGCCTCAATGGTTATCGACCTGTCGTCCTCCTGGAAATCGAAATCAATATCCACACTGGCAATAGCAAGAGGATGACAAAGCGGGATAAGGCTGTCAACCTTTTTCGCCGCCATGATTCCGGCTAACCTGGCCACACCGAGAGCATCCCCCTTGGCCACGGTGCCCTGACGAACCATCTCGTACGTTTCAGCGCCCATAACAACCTTGCCGGCAGCTGTTGCCTGCCGAACCGTATTTTTTTTATTCCCCACATCAACCATTCTGGCATTTCCGGAGGAATCAAAATGGCTAAATTGTTTTTCCCGGGACATCTGTTATACGTCTCCGGCATGTTGATTTTTATTGCCCTGGCCAACATAACCGTGAAACAGGCGAGAGAAAAAACCCTCTTCCTGTTCCGCACAATGTTCATCAAATTCCTTCAAAAGTTCTTTTTGTTGTTTTGTCAATTTTGTCGGGGTCTGAACCTGCACCTCAACAACCATATCACCTTTTCCGGAGCCCCTCAAACTCGGCACCCCCTCGTTACGCAGGGTAAAGTGCTCACCGGACTGGGTACCGGCAGGAATTTTCAGTGATGCAGTATCATGAATCGTCGGCACATCCACTTCACAGCCAAGGGCCGCTTTGACCATTGAAACCGGATACCGTAGAAAAATGGTTTGGCCGTCACGTTGAAAAAATTCATGGGACTGCACATGGATAACAACATAAAGGTCACCGGACGAACCGCCTCTCCGCCCACCTTCCCCTTCACCGCGAAGCCTCATCCGGGCGCCTGTATCAACACCGGCAGGAACCTTTATGGACACTTTCTTTGATTCATTGACTAGGCCTTCACCATTACAATCGGCACATGGTTCTGTAATTATCTGCCGTGCTCCTTGACACTGGGGACAAGTTGAACTGACCTGGAAAAAACCCTGGGAGCGGATTACCTGCCCCCGTCCATGACAAGTCGGACAAACCTGCGGTTTATGTCCGGGACGAGCCCCTGAACCTTCACATGTCCAGCATGTTTCGCGTTTTGTTATGTCAACCTCTTTTGACGTACCATGGACTGCGTCCATAAAAGAGATCTCCATATCATATCGTAAATCATCACCCTGCACGGGAGCGTTTGGATTTCTTTGCCGGCTCCGACCTCCAAAGCCAAAAAGATCACCAAACAGGTCGTTGATATTCGAAAAAATATCTTCAGCAGCACCCGGACCACTGTAGCCGCTGTTTTCCAGCCCTGCGTGACCATATGTATCGTAAATTCTTCTCTTCTGGACATCAGACAGAACCTCATAGGCCTCGGCAGCTTCCTTGAACTTCTCCTCTGCTTCAGCATCCCCCGGATTCCGGTCGGGGTGATACTTCATGGCCATTTTGCGATACGATTTTTTTATGGTCTCGGCGTTTGCTTCTTTTGCCACGCCAAGAATTTCATAGTAATCTCTACTCATGCGAGCTGGTTATTTTCATTTCCTGTTGATGGTCTGAATAACGTTCAGGTGGTTTAACTCTCTACTCTTCCTCTTCCTGGGCAGTTTCAGCTTCCAGGTTTTCCTCTTCAGCCTTTTCAAGGCTTTTCTTCCGCAACCTGGGGAGATCTTTGATATTATCGAATGTTACCTGTCCTGCCGCTATTTCGCGCAGGGTCATAACAACCTCCTTGTTTTTCCCCTTTGACATGCAGGGTTCGCCCTTACGCCTCTGACGTATACGCTCTACAGCCAGGTGTACCAGGGCAAAACGATTGTCATTACCAACTTGAGCCAAACAGTCATCAACTGTGATACGAGCCATCTTTCCT
>Ga0209013_10003879_pt1 | contig 13178 bp, 8 predicted proteins | sample Cruoilmetagenom2_FD_187291 | JGI IMG/M metagenome (GOLD analysis project Ga0209013, IMG submission 187291) | Oil polluted marine microbial communities from Coal Oil Point, Santa Barbara, California, USA - Sample 2 (SPAdes) (version 2) | ecosystem: Environmental > Aquatic > Marine > Oil seeps ... | reverse complement strand
GATACCGTGCGGGCCGATCATCTCGGCTGCTATGGATATCATCGTGAGACGTCGCCTTTTATAGACAGCCTGGCAGAGAGAGGGGTGCGGCTCTCCCGCCTTTCAGCCAACGCCTCCATGACGACCCCATCGCATATGTCGATCATGACATCTCTATATCCCCAGAATCACGGGGTCCTCGCCGGGCGATACAGGCTTACCCGCAGGGTTCCCACCCTGGCCGCGGTGCTTGCCGCCGGAGGCTATATGACCGCAGCCTTTACGGAGGGAGGCAATATTTCGAGCGTACACGGATTTGATCTCGGTTTTGACTACTACTGGGAGAAAAAGTGCAATGATATAAACCTGGTCCTGAAGCGTGCGGAGCAATGGATAGAGGCCACCCCTTATCAGCCTTTTTTCCTGTTCCTGCATACCTATCAGCCGCATGAGCCTTACCGGCCGCACGCGGACTATACCGACACCTTTTACCCGGGAGCCGGTAAAAAATTTCCCGGGGGTTATCCGCCCGGCCTGTTCGAAGTCGGCAAAACTCCGAGGCTTGATGAAGAGGACCTGCGGGCCATTGAAGCGCTGTATGATGGGGAGATACGTTACTGCGACGCGGCGCTTGAAAGATTTTACAGCGCATTAAGGCGCCGCGGTCTGGCTGAGAATACGCTGTTCGTCATTCTTTCGGATCACGGGGAAGGATTTATGGAGCATCAGTTGATGGGCCATGGAAATTCCCTTTACGAGGAAGCGCTCCACATTCCTCTGATCTTGCATATGCCCGGGCGGATTCCCGAAGGGAAGGTTCTTGATGCTTTTGCCGGGAGTATTGACATCGCACCGACCATTCTGGAGATTGCCGGGTTTACCGTGCCGGAGACATTTTCCGGCATCTCCCTTTTCTCCATGATCAAAGAGGACACGCCTGTTCCGGACAGGCCTTTGCTTCTTTATCTTTATCCCCGCGGAAGCATCACTTTTTATGAGACCCATGCCATACGGTCCGGGCGATATAAGTTTATTCTCTCACAGGATGCTTCAAAACCTCCCCTGCTGTATGACCTGGAGGAGGATCCGCAGGAGAAAGTCAATATGGCTTCCTCCAGGCCGGAGATTGTGCAGAAGATGAAAAAACAGCTCCGAGCATTCCTGGAACAGGAAACATATAAAGGAAAACCCGCCACGGTCACCTTCGATGAGGAGGAAAAGGACCGGCTGGAAGCGCTGGGATATCTCTATTAAAAAGAAGGATACAGGTGACCCCCTTTTGACTTTTCCCGGCAGGGATGATAATAATATTCAACTGAATTGAAGCAGATGCACAGTTCTATATCGTATACACCTGAAGAGTATTTTCATCCGGCAGCCCCCATTCTTTTTTTATTATGAGCCCCCTTTGATGACGCCGCGAAGGATATAAGAGATGAAAAAGAAAAATATGAAGACAATGAAGAAAAAGCCAGGCCCTGCAGAGGATATGAAAAAAATTATAGCAGAGCTCCGGGGCCGGCAAAAAGCACTGGAAAAAGAAAACAGAGCGCTCCGCGACCGGCAGACAAAACTGGAAGCTTCCCTGAGTGCCTATTCGGAGTTGTGTGAAAACGCCCCTGCAGGATACGTTTCCCTGGACAGGGAAGGCCGCATTCTGCAGGCGAACCGGACGGCTTCCAGACTCTTAGGGTCCGGGAAAGAATCCCTGCTCAAGAAACGGTTTCATGCCTTTGTTCTGAAGGAAGATCAAGACATTCTGACCGGACATCTCAGAAAAGTTTTCAGAACCAAACAAGAAATACTATGCGACATCAGGATGGGGAATAAAAGGAATGCCTTCCGGTATGCCCGGCTGAGAAGCATTATTGTGAAAGACCGGGGAACACGCAGGAATATCGCCATCACCACGATCAGCGACATTACGGTTTTAAAACAGGCCCAGCAAGCCCTTGAGGAATCGGAGGAAAAATACCGCATCCTGGTTGAAAGCTCCATGGTCGGTTTTGTCATCTTCGATAAGGAAAAGGTCCGTTATGTAAATCCTGCAGTGGAAGAGATGCTCGGCACTTCAATCAGGAAGCTGACCACTTTGCCTCTTAAAAAGACTTTTGAGCTTGTTCATCCGGAAGATCGTGCCTATGTATTGGGGAATATCCGGAACCGTCTGTCCGGTAAGCCCGCCCCGTCCCGCTATGCTCTCCGCATCATGCGCAAAGACGGGAAAGTGCTGTGGCTGGAAGCCTCTGCAAGTCTTTTCCACTACCATGGAAAGCCAGCAATCCATGTTGTTTTTGTCGATATTACCGAGAATAAAAAAACAGAAGAGAGGCTCGTAGAGAGTGAAGCACGTTATCGGCATCTCATAGAATCCTCTCCGATGACCATTATGGTGCATCATAAAGAAAAGACGGTCTATGTCAATCCTGAAACGGTGAAAATGCTAGGGGGGAATTCTCCGGCAGATTTTCTCGGCAGGTCGATCATGGATTTTGTCCATTCCGATTTCCGGGAGGCCGTGAGCAAAAGAATAAAGCGAATTTATGAGAAAAAGGTTGCCACGATACGAATGGAGCAGAAACTAATACGACTGGACGGGGAGGTCATAGACACCGAAGCCATAGGCTCCCCTGTTATGTACGAAGGCAAACCATCTGTCCAGGTTATATTAAATGACATAACGGAACGCAAGCGGACGGAGAAAGCGCTGCGCGACAGCGAAGAAAATTTCAAAGCATTAGCTGAAAACGCCAGTGATGCCATCCTGATCGCAGACGGAACGGGAAAACATGTATATGCCAATAAAAGAGCCGCTGAATTGACCGGTTATAGCGTCACTGAAATCCTCAGAACATCCATAAAGGATCTGGCCCATCCTGACGAAACCGGGGAACTGATGCAGCAGGTCAAAAAAAGAACGGCAGGAATTCCAGTCAAACGCGAGTATGAAACCAGAATAGTTCGAAAAGACGGTCGGATCATTCCAATAGAGGTCACCTCGGCGCGTACAGTCTGGGAGGGACAGCCTGCCGGTATGGTCGTTGTCCGGGACATTGCAGAGCGTAAGCGGGCGGAGGAAAAACTCAGGGAGTCGGAGGAGAAATACCGGAATCTCATTGATTACTCGTTGCAGGGAGTGCTTGTTATACAGGACAACCGCATCGTTTTTTCAAATCCCGCGCACGCACGAATTTCAGGGTACACAGTGAAGGAACTCACATCGCTTAGCGCCGCAAAAATAAGAGACATGATCCACCCTGAAGATCGCGCATCCGTCTGGGGGAATATGCCAAAACGATTGGCCGGCGAAAAAATTCCGTCCCGTTATGACCTGCGAATCATCAGGAAGGATGGCACCGTCCGCTGGCTGGAGGTATTCTCAACATTGATCACTTTAAACGGAAAGCCGGCCATCCAGACGACCACCGTGGACATTACCGAACGCAAGCTGGCGGAAAAAACAGTGGAAGAACGGTTACAATTCGAGAAGCTGGTTTCCGGAATATCTTCCCGGTTCATCAATCTGCAGGCCGGCCAGGTCGACCGGGTCGTGGAAGATGGGCTCGGGCGCATCGGTGCCTTTTTCGATGTAGAACAGGTTTCTTTTGGCCGCTATTTTGCTGAAAAAAAAGGGTTCCTGATCAGCCATCGATGGAAGTCGGTTGAAAATAATTCAGGCACAGATCGGCATGCTGGAAAAAGAATCATCATTTTGCCGAAGTTGTTATCACGGCTGCGAAAGCATGGTTCGTTCATGTTCGAAAACTTAGCGCAAATCCCCGGGCATTGGAAGGCAGAAAGACAGTTTATCAAGAAGATCGGCACCAGGGCCACTGTACTGGTCGGGTTAAATGTGGGCGGCGAGTTCATGGGGATCATCGTACTTGATGCATTAAAAGCGAAAAGAGCATGGCCGGATAACACGGCTAGAAATCTGAAAATTGTTGGGGAAATCTTTGCGAACGCAATCAGCCGTAAAGATGCAGCAGAAGCACTGGCAGAAAGTGAAGAGAAATTCCGGGCCATTTTTGAAAATGCGAAAGATGGATTCCTCCTTCTGGATATGGAAACAAAGACATTTCAATCGGGAAACCGGATGATCCGCCGGATGCTGAATGCTTCTCTGGAAAAAATTAAAAAGATGAGCATCGAGGACATTCTTCTGAAGAAAGATGCAGCTCGCGTCACGGAACAGCTGAAAAATCAATTGCAGGGAGAAGCCGCACTGGACAAAGATCTGCAGATCGGACGAAAGAGGGGCCGGACCTTCTATGCCAGTCTCAGCGCCTTCCCGATCACCCTGGCCGGGAGAGTATCCATGGTGCTTGTGATGCGGGATATCACAGAGAAGAAAATCATTGAAGATGAGCTTCTTAAAACCGATAAGCTTGAATCTGTGGGAAAACTGGCAGGCGGGATTGCCCATGACTTTAACAATATTCTGACAGGCATCCTGGGAAACATCACCATGGCCCGGATGTTTGTCAAGCCGGAGGAGAGGGCCTTCAAGCACCTGGAGAGAGCGGAAAAAGCTTCCTGGAGGGGACAAAATTTAACGCAGCAGTTGCTCACTTTTTCCAAGGGCGGCGCGCCGATAAAAAAAGTCGTTTTTCCGGGGGATCTCATCATGGAATCGGCAAGATTCGCTTCAGCCGGTTCCAACATCGCCTGCCGCTTCGATATCCCGGAAGATCTCTGGCCCGTGGAAGCGGATGAGGGACAGATAAGCCAGGTCATCAACAACCTGGTTATCAACGCCGACCAGGCCATGCCGGCGGGCGGGGAAGTCCTCTTCCATGCGGAAAATATCACCCTTCCGGGCCGGAGCAAAGTGGCCCTGAAAGCAGGATCGTATTTGAAGATCATCGTGCAGGACCAGGGGATCGGAATTCCGAAAAAATATCATTCCAGGGTATTTGATCCCTATTTTACGACCAAGCAAAAAGGAAGCGGTCTCGGCCTGACCACGGCTTATTCCATTCTGAAGAATCATGATGGGCTCATTACCCTGACATCCAGGCAGGGAAAGGGGACTTCTTTCACCATCTATTTGCCCGCCTTCCGGGAGAAGATGCCCCGGCAAAAAGACAGGGAAGGCGAGCCGATTCGCGGTGAAGGGAGGATTCTGGTGCTGGACGATGACCCGGCGGTTTCGGAAGTGGTACAAAGTATGCTGCGTAATCTGGGCTACGAGGTGGAGCTTTCGACGTACAGTAAAGACGCCATCGCCCTGTTCAGAAATGCCAGAAAGACCGGCCGGCCTTTTGCCGCCGTGATCCTCGATCTGACCATGCCGGGCGACAGGGGGGGGAAAGCGGTTATCAGGGATCTGCGCAAAATAGACCCTGACGTCAGGGGCATTGTCTCCAGCGGCTACTCTGATGACCCGGTTCTTGCGAACTTCCGGGCATTCGGATTCCGGGCGGCTCTGGCAAAACCTTTTAGAACCAGTCACCTGGGCAAGGCCCTGCAGCAGGCTATTAAAGGGACCGGCAAATAGTACATCCTTTTCTCCCCCCACTTTATCCCGGGGCCGGGAATGTGGTACACTCCCTCTCGCAGATGATGAGGACATGAGAGGAAGTCTAGAATGGTCGCTCCGGGGAAGAAAGGCCGGCTTTTTACCATTGAGGGGGTGGATGGTTCCGGCAAAACCACCCAGTGCAGGCGCCTTGTAGAGGCGCTGGCCGGCCTTGGACTGGATTCTCTGTATTGCAAGGAGCCGACAGAAGGCCCCTTCGGGCAGAAAATAAAGGACCTTGCCGATCTGCCTGACAAGCTCCCGGTGGAAGAAGAGATGGCCCTGTTTATCGAGGACAGGAAATGGAACGTGGCGCATAACATTATGCCCGCGCTTTTGAAAAGACGTGCGGTCGTGATGGACCGGTATTATTTTTCAACCGCTGCATACCAGGGGATTCGAGGCATTGACTGGCGCACGATTATCCGGAAAAACGAGGCCTTTGCGCCCAGGCCGGACCTTGTTTTTATCCTGGACATGGACCCTGAAGCCGGTCTCAGGCGGATTGCCGAAAAGCGCGGGGGGATATTCAACCGCTACTTCGAACGCCTGGATGATCTGCGTAAGGTGAAAGGTATTTTTGATCAGATGCAGGGGGATTATATCCGCCACCTGGATGCTTCCGCATCGATCGAAGCAATCCACCAGAAAATCCTTAACCACGTCAGAGAACTATTTTCCAGAGAATCTTGAACCCTCCCTAATTTTCGACTCACTTTGTTATTCAGGTGGAAATCTCTTTGAGCGGTCATTCCCCCGCATTTTTCATCACCTAGCGAGAAATGCGGGTTGTTTTTTGCGAATAAATCTAGGCGAAGCAAAAGGAAGACGATTTCAGTTGTCTGAGCCCGGAGGGCGAGTTCTGAAATCGCCTGAAGCGAGCCATAGATTTATCAAAAAATGCGCCTGACAAGCACAAAGAGATTTCCGCCTGTACAACCGGTAGAGGTATTGAGATGCGGTTTGCGGGTCAGCGGACCTTAATGGGGCCTGTGATTTCGTCCTGGTGGGCCAGGTAAACCTCCACTTCTTCGGCAAGATTCATCTCCTCCAGTGTCCTGTCCACCATGATCTTCACGATCGCTTCATGGTTACTCTGCTGGCTGAGATGGGCGAGAAACACCTGCCTGATGCCCGACCCCAGGAGCTCCTTCAGGCAATCCGCCATGACCGCATTCGAGAGATGACCGCTCCGGCTCATGATCCGCTGCTTCAAAGACCAGGGATACCGGTTCATTCTCAGCGTGTCCAGGTCATGATTCGCCTCCAGGACAAGGGAGGAGCACTGGTGCAGATGGTGCATGACCACTTTCGGGATGTAACCGAGATCGGTCGCCCATCCCAGGGAAGAGGTGCCGTCGCTGATAACAAACCCGAGCGGTTCGTCCGCATCGTGGGGAAGCGAAAAAGGCTGAAACCGGAAGGCGCCTATGCGGAAGACCCTGTTGCCCCGGATCTCCCGGTAATCCAGATTGCCCTTCCCGTTTCTTTTCAACTGTGACACGGTACCCTCGGAGGCAAAGACGGGTATATTTAATTTTTTTGCCAGAGAAATCCCCTGGCAGTGATCATGATGCTCATGCGAAATGATGACCCCGTCCAGGTCTTCGGCTCTTTCATGAATCACGGCGAGACGCTTTCTGATCTGCGCCCCGCTTAATCCGATATCCAGGAGAACCCTGGTTTCACCGGAGGCCAGAAATGCAGCATTCCCACTGCTCCCGCTCGCAAGAATGGTCAGATACATGAATGCTTACCCTTCACCCGTATGGCCGAATCCGCCGCCGCCTCTTTTGCTGTCTTCAAGGGCCGGCACCTCTTTGAACGCCATCATCCCCACCTCGGAAAGCACGAGTTGTGCGATGCGTTCCCCTCTTTTTACGTTATAAGGCTTCTCCCCCAGATTTACAAGCAGAATGCATACTTCTCCGCGGTAATCGGCGTCAATGGTTCCCGGGGCATTGAGGATGGTCAGTCCGTGACGCATGGCAAGCCCGCTGCGCGGCCTCACCTGAATTTCATAGCCGGGAGGAATGGATACGCAGAATCCGGTGGGAATCAGGGCACGCGCACCGGGCGCGATGGTGACATCTTCCCGGACAGCAGCCCGGACATCGGCCCCTGCGCTGAACTCGGTCTGGTAAGCGGGCAGGGGCAGGCCTTCTCCGCCTTCCAGCCTGCTGATTTTCACAACCACTTTGTTCATTTTGTTGCCCCGCAGGAATCCCTCGCTCATCCCAGGCTGATCGACGCGGGTTTGCGAAAGTAGCTCAAATCTCCCACCACGATCAGATTAAGGAAATCACTGCTGAAAAGGTCTGTTGAAACCCGCAGCACATCCTCCCGGGTGACCGCGTCGATATGTTTTCTCAGACTGTCCGGAGTCTGGTAGCTCCCGTGATACATTTCCTGTTTTGCCAGGTAAGCCATCCTGCCGGGCGTGCTTTCCAGGCCCAGGAAAATCACGCCTTTGACAAAATCTTTGACCAGGTTCAGCTCCTCCAGGCTCACCGGCGCATTTTTGAATTTTGTCATTTCCGCCGCGATGAGATCAATCACCTGGTTGCCGGTTTTTTTGCCGGTTCCCGCATGAACCAGCAGGAAGCCGCTGTTTTTATGGGAGACCACAAAAGAGAAAATGGAATAGGCCAATCCCAGCTCCTCCCGGATTTTCTGCAGGAGCCGGGAGCTCATGGTTCCGCCCAGGATGGCGTTCAGCAGGTGGCATGCGTACCGGTCCCGGTGATTTTGCCCGTATGCCGGGATGCCGAGGCAAATATTCAGTTGCTGGAGCTTTCGATTATTTTTCAGAACCATCCTGCGATTGCACCGGGGAAGCGTCTCAGTATTACGGCTGTTTCCTTTTTTAAGGGCGCCCAGATATTTGTCCGCCAGGGACAGCACTTTTTCATGATGCAGATTTCCAGCGGCCGTGAAAATCATATTCCCGGCGCGGAAATGACGCCTGAAAAAGGCAATCAAAGCCTTCTGATTGATTTTCTGTACGGTCCTCCGGATCCCTGCAATCGGCCTGCCGAGAGGATGCCCTTTCCATAGGGACGACACGAACAGATCCTGAGCCAGTTCGTCCGGTGTGTCCTGAACCATTTTAATCTCTTCCAGAATCACACCCCGTTCCTTGATCAGGTCATCCTTATGAAAACGGGGATGGAGGACCATATCCGCCATGATCTCCAGAGCCCGTTCAAAATGTTCATCCAGCACGTGGAGATTCAGACAGATATATTCACGGGAGGTGAAGGCATCCATCTGGCCGCCGATGGTGTCGACTTCGCGGGCGATCTGCAGGGTGTCCCGTTTTTGTGTTCCTTTAAAGAGCATATGCTCGATGAAGTGGGCCATGCCATTCTGATCTTCTTTCTCATGCATGGAGCCCACCTTGATCCACAGCCCGAAAGCCACGGAGCGGACATAGGGCATCCGTTCCGTAATCACTGTGAGATTGTTATGCAGAGTGTCTTTATGGACCATTGCCTGCCATGAAGAAAAACACTGTGTGCAAATCCCTCCCGCCGTAAACAGGATCACGCGTAACGTGTTACCTCCAGGGCGGGTGGGGGCGCTACATCAGTAATGTCATGATCGCCTTCTGGGTGTGAAGCCGATTTTCCGCCTGGTCGAATACCACGGACTGGTCGGAGTCCATCACCGCATCGGTTACCTCGTCTCCCCTATGTGCTGGAAGGCAGTGCATGAAAATCGCATCCTCCCTGGCCAGGCCCATTAATTTTGCATTCACCTGGTAGGGCAAAAATATTTTCTTTCGTTCCGCCGCTTCTTTTTCCTGGCCCATGCTGGCCCAGACATCGGTATAAACCACGTCTGCGTCCCTGATGCCGGCTGCGGGATCGGATACCACTTCGATTGAAATCCCTGCGTTTTCCCCTTTTGCCCTTTCCACTACTTCCTGTGAAGGCCGGTAATCCTCGGGCGTTATGACAGTGATATGAATGCCGCAGCGCACGGCGGCATGGATCAGGGAATGGGCGACGTTGTTGCCGTCCCCGAGATAGGCCAGTTTCAGATCATGTCGAAGGCCCTTCTTTTCGCGGATCGTAAAAAGATCTGTAAGGGCCTGGCAGGGATGCAGGAAGTCGGTTAACGCGTTGATGACAGGAATGGCGCCGGCATGTTGCGCCAGTTCGATCACAATCTGGTGGCTGAAGGTTCTGGCCATGATGCCGTCCACCCACCGTTCCATGTTTTTTGCCACGTCGTGGACCGATTCCCGCTCCCCGAGAACAAAATCGGTCCGGCTCAGGTAAATCGCATGGCCTCCGAGCTGGGTCATACCGGTTTCAAAAGTGACCCGCGTTCTGAGGGACGGCTTTTCAAAGATCATCGCCAGGGTCTTGCCCCGGAGGGCATCTCTGAATGCTCCCGGCTTTTTCTTAATGTCCAGGAAGCGCTCGTAAAATTTTTCCACATCCTCTCCGGTGAAGTCCAGGATTGAAATGAAATCTTTTGTTTGCATCCCTGTTCTCCTTGGTAAATGACGGTTGGAGCCGGAAATCCCGCCTGCGGGCTAGGGAACGATCCGGGTGCCATCCCTGCCGTCAAGCGCCCGGGGCAGCGCTTCGGCAGATGTTATTAAAACCTCTCTGCCGGTTTCTTCCACAAATTCTGCGGCGGCCGCTACTTTGGGCCCCATGCTTCCGGGAGGAAATTCCCCGGCCCTGGAGTATTTCCTGGCTTCTTTCAGCCTCATTACAGGAATCCCTCTCTGGTTTCTTTTGCCAAAATTGAGATATATACGGTCGACACCGGTAAGGTTGATATAAATATCCACATTCAAATCCGTGGCAAGCAAGCTGGCCGAATAATCCTTGTCTATTACGGCTTCGATACCGACATAACTCCCCTTTTCATCTATAAAAACAGGGATCCCCCCGCCGCCCGCGGCAATCAGGATATTTCCGTTCTTGAGAAGCTTCCTGACCACAGATGTGGAGAGGATTTTTTTCGGTCTCGGTGAGGCCACGACTTTCCGGTATCCCCGTCCTGCGTCTTCTTTCAGTGTCCATCCCTTCTGCTTTTCCAATTCGTGGGCCCGGTATATGGAGAAAAACGGCCCGATGGGCTTGGTAGGATTTTCAAAGGCCGGGTCTGAAGGGTCGACAAGAACCTGGGAGATGAGGGTAACCACGTCCTTTCTGATTTTTCGATGCTTGAGCACGTTACGCAGCGCCCGTTCCAGCATATATCCCATGCTTCCCTGGGTTTCCGAAACGCACACGTCCAGAGACGAAGGGGGGATTTTTGTGATGGATTCCTCGATGCGCAAAATGCAGTTGCCCACCTGCGGCCCGTTGCCGTGGACCACAACCAGTTCAAATCCGCGTTCCACAATATCGATCATCAACGCTGCGGCTTCTTCCGCGTGACGGTTTTGTTCCGATTGCAGGCCTTTCTCGTTGGATCGCAATAGTGCGTTTCCTCCAAAGGCCATCAGGGCAATTCTGAAATCTTTCTTCTTCATTCGGCGCCTCGACTACAAAAATTTAACCAGGACGTCTTCCAGTTTCGGCGTGCCGATCACCTGCAGTTCATACTGTACCCGCACGGCGGGCTTGTTGATATTGATCAACCGCCTTAAGTCGATGGGCGTGGCGATAATCACAAGATCACATTCCGTCCGATGGATGGTCTCTTCCAGATCCTTCACCTGCTGCTCGCCGTAGCCCATGGCCGGAAGGAGTTCCCCGATATCCGGGTATTTTTCAAAAGTATCCGTGATGGAATTTACGGTGAACGGTCTCGGATCAACAAGAGAGGCCGCCCCGTATTGCCTCGCCGCCACAACGCCGGCACCGAGCGTCATTCCTCCGTGGGTGAGCGTCGGGCCGTCCTCTATGACCAGAACATTTTTCCCTTTGATCTTTTCGGCCCCTTCCGCGAATATCGGTGAGGCCGCTTCAACGACTATTGCATTGGGATTGAACTTTCTGATGTTCTCCCGGATTATGTTGATCCCGGCCTGGTCTGCCGTTTTGATTTTATTTATGATAATCACATGGGCTCTCCGGAAGTTCACTTCTCCCGGATAATATGTGATTTCGTGATTCGGCCTGTGGGGATCCACCACTACGATTTCGAGATCCGACCGGTAGAAGGGGAAGTCGTTATTTCCGCCGTCCCAGAGGATAATTTCCGCCTCCTTTTCGGCCTCACGGAGAATGGCTTCATAATCGACTCCGGCAAAGACCGTGGTATTTCTCTTGATGTGGGGTTCGTATTCCTCCATCTCTTCAATGGTACAGTTATATCTGGCCAGATCCTCCAGGGTGGCGAAGCGCTGCACTCTCTGCTCGACCAGATTTCCGTAAGGCATGGGGTGCCGGATAACGGCCAGTTTTTTCCCATGTTTTTTAAAATATTCGGAAACATAGCGGGTGGTCTGGCTTTTCCCGCAGCCGGTTCGCACCGCACAGATGGAAATAAGGGGTTTGCTCGACGAAACCATCGTTGCGTCAGGGCCGAGGAGACGAAAATCCGCCCCTGCGGCCTGGACCTCCGCACTCTTGTTCATAATATAGTGATAAGGTACATCAGAATAGGCGAATATCACCTGGTGGATACCGTATTTCTTGATGAGGGCGGGCAGTTCCGATTCCGGGTAAATCGGAATTCCCTCCGGGTAAAGATCTCCGGCGAGTTCGGGGGGATATTTTCTTCCTTCGATATTCGGGATCTGGGTGGCTGTAAAGGCCACGACTTCGTATGCTTCCCTGTCTCTGAAACAGACATTGAAGTTGTGAAAATCTCTACCGGCAGCTCCCATGATCAGGACTTTGATTTTCTCCATTTATAAACCCCTTTCCAGCAGTAATATAAGAGAAAGAACGCCAGTCCCGCCTGAAAAAAAGGAGCTATGGGATTTTTCTGTCTCCCCAGCTCCCTTGTTATAATGCGAGAATCACTTTCTCTTGTCTAAGAGCCATATTCCAGCGTTACAGACGGAGAAATAGTAGCAGAACAGGCATAAGCTGTCAAGAGCGCAGGCGACATATTCCGGATTTTCCTGTCATTTCCATATTCTATGCATACAGGCTGGAAGTGAATTCGTCGTGATAATTGTTTTTAAAAATTAAAAAAATCAAATCCCGGAGGAATAATTTTGGTGATATCTGGAAAATTTTTTCCATCTCATGACCGAATTCGGGATGTCCCTGCAGGAATTTTTCTGCCGCACTATCATAATTCCTTTGTTATCATGTTGTTAAAGGAAGGACAGGGGAGGATTAAGAAAGCTGAAAACTGGTAAGAAAATTGCATCTAAATAAATGGACAAAAGAAACAAGTTAAGATTCGATTAGCTCCCGAGTTGTGAATGTTTAACGGAAAACTAGAAATATACGAAAAAAGCCAGTTCCTCTTTTTGCTGAACAGGGAAAAAGAGAGGGCTCTGCGCTACAGGCGTAACCTCTCCCTGGTTGTCTTTTCAATCATACAGCAGGATGGAATCAATCCGAACGGGCATAAACCTCCGGAAGGCAACTCCACCGAGCCCCTCATCGAGGTCCTGAAGCACCAGATCCGCTGTACCGATATGATCGGAAAATTAGACGAACACCGGGTTTCCGCAATTCTGCTGGAAGCAAACCAGAGGGATGCCAAAAGAATTGCAAAGCGTATCCAGCAGGTCATCGAAAACCAG
>Ga0209013_10003878_pt1 | contig 13178 bp, 3 predicted proteins | sample Cruoilmetagenom2_FD_187291 | JGI IMG/M metagenome (GOLD analysis project Ga0209013, IMG submission 187291) | Oil polluted marine microbial communities from Coal Oil Point, Santa Barbara, California, USA - Sample 2 (SPAdes) (version 2) | ecosystem: Environmental > Aquatic > Marine > Oil seeps ... | reverse complement strand
ACCGGTTATTCGAGTATCGCTACCGCGGTAACAGCTATCAAACAGGGGGCAGCTGATTATCTAAGCAAGCCTGTGACTGCCGGCGATGTAATCAAAGCCCTGTCGGGTGAGTCCCAACAAACCGAAACGCTGGAGGAGTTCAGCCCGATGTCGGTTGAAAGAATGGAGTGGGAACACATTCAGAAAGTGCTGAAAGAGAACGACGGCAATATCTCCGCCACGGCCAGGAGTCTTGGAATGTACCGGCGTACCTTGCAAAGAAAACTGGCAAAAAAGCCGGTTGCCGAATAAAAAAAGAGGTCAAAAAAAAGGGGGTCAGGTTCATTTTCCTGACCCCCTTTTCCTTTTGTTGGAGAATTATTCCCCGGAAGTTTTCTCAACTGAGATTGCAACCGCTTCGGTATAGGTGATCACTACAAGATCGCCAACCTCGGCTTTTTTGAGGTTCTCAGGATCACGAGCCTCGTATTCCTTGATCTCGCCAGCAGGTCCTTTCAGTTTGAAAGTATTGGCTTCGATGTTGATCTCTTCAACCGTGGCTGTCACCACCAGGGCATCAATCGCGGTCAAGGCGGGCATATCGCCTTCTTCTGAACGGCCTGCGACTACAAGTTCACCAGCACCGGGCTCGGTTCCATCATTGGCAAAGACTTCAACTGTCATGCTTTGCACATATTCTGCCATGACGATATCACCTACTTTAACCTGACCCAGGTTACGGGCATCTTCGCTGGCAATAAAGCTGACAGTGCCACCTTCCGGCCCACGCAGGGTTACTTCACGTGTCTCATGATTAATGGCTTCTACCACGGCAGTCAGTACGACCGTCTGGCTGGTGGACATGGACGGTTTGTCCGTGGCCGCCGCTGATTCTGTTGACCAGCAGGGTGATGAGGCAAACAACAGCAGTGCTGCGAGCAGGGTTAAAGTCTTATGCATATAAATTCTCCGTGATTTAATGGTTTTGTAATACAAGCCGGCCATTATATATGGGTTCAGTTGGAATACCCAAACAGGGTTACCAACTTTTTCTTGGCTGCATGGTAGATAGTTAGTGGCTTCTTATCAGGGAATAAAATAAATGTAAATACGAACGCAAATGAGTATTGTTTGCACTATACTCAGATGACTTATAAGAATAAATCACTGCTCTGAAGGTAACAGAGCCACCGCAAATAGACAGTAATTAATTAGAAGGGCTAATCAATGAGATCGATTTTACGAGGTGTCGTACCGGGTTTTTTTTGCCGGCTTTCTGCCAGCACAGTTTTAGGATCAAGTTTATTTATTGCGACCTTGGTGGTTGCGATGCCGCAGGGAGCGCGGGCAGCAACGTATGATGTCTGTCCAAATTGTACCTACACAACGCCGGATGATGCGGTTAACAACGCTGGTGTTGTCGATGGCGATACCATTGATGTTCAGACTGGCACCTATGTGCTTGTTAATACAATTCAGGTCAGTAACAGCATCACGATCCTGGCTAACCACTCGGTTTTCGATGCCGATGACGGGCGGGCGATTGATGTAACCGGTGGGAGTACCAACCTCAGCCTGACCAACGTAACAATACGAAATGGCCTGGCCGACACCAGTGGTGGCGGGGCGTTACAGATATCAGGTGGTGGCACTGTCACGATTGTCAACGGAACCTTCGAGGACAATCGGGCTGATTACGGTGGCGCGATTCACAATATTGGCTCGACTGTGCAAATTAACGTAGCAGTATTTACAGGCAACCGGGCTACCTTTGGCGATGGCGGCGCAGTTTTAACTGACAGTGGTGGTTCAACCACGTTGGAAAGGACTTCTGTTGATGGAAATCAGGCCAGTGTTGCGGGTGGTGGTTTGGCGGTCACCGGTGTTGGTTCCTCCCTTGATGTTATAGGCTCGACGGTCTCGAATAACGTTGCTCTGAGCCCCGCGCAAACTGAGTCTAATCTGGTTAAAAGTGGTACTACCATTGGCTGCTTTGGAAATACTGGGCAAACCTTCAAGGCCGATGCATTGGCGCTGTCGGCATTTGAGTTGAAAGTTCGCCTGCATGGGGGCGGTATACCCAGTGAGCTCAATATCGTTGGCCGGGTGCGTGAGGGCGGCCCTTCCGGCGCTGTTATAGCAACTGCCATTGCCGTTGCACCGGGTGGCGTCTGGCCTGAGCTTTCAGACCAAACACTGGTGTATAACCTTGACCAACCGGTTGCACTTATACCGGGAAACACTTATGCGCTGGAGACTACTGTTGAAGGCGGATACAGCATATATGTATCGTCCTATAGTGCTGATCCACTCCTTATTGTTGACGAGTATGTTGATGGTGGGTATTACTGCGATGGCCCGGTCTCAGGCAATTTGGATTACACCTTCAACACTTTCGGCGGTGCGCCCGGCGATGGCGGCGGCATCTATGCATCTGAATCGGGCATTGCCGACCTCGTCAATACCACGGTGTCGGGTAATGTCGGTGATGGTGCAACGGCTGGCTCAGATAGCACTAGTGCCGTGACGACTTTGTTCAGCACAATTACTAATAACTCAGGAAACGGACTTACCAGTCAGGACGGTGATGCCTATGGCCTCGTTGAATTGACAGCCTCAATTGTTGCCGGCAACGGCGGCTATGACTGTGACGGTAACAACATCATATCGGGAGGCTACAATCTTATCGGCGATATCAGTGTTTGTGATATTTCACCTTTGGTCACTGACCAATTAGGTGTTGATCCACTACTGGGCCCACTCCAGGACAATACCGGATGGACCCCAACTCACGCGATAGATGAGACCAGCCCGGCCTTTGACAGTGCGGGCCTGGACGGCGCTTTGCCATGTAGTGATGCCTCTGTTGATCAACGGGATGTAACCCGGCCAAATGGCATCGCCTGCGATGTTGGTGCATTTGAGTTCGTTTCGCCGGTTGGTCCATTGCAGACCCTGATCAATGCTGCGGCGGCGGGCACGGTAATCAATGTTCCCAATGGCAGCTATACCGAATCGATTAATATTGGTGACGGCAAGATATTGCGCGGCTCGGGTCCGGACAGCGCCGTGATTGACGTCACTGGTCTGGGTGCATCAGCCATCACCGCCACCGGTGATTTCACACTTGAGGGTATTCGTGTCACCGGCGGTAACGCGGCGGGTAATGGCGGCGGTATATTGGCCAGTGTTTCGGGTACTGACATCATCTTGAGCAATGTCCAGTTTGATAATAATAACGCGGGTGACAGCGGTGGTGCGATATATCTTTTTAAAGGCACGCTAACTGCCAGCGACATAACATTTTCCAACAACACAGCGGTTGAAGAGGGTGGCGCGATTTACGCCAGGTTAAGCGATGCGGTCGTGGTCAATGGCCTTTTTGACAGCAACTCAGGGGGTAATGGCGGGGCGATAATGCTCATAGCTGGTACCAGTTCTATTAGTGCTTCTGAGTTTAGCCTCAACCAGGCAACAGGTAGTGATGGTCCGGCGATGGGCGGTGCGATTTACAATGCCGCTGATTTATCGATCACCGATACGAGCATTAATATGTCCGTTGCAGAAATCGGCGGTGGTATTTTTAATTCCGGGTTTGGTGGTTCGCTCGAAGTAGTCCGCTCAACTCTCTCAAATAATACAGCCAATAATCCTGACGAAGCTGCCGGTGGCGCGATTGGTGGTGCCGGCACGGTGACCATCTTTAACACTACAATTTCAGGCAATGCCGCGGATGCCGGCAACGGTGGTGGTATAGGGATGACAGGTGGTACGGCAAGGTTGAATAATGTGACGCTTGCCTTCAACGCTACATCAGGTTTGGGTGGGGCGTTTTATGCTGAGGCTGGCGCATTCATTTCGATCAGCAATAGCCTGCTGGCCGACAATACCGGCGGTCCCACAAACTGTAGTGGCGTGATATCGCTGGGTTATAACCTGTTTACCAGTGCAGATTGCCCGGAAGCGGCAGGCGATATTACCGTCCCGGATCCGCTGCTTAACCCTTTGGCCGACAATGGTGGCCCGACAGAGACTCACTCACCGCAGGCCTTGAGCCCGGCGATTGATGCCGGCCATCCGGTGCCGAATTTCACACAATTCGATGCTGGTAACTTTTCGCAGTTGCAAACCCAGGGGTATGCTCGCCTTGACGGTGATACGCTGCTGCTGGCAGCGGGCACAAGCGAAGTTGGATCGGCTTTCGTGGCAGAACCAATCGATGTGACGAGGGACTTCTCTGCGAAGTTCGAGTTTAAGATTGCACCGGGTGCCAGCGGCGCTGCCGATGGCTTTACATTTACAATTTCTGATGACCCTACGGTGTTGGGTGATTCCGGTGGTTTTCTCGGCATTGGCAGGCATGAGCCAATTGACGACGTAGTGCTTGGTGTTGTTAATGGCGTTTCAGTAGAGTTTGATACTTGGGTCAATGGTGAGGCCGAAGAAGCCAATGACGCGGTTGCAGAGGATCATATCGGTATTGATTTCAACGGTAGCTTGTCCAGCGTTGCATTAGACTGGTTTGGTTCACATGGTGTTTTGTCTGATGGCAATGTATGGACGGCATGGGTCGATTATGACGCCACCGCTCATGTACTTGAAGTACGTGCATCAAGTGATGGAATCCGACCCGCTCCGGCATTCGTTTCAGCCAGTGTCGATATCTTTACTATGCTTGATGACACCGTCGCCTACGTTGGCTTTACCGGTGCGACTGGTTCTGCCGGGATATCAGGCGAACAACGCATATTAAGTTTCTCGCTTGACACTTATTGTGAAACTACTGATCAACGGGGTGTTGCACGACCGAAAGATGCGGGCTGCGATATCGGTGCGTATGAGGCACAGATTGCACTCGAATTGGGTGACGTTACGCTTAGAACAGCGACCGTGGGTGAAGGGCTACCCGATGGCATGAGTTACCCCGGAGTGACCGACGTTAACATTATTGAGATCCCTGTCGAAAAACTGGCGGGTGATAGCTTCAATACACCGGAGTCAGCGCCGCTGGGTTCATTTCCGCTGGGTTCATTCCCGATTGGCTCATTTGATATGCGAAGCTCGCCATTGGGATCTTTCCCATTGGGCTCCTTCCCGATTGGCTCCTTCCCGATTGGTTCGTTTCCACTGGGCTCCTTTCCGATTGGTTCGTTCCCCCTGTCATCCATTCCCTTGCTAACCGAGGGTGGCTGGGCAGAAATACTGGAGGATATCCCGGAACTGGCGGGTGCACCGCTGCAAACTGTGACCTTCGAACAGTTACTCACGCATAGCTCTTTCCCGGATTCAGTCGCTGGTCTCGAATTACGTGACTTGTCTATCCAGGGCTCACCGCTGGGTTCGTTTTCACTTCCTGGCTTATCGCTTGGGGCTACTACCGTTGAAGATCTTGACGACTGGGCATCAAATGCGGGTGAATCTTCAAGAATTTGCACGACCCTTTTCAATGAAGACCCAGCCTTCGCTGACTGTGCTAACGATGACACTTTGCTGAGCCTTGAATACAAGGGTGCGCCAGTTTCGGCCTTATCCTTGTCTTCTTTGCCACTGGGTTCATTCCCAATTGGCTCGTTTCCATTGGGATCATTCCCCATCGGTTCATTCCCATTGGGATCATTCCCTATCGGTTCATTCCCATTGGGTTCGTTTCCGATTGGTTCATTCCCGTTGGGTTCATTTCCTATCGGTTCATTTCCTTTAGGGTCTTTCAACTTACTTGCAGCACCTACGGCAACGCTGCCACTGGGTTCATTTCCGATTGGATCGTTTCCGTTGGGTTCATTTGAGATTGAAGGTGAGTCGTTTTGTGATTTCTATGACGATCAGGTCACATCCGTCGACGGTCGAACCTGCGCCGTTTTGGGTGTTGACCCAGGCACCGACACTCTTGCCGACCTGATTGCGAAACTGGCCGACTCCGCTGGTAATATCGACATAAGTACGACGCCATTGGGTTCATTCCCCATGGGTTCGTTCAAAATTGGTTCCTTACCAATTGGCTCGTTCCCAATCGGTTCTTTTGATTTGGCAGCACCACCTCTTTCAGAACTGACATTAGCAGGCTTTGACGGCTGTCAGAAAATTGATGGCACCCCTGATTGTTCATCATCTCCATTGTTGTCCACATCTACCTTGACAGACGTGGTTGATGAATACGGCAGCCTGGCAGCCTCGCCATTGGGTTCATTCCCTTTGGGTTCTTTTAACCTTGCCGATATGCCACTGGGTTCATTCCCCATCGGTTCATTTCCATTGGGTTCATTTGAGATAAACGGTACGCCTCTGGGTTCATTTCCACTGGGCTCGTTTGATCTGGTCAGTTCGCCGTTGGGCTCATTCCCATTGGGTTCTTTCACATCGCAGGCGGCACTCGAAGCCGTGGTCGATGATCCAACCGGGCTGTGTGGCAGCTGTCAAACCTTAACCGATGCAGAACTCGCAGGCGCAATAAAAGCTACCGCCACCCTTTATGATTTAGCGGGTTCATCACAGTTTGCTACCACCACCTTTGGTGAAGTTCTCGATGCCATGAGTCTTGCCATGCTCTATGGCCCGGGTACATTAGCCAGTATTGAAGACACCGGTGCCCTGACTCTCGGTCAGATATTGATCTCAATGATGTTGAAAACCGATTTCCCCTGGGAAACGATCCCACTCGCGCAACTCGATGTGCAGGAATTCTCGGCTGACAATTTTGTCACTTACTCGGTTGCCATCCAGCTGCAGGGTACTGAGACGGAGACTTTTACCGTCGAGGTCACTCTGGACGACAGCTTCTTGTACCTGGAAGACAGTAGTGCATTATTTGTCATCATCGATGGCCCGGATGATTTGTCGTTTATCGATGACCCGGTCATATTAGACAATGAGGACGGTACGCAGACGCTTTCCTATACCTTGAATCTGGGTGGATTTAATACCAGTGTGATCGGCTTCTCTGCCGTGCCTTCACTCGCGTTGGGAACCTACGCAGCCACGGCTACAGTTCAGTTCGGAACCAATGATCCGGTTGTGGCTGAGAACAGTGTCGCTTCGGTGGAAGTCATACCTGATCCACTCACTGATCCATTGGGCCCGGCCGCACCAATTCCTGTGCCCCCTGATGTGCTGTATCTCGGTTTTATTGATACCCCGAGTGATAATGACTTCTTCGCCGTTCAAGGCGAGGCGGGCTCACGGGTTGCTGTATTTATGGCGAACCCGGCCGGTGACAATGACCTGATCATGTATGAGCCAGCTACCACCGTTGAAGCAAAAGGACAAAGCACCGTATCAGCGGCGCTTGATTCAATTCCATTTGAAGATGATGGTGTTAACTACCAGGGCAATCTGGAAGAAGAACCGAATGCGCTTGAAGATGTGAATCTCGCTGCTGCACCATTGGCGTCGATCTCGACCAATCGCGATGATGCCGACGAGATGGTATCAGCCATTGCCGGCGACAATGAACCTTTCGTCATTCAGGTGTCCGGCTACAACGGGGCCACCTCCGAGCAACCGTATACCCTGCGTGTCAAAGTCACGCCGGAGGTGCCGAACCCACAATGTACCGGTCGTGTTTGGCCAGGTGCCGCAACTTCAACCGTGGAACCAGCAGGCAGTTGGACGCCAAACACAAACGCAGTGTTCCTGGTCAACGGCACACGTCTGGCTGCTAGTGATCCGGGTGGTGCAGCGGCTGCGGATGCTGCGCTTACCGCAATAAACAAATTGATTCACGCCCCGGGTATTATTGATGGCGTGGTGGTTGATGTGTCAACTGACATTGATCTGTTAGCCATTGCTGATGTGAATGCAATCTACAGCACCTGGGATGGCAATCCCTGTGATGTCGATGCAGCCAATGACATTGTCAATGTCATTACGCAATACCTGGAAGAAATGCGAGTGGGTTCTCCAGATCTGGCTTACGTCACCATCGTCGGCTCGGATGAAATTATCCCGTTTGCCCGCAAGCCTGACGAGACCTCGATTGCCAATGAGTCTACCTTCGCCAACGAATTTAAAAATAACGCGATGTTCGGTGCGTTGGTCACACGGCACTTTCTGTCGGATGACAGCTATGGCGATATCGACCCGATTCCCTGGCTGGATCGATTCCTCAACGTGCCGGAGCTTGGTGTTGGTCGACTGCTTGAGTCGGCCGCCGATATTCAGTCCGCAGCCGAGAACTATATCGCATTTGGAGGTGTACTCGATCCACAAACTGCGTTATCGGCAGGCTATGACTTTATTGCCGACGCCGCCGAGGAGATTGACGATACATTTACCCGGTATAGTCCGGCGTTTGGATTTGCTGTTGAACCAGCATTGATCGATCAGCCTGGTATTGCCCCGAATAGTGCATGGACCCGTTCAGACTTCCTCGGCGCAACCGGTTTGAACACGCCACACCCGGTGGAACAGGTGTCGTTTAATATGCACTTCGACTTTGACGAAGCGCTGCCTTCGAGCGGCGATGCTGCGGGTACCTATACAGAGAATCTGATCAATACCACGGATCTTGGCACGACAAACCTGGCCGGTGGTATCTGGTTCACGGTGGGGTGTCATTCCGGTAGTAATCTTGCCGATGTATCGGTGGTTGGTGGTGCACCCTCGGATGACTGGGCACAAGCTTTTAGTCGTCTCGGTGCTGTTTATCTTGCGCAGAATGCCTATGGTCTTGGTGATACCGAAGCGGTCGCGCTAACCGAACGCCTGATGGCCAACTTTGCCCTTAATCTCAATGGTAGTATGACCATTGGCCAGGCTCATGCCTATGCCAAGCAGCAATATTTTGCTGATCTGGGCCTGTATGGCGAGTATGACTACAAGGCCTTGCAGGCGGCTACGTTGTTCGGTTTGCCCATGTATCAATATGGCACTGGTGCAAAGGTTGAGGATCCGCCAGAATCGCCTTTGACGGTGGCAGAAGATCCGATCTCCCACCTGATGTCAGCTTCATGGTCGTTATCTGATACCGGCATCACCCAAACCATGACCGATTCCAAAGGCGAGTTGTTTAGCGTCGAGGGCGAAGTGCAGTTTGTTCATTACCGCCCACTACAGCCTATCGTCAGACGTGATGTCACCGGCTTCGAAGGTGAGGTCGCCAGCGGCGCATTCCTTACCTCGCTGGCTACCGAAGATCAAAGCGTGGAGGACATTGCTTTCGCGCGACCGGTGATTGCACTTGGCAGAATTGAACCGGAGGTCGAAACTGATAGGGTGGTATTTCCTACCGCGTTTACCAATATTGCCAACTACAAGGCACCACCTCCCGATGGTGGTCCGTTTGCTCCGCGTCAGCAACTGAACGTCATAGTCGGGCAGTTCACATCGCCGATGGACGGCAGTACGCGTGGCACCGAGCGTCTATTCCACAGCTTGGAAGCGCAGGTATTCTATCGCCCTGCCTCATCTTCATCTGCCGCGCCGATGGCAGTCGCAGCAGTGCCAGATGATTTTATTCGACCTGAGTTTGATAACGTTCAGGCCAGTGTGGTTGGCTCAGGAGGATCCCAACAGGCCGCATTTTCGGTGGATGTTTCCGATGACGGAGTGGTGCTGCGGGTTGCAGTGCTGTATCTGAAATCGGTGACTGAGACGGATTTGGATGGTGACAGCATCAATGAAACTGTGGGTAACTGGGAACTGGTCGACTTGGTCCAGGGAGATGGTAATAACTGGACCGGCGGTGGGCCTGTAGACCTCAGTGGCATCACTGATGGTCAGATCGATTACATGGTACAAGCCGTCGATGGTAACGGTAATGTTGCCAATAGTACTTTTAAGGGTCTGTTTTATGTTGCCGAGGAGATACTGCCAGAACTCGCACCAGATATAGGCGGTGACCCAGCCCCAGGCACCATTGGTGTCGAGCTTAACGTGGACGGCCAACCGGTTGATCCGGAGGATCAGGATGACTGGATTGACAGTGATTCGGTTGGTGTTGAAATAACTCATGACCCGGAAAGGACCTATGAGTACTCGGTTGATTTTGCGCCGTTCATTCCGTTGGAAGATGATGGGAAGTTCGTGATTACCGAAGACGGTGTACACATTGTAACGGTGAGGGAAACCAATGGTGACGGTTTGTGGACCTTTGTAGTTCTGATCGACACAACAGCACCGACCGTGTTAATCACGACACCGGCAGACGGTGATTTTATCGTGCAGGGTGAGGATACAGCGGCCGATTACGACTGTCTCGATGCTGGTTCAGGTATCGCAAGCTGTGTGGGTACGGTGGCAGATGGGTATTCTGTACCATCAACGTCGATTGGCAGTCAGACTTTTGCGGTAACAGCACAGGACTATGCCCATGAGGGTGATGTTCCATCAAGCGCGGTAACGGTGCAAAGTAGCTACTACGTTGTGCAAGCACTTGACCTTGACGGTCCGATTGATCCGATTGCCAAGGACGACTCGGTCGAGATTACAGCGTCTTTAACCGATCTTTGTGATTTTGCAGAGACTGTCACCATTGATTGGGGAGACAGTACGGAAGAAGAAATAGAGCTGGTCGACGCTTGTCCAGGTGGTGTTAACGGAAGCCACAACCTGGTTAGAAGCCATACTTATTCAAGCGCAGATGTTTACCAGATTAACGTCAGTGTTGATTACGGAGAGCAGTTTACCCAGGTTGGGGTGATCGATTTTGTGGTGATCTATGATGGCAGCGGTGGTTTTGTGACTGGCGGCGGTTGGATCAACTCGCCACCAAGTGCATACACACCAAATGACCCCAATGATCCATTGGTAACCGGCAAAGCACATTTTGGTTTTATGTCGAAATACAAGAAAGGCCAGTCGGCACCCACGGGTTCAACCAACTTCCGTTTCGCCGCCGGCGACCTGGAGTTCGATGCGACTTCTTATGACTGGATGATCATCTCCGGAGCGAACGCGCGCTACAAGGGCGAAGGCACCGTCAATGGTGGCAGCGATCTGTACAAGTTTATGGTTACGGCGCTGGACGCTGACATTGCCGGGGCTGGTATTACCCAGGACGGGTTCAGGATCAAGATCTGGCAGGAAGATTCATCCGGCGCTGCAATCGTCCTTTACGATAACGGGCTGGGTGTCGATGACAGCACTGGCAGTGGTGGCACCACGCCGCTGGGTGGCGGGTCGATTAAGATCCACGAAGTCAAGAAAAAATGAGCCACAGCCAATCAGGCCGATCGCGCTCGCGACCGGCCTGATGGGTGGCCCGGCCAGGCTGGCAAAATGGCTGTGTGGGCCGAGCCAGTTACTTAAGCAAGCCAGAATGGGTTAGAGTAGTGACATTGTGCCTCGCGGCTGGCGGGTCGGCTGCGGTGCGGGGATTTTATGGTGAGGGTGTAAATGTCGTTCTTTTCTGAACTCAAACGACGTAACGTCATACGTATCGGTATCGCCTATGCTGTGGGCAGCTGGGTGCTGGTCGAGGTATTGTCAGTACTGCTACCCACATTTGATGCACCCGAGTGGGTATTGCGGGCAGTTGTCCTGTTGCTGGTCGCTGGCCTGCCGGTTGCACTGCTGGTTGCATGGGTATTCGAACTCACACCGGAAGGTATCAAGAGAGAAGATAACGTAGACACCCCGGACGAGGCGGTGTTCAAGGCGCGCACTGCCCGCAAGGCAGATTTAATAATAATGGCCATACTTGCCCTCACTGTCGTCTATTTTGTGTTTGAGAAAATCTGGCTCTCGGAAGTGGTACGGGGCAATATGGATTCAATTGCCGTATTGCCGTTCTCTGATATGAGCCCTTTGCGAGACCAGGAGTATTTTGCCGAAGGTTTGACCGTTGAACTGCTGAACATGCTGTCTCGGGTAGCCGACTTACGGGTGACGGGCAAAACCTCGGCATTTCAGTTCAAAGATTATGAAGGTGATTTCAGTGCCATCGGCGATACGCTGAATGTGGGCACCATTCTCGAAGGTAGTGTTCGTGCGGTTGACAATAATGTACGGATCACCACCAACCTGATCGATGCCGAGCAGGGCCATACGCTGTGGTCGGCCAACTACGATCGCAAGCTCAATAATATTTTCCAGGTCCAGGATGAGATTGCCCGCGCGGTGGTCAAAGCTCTGGAGGCACAGCTACTCGACAGCGAGGAAGAACCGACCGACCGGGTCGTTGTTGCTGAAGCTTATACGGCGTATCAGCAAGGCAGTTTTCTCCAGGGTCAGCTGACGGTTGAAGACCAGCAGTCGGCCATCAATTACTTCCAGCAAGCCATCACGAAAGACCCCGGTTTCGCCGAACCACTGGTCGGAATGGCCAATGTCAACCTGATGCTGGCCTTGAACATGGTCGCGATTGATCGTGATGAAGGCATTGGTAAAGCGACCGGTTATCTTGACCAGGCGCTCAGACTGGACTCGGAACTGGCAGATGCACATGTCGCCAAAGCGCTGATAAAGCAAGTCAACTTCCGCGACTTTGTTGGTGCTGAAATGGATCTCAAGCGCGCCCTGGATATCGATCCAAAGCACATCACGGCGCTGCGGCGGCTGGGTACTGTTTACGGTGTTCAGGGTCGTTACGACGAGGCCATGGGCACATTCCAGAAAATCATCGATCGCGATCCGCTAAATACTCCCACCTATTCCAACTACAGCTATAACGCGCTGGCTGCCGGCAATCTGCCGGTCGCAGAACAAATGATCGACAAGGTGCTCGAATTCAGCCCGAAATCAGTATTTGCCAACTTCCAGATGGCCAGGGTCCATATGGCGGAAGGGGATCTGGATGCGGCTAAGAAATCAATTGAGCGCGAACCGCATCCGGTCTGGAAAAACATCGGCCTGGGTATGATCGCCTGCATGGATGGCGACAAGGCAGGCGGTGTCGCGATAGCGGATGAACTGATCGAACAGCGTGAGATATTCAATGCTGCTGAAATATATAACCTGTGCGGTGATACCGAAAAGGTGTTTGAACTGCTGCAACAGGCCGCCGAAGATCGTGATCCAGCCCTGACAGAAATGCAGCTGAGCTGGGCGATGACCGCACTGCGAGATGATCCGCGCTGGCATGAAATCCTCAAAATAATGGGCTTGCCGGTTTAACCACAAATCGCGTCCCTACCTCAGAGTAGCTGCTGTTGCATGTTTAAGGTTTATGATTATTAAACGTTTGTACTGATTGTAAACGTCACTCACAAAATGTTTTAATTCACCCCTCTTTCATACCCGGTTTTGGTAACAAAATGATCCTG
>Ga0209013_10003877_pt1 | contig 13179 bp, 11 predicted proteins | sample Cruoilmetagenom2_FD_187291 | JGI IMG/M metagenome (GOLD analysis project Ga0209013, IMG submission 187291) | Oil polluted marine microbial communities from Coal Oil Point, Santa Barbara, California, USA - Sample 2 (SPAdes) (version 2) | ecosystem: Environmental > Aquatic > Marine > Oil seeps ... | reverse complement strand
GAGAATCCAACGCGCGGGCTGAGAGATAACCCCATTATCATCGTGGGTGCGAATAATTTTGGCAAAATCGAGCATGTTGTTGGGCAGGGATATAACCAGTTCGACTATATCCGCTTATGGTGGCCGAACCAGGACTACTATAACCTGACCTGGGATAGGATCGTTACCGACTTGCTCAATCCGGAAATGAGAGAAGCTCTTTTTCAGATCTGGTTGAATCGAGACTATACAAAGTATGGAGAGGTTACGGGTAAAGATATGAGCGCCCCGAACTGGACTCCATCCAATGAGATGCGTTTATACGTCAGAAAAGATATCGTGTCTCAATTATGGAATTACGGCGTGATCCCGGCGGCTGAAGATATACAAATCGATCCATACGAAGGGAAACAGGTCGCGCTAACTGCTGACACAATCCTGGGCGGCCCCGGTTTCGATGCCGGCCAGTTCCAGCGCCCGAGGGGAATTGCGGTCGCCGGCGATGGCAGCCTGTACATCGCTGACACGGAAAACAACCGTATCCAACACCTGACTGCGGATGGAGAGGTGCTGAAAGTCTGGGGACAGTTCGGAGATATCACCACGGACCAGGCGCTTGGTGGGACGTTCAACCAGCCGTGGGGTATTGCTGTTGGTCCGGATGAAAATGTCTATGTAGCAGACACGTGGAATCATCGTATTCAGAAATTTTCACCGGATGGCGAATTCATCCGTACTTGGGGATATTTTGGCCAGGCTGAACAACCGCAGGCGTTCTGGGGGCCCCGCGATGTAGCCGTTGATGATCTGGGTCGTGTATTCGTTACCGATACCGGCAACAAGCGCGTTGTCGTGTTCGATGGGGATGGCAATTTCATCACCGAGTTTGGATCGGTCGGTCTGGCGCCAGGGCAGTTCGATGAGCCTGTCGGTGCGGATGCAGATTCGGATAGCCAGATATATGTTGCGGATACCTGGAATCAGCGTATACAGGTGTTTTCAGAAGGTTCGGACGGCATCTTCGTGGTTCAAAACTTGTGGGACGTTGTAGGTTGGTACGGTCAATCATTGGAAAATAAACCCTATCTCGCGGTAAACGAAGAGAAGCATGTTTTTGTCACCGATCCAGAGGGATACCGCGTGCTTGAATTTGATGAATTGGGGGAACTTGTCAGGTATTGGGGAGACTTCGGAACCGGACCGGGCGAATTTGGATTAGCGGGAGCAGTGGCCGTAGACCCACGGGGTGGTGTTTGGGTGACAGACGCCGGCAACAGCCGCCTCATGTATTTCAATTTACCTGGACTGGGTACTATTAACGAAGAAATACCGTGAAAAATTAATCCACGTCTTACTGGCTAAAAGAGATGGTTAATTCTCCGTTTTTATCGTAACGATAGAGTGCGGAGAACGGATGGTCGCTGGATTGCATTCCTAAAACCAACGGCAGGATGGTTTGCAAGTCTTCCACAAGCGGTAACCTTTCAATTTCAGCAATTGAGGTCCAGGCAGCTTCACCTTCTTTCGACCGAAAATCTGCTTTCTGTGAGCACTCACCTCGGAAGACGTAGATGCCAATTCCGGTATCTTGACCGGTATCGATGGCAATCACCCCACACAGCCATAAATTCTCGGGAGATATACCAGCTTCTTCTTTTACTTCACGTCTGGCCGCACTGAGAATATCCTCCCCGCGTTCGATGTGACCGCCTATTCCATTATACAAATTCGCCCACAATCGTTTGTCCGGCGCCCCCTTAATCAGCAGGATTTCTTCCTGATGTGTAAGAAAAATTAATGTGCGTGGTATTAGGGTGTAGCGCCCACGGAGCGAGCCTTGATCAGTGACAGGCATGAAAACTTCAGGTTTTAAGAGACGAAGGACTGATGGTCAATTCATTTGATGCTGATAAACGACCAGTCCCTCGTCTCGGGGTAATTAATCGGCCAGGTCTGAAACGTCCTCTTCTTCAGTTTCAATCCCGAGATAATAATCCAATTCAGGCGAGATCAGAACCGGTGTGATCGTTCTTTCTACATAAGCCTGCGTGCCATTCAGACCTAATAATTTGAACAGCATGCTGAATTGGGCCTCCCACGCATCGCATATATTAGTTTTATACTCTGGTGGTATGTTCCAGGTCTGTGTTTTGAAAGGACCGATAGCTCTCTTACGAGTCTTGTAATAGAACTGGTCATCCGTCATGTCGGGTTTCCGTTCGTCCGCATGGTTCGTATCCAGGTAAGCATACATTTCATTCCGAAGCTCTTTCGGTAAGCGATCATAGAGCATGTTTTGGAAATTCGTCGCCAGGTGGACTTCGCAGGCTTCTGCTTTTACGAATTCCCCAAAAGCGTCATCTGGCAGGGTAGATGCGCCGTGCTGGACGGCGCCTGCCATGCCGTATTCATCCCTGGATACTCGACTCAATTGCAGCAGTGTATCGAAGTCAACGCTGACTTGGGCGATCGAGCCATCTGGTAAGACCACACCGCCGTGGGATGTTCCGGTTTGTATACTGATTTTGCTTAATCCTTCAATACCTGGAGCAAGCGTTGCGAGTTCAGTAATGAATCCATCCATGTAAGCGCGTAACTCCGCCTCCGTGGAATTGGTCCCTCCTACTTCACCTATCTCGCCTCCGACAGAAATCGTCACGCCCTCAGGTTCAAGCGAGCGAATGTAATCGGTGAACATCGCTGACAAACTCGTGTTGACGGCTTGCTGTTCGGGAATAGACTCCTTACTCAAATCAACCAGCGTAGAAGTATCCACGTCGATATTGTAGAAGCCTGCGCCAATAGCTTCCAGGATCAGGTCTTTTAAGGCCTGGATTTCAGTTTCGGGAGCAGTCGTGTATCTTTTCGGGGAAACCTGGAAGTGATCGCCCTGGATAAAGACCGGCCCAGTGTATCCCTCGGCTATTGCAGCGGCCAATATGTTGGTTGTATACTCTCCCGGATTCTGGCCAGTGTAGCCCATTTCTGAGCGGGCTATTTCGAATATGAACGCACCCGCCTGGAGTTGTTTTGCTGCCCGAAACACCGCTTGTGCTGCATCGAATGATAGAGCTCGCAGGTTGATTGCGGGAACTGTAAAAGTAGATGGGATGTCACCGCGTCCACGGGCTATATATAACTCGTGTATCGAGGCCGGGTAAGTCTTCAATGCTAAACCAATCAGGCGCGTCAGGTAGCGCGCATTTGCCTGTCCAGGTTCGCTGCCAAGGGCAGATACTTCAGCCAGACGATGAATATTAGCTCGTAATTTTTGTTCATCCGAAACTAAAGCCTGGCCGTTTTTGATTTGGACACTGTTCTCGAGTAGAGATAACAGCTCGTTTTGTGCATTGTTTTTCATATTTATTTCTCCTGGAAATTATTGTATTTATGATTCCGCCAAGCATTATATCACCTAACCCCCATGATGAAATTCAAATGGCTCTCCAGGAATTGTCGTGGTTTTTGGCGTGGCATCATACCCCATTATCTTGAAATGTATGTGTGTTTTTATAGAGCCATTCAACCAAAATGTTGCCTAATGGACTAACTAACGCTATAATCAAGGTTGCGAGAAAGGGTAAATCTATAACAACAAAATATACTAAAAGAGCGAGGATGAACTAATGAGCGAGGAAATTTACGGAAAGATCAGTTCGGATATGGATCCATTGAAGAAAATCTTGAAGAAAGTCCCCGGTTTTAAAGGGTACTTTGAAAGACAGAACCGGCGCGATTCTGATAAAATGCTGCGCGATATAACTGCAGATCGTTTAGAAGAGCAGTGGGGGCGTGTTTCTGCTTTGCAGCGTGATTTTATCAGTCAGGGAGAAATCAAATATGTAGACGATCTCGAATCGGCGGCTATAAAAATACGTACTCTTGCGGATAGGGTTCGTCGGGCGCCGCGCGGTTACGCCGGTATCTTTGACGCGGTTAAGATCAACGAAGAAGAGCTGGGCCGCCTGTACACTTATGACGCCGCATTACTGGATTCTGTTGATGAGATCAGCCGGGCAATAGACAATGTTGAGATGTCGGTAGGGACCGATGGGCTGTTGGCGTCTTTACGTAACCTCACCGCCGTGGCTCAGGATGCGGTAAATAATTACAATCGCCGCCAGGAAGTGATCATTGGTGACGTTGAGTTATAAATGATTATCAGGAGGCCGGTGTTCTTTGTTAATCACCTATGGTTGAGTTTAATTTGATGAGGAGTTAATATTATGGCAAGGGTTTTTGATGTAGTTGAATATCCCAATGAAATGCGGAACGAAATTGTGCATAGATTCCCTGAGACGGGAGCTGGGAACTTTCGAATGGGCTCTCAGGTGATCGTAAGAGAATCTCAGGCAGCGGTGTTCTTCAGAGACGGGAAAGCGCTGGACGTTTTCGGGCCAGGTAGACATACGATTACTACAGCCAATATCCCAGTACTGATCGATTTCGTTGGCAAACTGTTCAATGATCGCTCTCCGTTCACTGCTGAGGTGTATTTTGTGGCGATGCGAGAGTTTGCAGATCGCAAGTGGGGGACACCACAACCGATAATTGTCCGAAATCCAAACATGGGTCTGGGTGTCGCCCTGCTGCAGGGCTTTGGTTCCTATGGCTTCCAGGTTAGTGATCCGCAGCAATTCGTTACTCAAGTCGTTGGCACTCGAGGTATATACCGAACGAATGAAATTGATAGTCGTTTGCGCTCGATGCTGTTGTCCAAGCTGCAGGATTTGCTGGGCGAGACCGCGGCTGAAGCCGATGTACCGGAACTGATTGGTTTGACTGAGGAATTAGGGGCAGGCGTACGGGCTAAAACGCAGGATGACTTCCTGGCCTTAGGTCTGGCGCTTAAGAGTTTTTATATCGAAAACTTGAAACCCTCCAGCAAATCGGCGGAGGAACTGCGCGCTATGGGTATGCTCGATATGCAGACCTACACCCAATTGCAGGCTGCAGATGCACTACGTGATGCTGCACAGAACCCTAGCGGCGGCGCAGGTCTGACGGCCGGTATTGGCGCTGGTGTGGGTGTTGGAAGGGTGATATCCGATTCGCTGGGTGGCATGACCGGCGGTGGAGCTGCTGTCGCGGGGCAGAACCAACCGGCCGGGGGTCCGCCAGCCGCTGGTTCACCATCTGTGATGACGCCCTCTGAAGCTGCCGGTTACCTGCGAGTTGCCGAGGAAGACGTCGTATCGGCAATTGATAGTGGCGATCTCAAGGCCAGGAAAATTGGCAGCGCATACCGGATCAGCAAACAGGCTTTGGACGAATTTCTGGGTGGTTGAATTTAATTAACTCAAGAAAAAAGCGACCTGTAAAATTTTCAGCTCGCTTTTTTTTATTCCCCGAGCACGGAGACAAGTTCTTGCACCCGTTCCTGGGAAAGGTGCTTTGACTTCGCTTCTTTCCGGATTAAATCTTTGAGTTTACCGATCGGAATTGTGGTCGCTGGGGGTTCCTCGCCATCTGCTACATCTACGGTAGTTTTTGGGTTGGTAAATATCAGTGCAGAACGCACGGATGGCAGGTTTTCTTCTCCAAAATGCTCTTTGAGCAGCTTGGTGACCGAATCTTGTTCAGCGAAGATCTCTGTTTCCGGCTTCCCCAAGCCCTCCTGGGCGAAGATTTTTAAGTACAGGTTGCCCCCTTTTTGGCGGTAGCGGCCACCTGAGTATGTGACCGTGCCGCCCTGATGTTTCGGTATCAGGATCCAAACACCGGCCGGACCTAATAATAAATGGGGGGTAGGTGTTGTATAGTGGTACAGCGTGTACTTATTGTCCAGCCCTTTTAACGATTTGTCGAGAATTTCATCGGGACGGGGTCTACGCCCCCAGCGGTTGCTGTAATAAATACCAATCTGGGAGAGCAGAAAACCAACCATCAGAGCTCCGATTGAGATCATAAATTGATCCGGCATTTGAAATGAAAGATACATACCTCCCAGAAGGACGCCCAAACCGGCAAGCATTGCGACCTGGCCGATACGTGCATTGCGCTTGATCAAGCTTTCGTTGGTGATAATATTCATACAATTTTCTCCAGTTGTGAATGTTTTCGTTTGTAATAGTTTTGTGTGTTTCAAAGAAACACACAAAACTATTAACCATACACTTCAATCCGTATAACGTCTGAGGACCAGGCAGGCATTTTGGCCTCCTAACCCAAATGAATTTGATAATGTGGCGTCTACTTTTTGTTGACGTGCTTGGTTAGGTACATAATCCAGGTCGCATTCAGGGTCGGGTTTTTCATAGTTAATCGTTGGGGGAATCAGGTTGTTATTGATGGCCAGCGTGCATGCGATTCCTTCTATTGCCCCTGATGCGCCCATCGCGTGCCCTAACATCGATTTTGTGGAACTGATAGCAAGTTTATATGCATCATCGCCAAAGACCTTCTTGATGGCTATTGTTTCTACCAGATCGTTGATCGGTGTGGAACTGCCGTGTGCGTTGATATAGTCGATCTCTTGTGGGGCCATGTTTGCGTTTTCTAATGCCCAGCGCATTGCGCGCGCCGCTCCCTTTCCTTCAGGATCCAATGAGGCCAAACTGTAACCATCTGCTGACGATGAGTAACCCACAACTTCAGCGTAGATGCGTGCATTCCGTGCCAGGGCATATTCCAATTTTTCAAGCACGACTGCAGCGGCTCCCTCCGAGAAGACAAACCCTTCTCTTTTTGAATCGAACGGCCGGCTTGCAGCCCGCGGGTTTTCGTTGTAGTTAACGGGTAAGGCGCGCATGGCAGAGAATCCTGCGATGATAAAATCTGTGAGTAAAGCTTCCGTTCCACCAGTTATGACCACATCCGCGCCGCCGCGCCTTATCAATTCAGTGCCTTCCCCGATGGCCTGTGTACCGGTCGCACAGGCGGTTGAGATGGTGTAGTTTGGACCTAAACATTGAAACCTGCGTGCAATCAGGTACCCTGAGAGGTTCGGTATCCCACTGGGCAAGGCAAATGGGTTGACCCGACCGGCTCCCTTAGTTTGAAGAGTCGTTAATCCATCCGCCAGAAAATCTAAACCGCCGATCGTGGTGCCGAAGACCACGCCACTGCGTTCCTGGTCCGGCATCGTATCGGGAAGACCGGCGTCAGTGACAGCCTGGATGGCCGAGGCCATAGCGATCTGTCCCGACCTGGGAATACGGCGCGCTTCTTTTCTATCCATATAGTCATGGGGGTTAAAATCTGGTATCTCTCCTGCGATTTGAGAGGGGAGATTACTTGCATCAAACTGTGTAATTCGTCGTACGCCCGACCGCCCATTCATCCATCCATCCCACAGCTGGTCCACTGACGAGCCTAATGCCGTAACCGCGCCTAAGCCAGTGATCACGACTCGTTGTCGCTTCGATGTATCAATCATGCGTTCTCTTCGGTATTCATATCAGCTTGACGCTCTTCGATGGCGGATTTTAGAGCTGAGATCAAGTCTGCTTCGACAGCCTTTCTGGCAGACCTGATCGCGTTGACCAGCGCGCGCGCATCCGAGTGCCCATGTCCTATCAAAACCAGGCCGTTAACACCCAGCAGTGGAGCAGCGCCCACTTCTGCTGGATCCAGCAGCGCCTTTAATTTTGTGAAAGCGGGCTTAGCCAATAACGCGCCGATTTTTGTGCGCGAGCTGCTGGTCAGCTCTTGGCGCAGCGTGTCGACCAGCAATTTCGCAACCGCTTCACTGGATTTTAGCAGTACGTTGCCGGTGAAACCGTCCGTAACGGCCACATCGACTTCGCCGCCGAAAAGCTCTTTACCTTCGATGTTGCCGACAAAATTCAGACCGCTCTTTTCAAAGAGTGGATATGTATCGCGAACCAATTCGTTTCCTTTTCCGGGTTCTTCCCCGTTGGAAAGCAGCCCTATGCGCGGGTCCGTTATGCCGCGCACTCTTTGCGAGTACACCATTCCAAATACAGCGAACTGCATAAGGTATTCAGGGCGGCAGTCCGGGTTTGCGCCAATGTCCAATACGACGCAAGAACCACCCTGGACCGGAAAAAAAGTGCTCACAGAAGGACGTTCAACGCCAGGGATTGTTCCCAAACGGTAATAAGCTGTGGCCAGCGCCCCGCCTGTGTTTCCAGCGGTTACAAAAGCGTCGGCTTCTCCGCTGGTCAAAAGATCCATACCGACCGCCATCGAAGTTTTCGATCCTTTGCGTTTGGCTTTCAAGGCCAGCTGCAGGCCTTTATCCTGCATGGTGATCGTATCAGGAGCGTCAACAATTCGCACCGGTGGATCAGATGTGGGATATTGCGTCAGGTGCTGAGCCAACTCATCTGCTGGTCCGACGATGATAATCTCTTCCCCAAATTTTATGCTGGCTTCAACAGCCGCCTGCACCTCAGGCTCGGGACAGTTATCGCTGCCCATACCATCCAGGACGATACGCATTAGTTTAACCTCCGTGGATCAGCACAAATTTGAGACACCTTCATTTTTCTTGACATCGGCACAGGGCCGATTATAATACTTTTGTTCTAGCGCTGGTGCTGGAATTGGCAGACAGGCATGGTTGAGGGCCATGTGCCGTAAGGCGTGAGGGTTCAAATCCCTCCCAGCGCATGAATTAATAATACCCTTAGGGTCTTAACGACCCTAAGGGTATTTCTATTCTTTAATTTGCATTCTTCGTTCTAAAATGCGCACGCCAGCGGATAATATTAAAGTCATTGCCAGGTACAGAAAGGCTGCCACATTAAACGCCTCCATAACTCTGAACGTGCTCGACCGGCGTATTCGTGTTAACTGCGTCAGCTCGGCCACAGCAAGTACGGTAGCCAGTGAAGAGTCTTTAAGCATGGCGATGAAATCATTGCCAAGTGGCGGCAAAATACGTCTAACGGCTTGCGGCAGGATGATGAATCGCATGGCTTGCAAATAGCTCATGCCAAGCGACCGGGCGGCTTCCATTTGTCCAGAACCTATGGATTGGATCCCTCCTCGGAACACTTCCGCCTCAAAAGCGCCGTAGCCGATCGCCAGCGCAGCCGTCGCCCGTGCTCCCATAGGGATCGATCTTATGCTGAACGACTCGAGTGCCGAGAAAATGATACCTAAAACACCTTCCGAGGACGATCCCCAACTGCCTATCGAATGTACCATATTAACAAACAAAGGGACAATGGCGAATGCGATCATCAGTATCAATACCACCATCGGTATTCCCCGGATCACTTCGACATACGTGGTAGCGATGGTGTATATGATCGGATTTTTGGATAATCGTGCCAGTCCAGTTACCAATCCAATTACCATCGCAATTGGAAAAGCGGTCAACGTCAATCTCAGCGTAAGGATAACTCCCGCTCGCAGAAAAATAAATGTCTCCCGATAATTGCTGTTGGTCATGATCAGGATGACAATCAAGATACCGCTGATAATCAACAGAATTACCCACCACGGTACCTTGCTCCAGCTAAAATTCATGGGCAGCCAATAGGAAGTGCGTGCGATATCTTCCTTATTTTTAGTCTTCATATTGGCTCCGAGAATATTCGCTCAAATCCATACCCTCCCAGTCTGGTTGCGATCCCTTTATTTGTGGTCGTATTAGAGCTAATTACCAATCCGGGATGGGGAAATATTCCCCATCCCGGTGTTTGTTCGAAACGGCGATAGGATATTAATCCTATTGGGAAAGACCCCACTTCCTGTTCAGTTCATCCAGAGTGCCATCCGCCTTCATTTCTTCCAGGGCCTGGTTAACTCGATCTCTTAATTCGCTTCCTGGTGGGAATACGAATCCAAGTTCCTCATCGGAGGTCAATTGCCCGGCGACCTTATATTCCCCGGGTTCCGCTTCCATGAAGCCTCCAGCAGCCAGGTTGTCAATCACCACCGCATCGACATCTCCCGATTTCAAGGCCAGGACAGCCGCGGGGAAATCTTCAAACGAGCTGATCCGGTCATCAGAGAAATACTCCTTGGCCACAATCTCATTGGTGGTGCCAAGCTGAGTGGCGATGAGTTTAGATTCGTCTGCTATTATCTCTTCCATTGTAGCGGTTTCGTCAGCACGGACCATTAATGTCTGGCCAACGACCACGTAGGCAATCGAAAAGTCTACAATCTGTTTACGTTCATCCGTGATGGTTACGCCATCCGCCAACCAATCGTATTCGCCGGCCTGCATGGCGGGGAAAATACCGTCCCAGGCGGCTTCTTTAAACTCTGGATTGCAGTCGATTCTTTCGCATATTTCCCGTACGGCATCATAATCCCATCCGACCGCCTCACCAGAATCTTCGTCGATGTAGTTGAACGGCGGATACGCATTTTCGATGGCTACGACCACCGTGTCCGGATCGCTTCCACTACAGGCCGTTATCGTAAGGGCAAAGATAACAAGCACCGCAAATAATAAGGCAATTTTCTTCATTTCTTCTCCTTTTAACTAAATAATCTGATTTTTGTACATGTTCGCCGTTTTCAAAAAATGGTTAATGCCCGTTATTATAGCATCAGGTCGAAATCCAGGATAGGCGTTAATCCCGGTTGTAGAAGAGATATGCAAGTATAATTATGACAACTATTTATCATTTGGAGAAGACAGATGACACAATTCCCGGCTAACGATTGGCTGCCTACCCTCAAAGAAAAATTAAACTCGGATGAACAGTATGCTGATATCGCCCGTAATTGGGAGGGCGATATGATTTGTAGAATCGAGCCTGACGGCCCGTTACCTGAACCTGTCATCTATTATTTGGATCTGTGGCACGGCAAATGTAGAGATGCCTACGTGTTGGAAGACATCAATCAAAATAAACCTGCCTTATTGTTGACCGCGCCTTACAGTAATTTTATAAAAATCTTAAAAGGGGAGACAGAAGTCGTCCAGGCGCTGCTCACCCGCAAAATCAGCGTAAAAGGGAACATGGCACTATTGATGCGCAATGTACCGACAGTCCTGGACTTCGTCCGCTGCTGCCGTGAAATCACCAACAGCTATTTATGACTCCTTTATTGCTAAATGTTTTGGATCCGGACACTGTGGACCGGATTATCACCGAAGGGTTCGAGCTGTTGGAGAATCCCGGTATCCGCATTCAAAACGAGGAGGCGCTTGCTTTGCTCGCGGATGCGGGTGCCCGGATAGATCGCGCCAGGAAGGTGGCATCCATTCCTGAAAAACTTATTCGAGATGGGCTCGATTCAGTGCCCTCGGAGTTTTTCCTGTACGCACTGGATGGAGAACCTGCAGTTCATTACGGTGGTGGCGATATTCATTTCGACCCTGGTTCAGCTGCGATAGCGATCTTGGATAGACAGACGGGAAAGCACAAAGCCCCAACAACAGATGACTTTGTAAAATTCGTAAAGCTCGTAGAGACGCTGCCCCAGATTGATGCCCAAAGCACCGCCACAGTATGTTCGGACGTTACTAAGGAGATTGGAGACCTATACAGGCTTTACCTGGCGCTCTTATACATGCGAAAACCGATAGTCACGGGTGCATTCCGCAAAGACACCTGGTGGACGATGAAGGAAATGCTGGTCGTGGCAGCTGGTGATGAGGACCGGTTAAGAAAATTCCCCATTGCTGTATTTGATGTTTGCCCATCGCCCCCATTATCATGGAGTGATCTGACCTGCCAGAACCTGATTGATTGCTCTCGCTCCGGGATACCGGTCCAACTGGTTTCCATGCCTTTGGCTGGTGCCACCTCTCCAGTGACACTTGCAGCGGCTGTTGTCCAGCACACGGCTGAAAATTTGAGCGGGCTGGTTATTCACCAGTTAGCCAAATCAGGCTCACCGCTTGTCTGGGGCGGCTCGCCGGCAGCCTTCGATATGCGGGCAGGTACAACGCCAATGGGTGCCCCGGAGACCTGGTTGATCGATGCAGCTTATGTTCAGGTCGGCAAAAAATTAAATTTACCTACCCACGTTTACATGGGGATGAGCGATGCGAAAATCATTGATGCCCAATGTGGATTTGAGTCGATGGGAGGTACGATGATGGCAGCTCTGATGGGGGCGAATATGATCTCAGGCGCCGGGATGCTGGATTTCGAGACCTGTCAGAGCCTGGAAAAGCTGGTCATCGATGCCGAAATGATCGCATTGGCTAAAAGAACCGTTTCAGGTATTACCCTCCGTGATCGGCCTATCGCTTTGGATATCGTTCAAGCGATGGGGCACAGTGGGGATTACCTTTCAAATCCCCACACACGCAAGTGGTACCGGGACGAAATGTACATGCCTACAGAGATCATCGATCGCGGCTCCATGGATGCCTGGGAGGGTGGGGGATCGAAGTCCACATTTGAGCGTGCGGTGGATCGGGTCGATCTTCTGCTGGGTGAATATGATGGTCCATTTCTATCTCAGGAAGTACGTCAAGAATTGAAAAAAATCACTCAGGCTGCTGCAAATAAATTTGGCATGCAGCAATTGCCTGAGTTACCCATGTAATAAATGAAGCAGGGAACCGAAAAAACGAATATCAAATCTAAACCGGATATATTTATAGATAGCGTGGATAGACATTGAGCTAAATCCCTGACCATGCCTGAAACCTTGGTTAACTTAACTGCAGATCAGTTGAATATAATCGGCAAATCTCTGGATTTGCGCGTTTTCCTCGAAGGACCGGCAGGCTGCGGAAAGACCACTACCGGGGTTGAACGGATGTTGGAATTGATGGCCCGTGGGGTCGGGGGGCAGTCCATACTCCTTTTGCTCCCTCAACGCACCTTGGCCGGTCCGTATTACAACGCCTTGTTGCATCCCGGGGTGATTAATGGCGGCATGGTAAGCATTCTGACTGTAGGCGGTCTGGCTCAGCGTATGACCGACCTCGTCTGGCCGCTGGTGTCTCACCAGGCAGGTTTTGCTAAACCGGACGAGCTGCCTGTATTCCTGACCATGGAAACGGCTCAATATTACATGGCGCATCTGGTCGCTCCGCTCCTGGATGAGGGTTATTTTGGGTCGGTTACTATCGATCGTAATCGTCTATACAGCCAGATTATCGACAATTTAAATAAAGCCGCTTTCGTTGGCTTTCCTTATTCAGAAATTGGGGAGCGGTTGAAGGGAGCCTGGACGGGTGATCCGGGCCAAACAAACGTTTACGAAGAAGTTCAGTTCTGTGCGACCAGGTTTCGAGAGTTTTGTCTGGCGCACAATCTGCTGGATTTTTCACTGCAAATTGAAGTCTTTCGCCGCAATGTTTGGCCG
>Ga0209013_10003876_pt1 | contig 13179 bp, 13 predicted proteins | sample Cruoilmetagenom2_FD_187291 | JGI IMG/M metagenome (GOLD analysis project Ga0209013, IMG submission 187291) | Oil polluted marine microbial communities from Coal Oil Point, Santa Barbara, California, USA - Sample 2 (SPAdes) (version 2) | ecosystem: Environmental > Aquatic > Marine > Oil seeps ... | reverse complement strand
CGCCGGCGGTTGGAGCAACATCGCCTCGCTCTTGCCTGATCTCGCCGTCGCCTCGTCGCGCCGTGGCTGGAGCGCCGCTCTCGGTGTCCAGCCGCCGACGGTGCATGTCCAGCGGCTCGGGTACCTCCTCGACCGTGCCGGAGCGCCGCTCACCGATGTCCTCTCTGATTGGCTTCGCGACCGCCGGCGCCTCGTCATCACAGTCATCCCCGGCGGCACGCGAGAGGGTCCCGTCGACACCCGGTGGAACGTCATCGGTGACCCCGACGTGCAGTCTGACTGAGCCATGTTGCCGATCACCGAAGTCCGAGGATGGCGCGAACAGGCACCGTGGGGTGACGACGACGACGTCGAGCAAGACCTCATCATCACTCGCGCTCTGTTCGACATCTTCGAGGACCCGTTCCTTGCCCACCGGCTTGCGCTCCGAGGCGGGACCGCGCTCCACCGGCTGTATCTCGCGCCACCGGCGCGATACTCGGAAGACATCGACCTCGTCCAGCGGATCCCCGAGGGCATCGGCCCGACGTTCGATCGCCTGCGAGAGCGGCTCGCCTGGCTCGGCAAGCCACGACGCGAGACCGGCGCGATCCCGAAGCTCTGGTACACGTTCGAGACCGAGGCGGGCGGAGTCCGCCGGAAGCTGAAGACCGAGATCAATTCCCACGAACACTTCGCGACGGTCATCCCCGTCCCGTACGCGCTCGACCACCCGCTAGTGCGTGGCTCAGTCGAGGTTCCCTCTTTCTCCATCGACGAGCTGCTCGCCACGAAGCTCCGGGCCTACACCCAACGTGACAAGGGCCGCGACTTGTTCGATCTCTGGCACGCACACCGGCAGGCGACGATCGATCCTGTCGAGATCGTCCGGCTATTCGGGATCTACATGACCGAAGGAGGCTACGAGGTTGATTCGGCCCGTGAGCTGCGCGCAAAGACCAGGGCGAAGCAGACCAAGGGCATCTTCGAGGAGTTCCGTCCGCTTCTGCGCGACGGGATCGAGTACGACCCGGCCGAGGCTCTCGAGTGGTTCGAAGAGGCCATCATCGCCCGCTTGCGCAACGACGATGGGACGCGCGTGTTCCAGCGCGAGACGCCACCGCAGGACTGACGGTCATGGTCACGCGAAGGTTCGGTCTCGCCGTGAGTCAACTCCCGTGGCACGGAAGTCCCGACTTCCCCACGCGAACCGCGCAGCCCCACAGTTCGCCCGGTTACACCGCGCTTACATCAGCGCGACCGGCGACTGACTTCCCTCACTGAGACTGGGTCTCGATGAACACCGTCCACGTCTCTTTGCCATGGCCACGCTGACACAGGCCGGTTCGCTCCCCGCGAGCCGGCGCGCGTCGGTGCCCCGCACCTGGCCCATCCGCCCCGCCGATGTCGTGGTCGTGCTGACGGGACTCGGCCTGCTCGTGGCCGCGATGTGGGTGCGGCATGGCGGACTCGACCAGTTGGGCGGCCCCGCCGGGATGGCGACCGGCCTCGGCCAGATCACGGCACTCATCGGGACGTACCTCGCGCTGGCCCAGATCGTGCTGATGGCACGGGTGCCCTGGATCGACCACGTCGTCGGCAGCGACCGGCTCATGGCCTGGCATCGCTGGCTGGGCATCGGCACCATCACTTTGCTGCTGGGACATGTGGTCCTCACCACGCTGGGCTGGTCGATGGGCTCGGGCTCGAACGTGGTCGAGGAGTTCCTGGCCATGAATGAGATCTGGGACATCCTCATCGCCACGGTCGGTATCGTGCTGCTGACGATCGTCGCCATCACGTCCATCCGGGCCATCCGCAGCCGCCTCTCGTACGAGGCCTGGTACGGCTTGCACATCTACGCCTACCTCGGTATCGCGCTGGCCTTCGTGCACGAGATCACGATGGGCACGGACCTCGTCGACGACCCCGCGGCCCTGGCCTTCTGGGTCGGGCTCTACGTCATCACCTTCGGTCTGCTCATCTGGTACCGCGTCCTGGCGCCCATCCGCCTGTCGGCGCGGCACCAGCTGCGCGTGGCCTCGGTCGTGCCGGAAGCCCGCAACGTCGTCTCCATCTACCTCACCGGCCGCGACCTTGACCGGCTGCCCGTGCGCGCGGGCCAGTTCTTCCACATCCGCTTCCTGCGCGATGGCGGTTGGTGGCGCCCGCATCCGTTCTCCATCTCGGCGGCTCCGAACGGCCGGTACCTGCGCATGACCATCAAGGATCTCGGCGACGACTCGCACCGGATGATGTCGATGCCGGTCGGGACGCCCGTCTTCATCGAGGGCCCCTACGGTGCCTTCACGCCCGCGGTCGTCACCCGTCCGCGCGTGCTGATGCTGGCCGGCGGTGTCGGCGTCACGCCACTGCGCGCCATGCTCGAGGAGATGCCCACCGGGCTCGGTCGCACCACGCTGCTCTATCGCGAGGGTGAGCCATCCGAGGTCATCTTCCGCAAGGAGCTCTCCGATATCGCCGCTCGCACCGGCGCCGATGTGCGCATCCTTGCCGGCCATCGCGGTACACGCCAGATGCCGGTCGATCCGCTGGCGCCCGAGTGGCTGTCGCGCCTGGTTCCCGACATCACCGACGCGGACATCCTCATCTGCGGCTCGCGCTCGTTCACCGAGGGTGCGCTCAAGAGCCTCAAGCGCCTGGGCGTCCCGTCCGGGCAGATCCACGCTGAACGCTTTGGGTACTGACATGACCACCGAACCACGACCCCCATCCCGCCTCCCCGTTCGCGGCGCCATCGCTCTCGTCCTGACCGTCGGCGGCCTGGCGCTGCTGCTGTCCTTTCGCCCGCCCGGGACACCGTCCAGCGACGCGGCATTGGCCTTCACCGTCGAGCCCGACGCGACCGAGGAGCTCTTGCCCTCGCTGACACCGGCCGAACCCGATGCCACGCTGACACCGGCCGAATCACCGGCGGAGCCGCCTGCCGAGCCGCCTGCCGAGCCGCCTGCCGAGCCGCCTGCCAAGCCGGCATCGGCGAGCGCCACCGTCGTGGGCGATGCCGTCGCCATCAAGTGGGGCGAGGTGCAGGTCGCGGTGACCGTGGAGGGCGACGACATCATCGACGTCGAGACCATCCAGTTGCCGCTCACCGACCGCCGCTCGTCGCGCATCAACCAACGCGCAGAGCCCATCCTTCGGGAGCAGGCCGTGGCCATCGACAGTGCCGAGGTCGACGTCATCTCCGGCGCCACCTACACCTGCCGGGCCTACGCCGCGTCGCTGCAGTCCGCGCTCGACCAGCTCGGCATCTGATGGTCACGAGCGCTGCCGTGGAGCCTCTCATCGCGACCCGCGATCCGGAGCGCCGGCGCGTCGAGCGGGCCATGGGCACGATGATCAGCCTGCACATCCCCGACGGCGGTGCCTCGTCAGCGGTGGCCGATGCCGCCTTCGACTGGCTCTACGAGGTCGACCGTCGCTTCAGCCCGTTCCGGCCGGGGAACGAGGTGAGCCGCCTGATGCGTGGCCAGATCCCTGATGGCGAGGTTTCCGCCGATCTCGCCGAGGTGCTCGAGATCGCCGATGTCGTGCACATCCTCAGCGATGGCGCCTTCGATATCCGCCGACACCGCGACGACGGCGCGCCCGACCCCACCGGCGTGGTGAAGGGTTGGTCGATCGATCGCGCGAGCACCATCCTCCAGGCCGGCGACATCACTCGCTTCTACCTGAGCGCCGGGGGTGACGTGCTCGTACGCGGTGGCCAGGCGCCAGGCATTCCGTGGAAGGTCGGCATCGGCCATCCGGAGGCACGGGATGCCGTCGCTCTCGTACTGGAGGCCGAGAACCTGGCTGTGGCCACCTCCGGCACGACCGAGCGCGGTCATCACATCGTCGATGCCCGCACGGCCACAGTCGCGGATGAGTTGCTCTCGGTCACGGTGGCCGGACCAAGCCTCGCGCGTGCCGACGGCTATGCCACGGCCGCCTTCGCCATGGGCCACGAAGGTCTCCGCTGGGTCGATTCGCTTCCTGGTTACGCCGCTGCCGGCATCACGCACGACGGCCGGCTCGTCACCACCCGCGGCCTGGAGCGGTACTGGGCCTAGCCCTCGGGCTCGGCGTAAGGGGGCGCCTCACCGGGCAGGATAAGGCCGCTGAAGACATAGGGCGTCGTGCTCCAGTCGATATGGAGATACGCGGTCAGCCCTTCGTAGCCCTCTTCGCCGCTGAAGATCAGGGTGTGGGTGCCGTCGCCGACGCGGGGTTCGGCCGCGCGCGCCTCTTCGCACAGCCATCGGCCACCTTCGTTGACGATCTTGTAGACCGCCACCTCATCCATGGCCCCCACGCTGCCGGTGTCCTCCGACGGCTCGCCATAGAGCTGCCACTGACCGGAGTAGGTGACCTCGCCGGTCAGGCGCGGGTCGCTGGCCTGCCAGGCGTGGACGCTGATCACGCTTTGGCCGATCGGGGTGGCTTCATCCTCGCCGCTCGCGGATCCGTCGAGACACTCCAGGGTGCCTGACACCACGACCGGCGACCCGGCCTCTTCCTCGGTCTGCGCCGTGGCCATGATGCTCATGGTGGCGAGGAGCGTGAGGATGACCAGTCCGATCAGGGGTAGCCTCAAGGTACGCATCGGAACCCTCCTTTCAGGCTGACGCCGACGAACAGTCCGTCGGCGCCAGTATCCTCCTGCCTTGATCAGCTGGCCGACTCGGCGGCCTCTTCCTTCTTGCCGCCCATGCCGGCCCAGACGAGGCCGCCACCGGTGACGACGAAGCCGAGGCCCATGAGCGCGGTCACGCCCACGATGCCGAGGCCCATCTGCAGGCTCGAAGCCGTGGTGGCGCCGACGCCGAGCTCGGCGAAGAGGCCGTGCACGGTGCCGTTCCAGGCCTGCGCGCGGGTCGGGCCGTCGAGCGGGTGCATCCGGTTGAAGCCGGTCCAGTAGCGCTCGTTCACCGGGACCTGGTAGGTGCCCGGAAGAAAGATGGCGTCCTCGCCCGTGGTGGCCGGATCCCACTCTCCGCCCGAGTAGACCGTAGCGTCGGCGGCCACGGTGCCATCGCTATCACCGTCCCACTCGACGCGTTCGGTGAGCACGACGGTCTGCGTGCCGTGAAGGGTGTGGTAGGCGATGGTGGCCATCTGGTACATGTACTCGGTGCCGGTGTTCACGACGGGATCGTCGGGGTCGAGCTCGCCTTCGACGACGGGCCAGCCCCAGGTCTCGCCGAGGAGTTTGCGGATAGCTTCGGCACCTTCAGTGGTGCCGCGATCCGTCAGTTGGCCCTCGCCGTTGTAGCTGAGCCTGACGTCTTGTGCGTCGCTGAAGCCCTGCAGTGCGTCGGCGCCGTCCTGGACGCGCGTGTAGGCGTAGGCGGCGGCTCCCCAGGAGACCAATCCGACGACGATGAGTACGACACCTAAGATGCGAAGTCGCTTTGCCATGGGCGGGGGGCTCCCTTCTCTCTGGCCGCGCCTCTCAGACCTCGCGGCTGCTGTCTCTGCTTGTCTCTAACATATAGAGACTTGCTGTTTGTTGGTAGACATGATGACGGGTCTGTGCAAGCGACGTGGGCGCCGTTCGGCTCCAAAGCGGTGGGCCGGTCGCCGAAGGCCTACTTGGTGACGCTCATCTCCCCGCTGGTGATGTCCACCATGAGCTCGGCAACGTCGTGGTCATGGAACCATGTGAGGCGCAGCAGCGAGGTGTCCTCGGTCACGACCTCGAGCTCCCCGTCGAACGCGGGATGCTCCTTGCGCAGCCGAACGAGCTCGAGGATGCGCTGCACGACGGTCCGCTCCAGGGCAGCCTCGACCTCCGCGGCCGTGTGATCGTGGCGGTTGATGGCGCGTCCCTCACCCGTGCGCGCGACCGCCTTGAGGTCGTTCTCGCCCGCCAGCAAGCCGACGTAGTAGAGCTGCGGAACACCACGCGCGAAGAGCTGGATGGCGCGCGCCGCCACGTAGCGGTCGTCGTCGGCTCCGAGCGCCGAGTAGTAGGTGCAGTTGAGTTGGTGCACGTCGACGCCTCCGCCAGTGTCACCGAGGATGCGATTGACGTTGCCGCCCCTGGCCAGCACGTCGTCGGCCAGGGCCACCATCTGGGCCGGCTCCAGGATGCCGTCGAGGTCGGGTCGTACCGGGATGCCGTCGTGGCAGTCGAGCGTCGTGAACTGACGCTCCGGTGAGCCGGCGAGGTGCTCCGCCAGGCGCGCGACGTCTCCGCTCTCGAAGGCGTGCAGCAGCAGGCCCGGGAGCACGAAGTCGTACGTCCAGTAGCCGCGGGCAGAGAGCTCCTGGTGCGTGGAGTAGTGGTCGTGCACCTCCGGCAGCACTACCAGACCGTGCTCACCGGCGGTCGCCACCAGCCAGTCGAGCACGTCGTAGATCTCCGGCTCGACCATGAAGCAGCTCGTACCGGGCTTCTTGACCACGTAGCCGACGGCGTCGAGGCGGACGATGCATACGCCCTGCGAGGCGAACCACTCGAACCAGCCGTCGATGAGGGCGCGCGTCGCTGATGAGCGCAGATCGAGGTCGATCTGCTCCACGCGGCCGCCGAAGCCGAACGTCGTCCAGATGGTCTCGGTGCCGCCCGTGTCACCGATGACGATGGTCGAGAATGGGTCGTCAGGCTTGCGAAGGAAGATGCGGGCGACGTCCTGCGCCGGCGGGTCGCCATCAGGCCAGACCTTGTCGAGGGTGATGAAGAGGTCCGCGGAGGCCGAGGCCCGGCCGTGTTGCTCGAAATCGCGGAACTCCGGGCTCTCCCGCGAGACGTGGTTGACCATCAGATCGAGCAGCACGTCGTGGTCCCGGGCAAGGTCGCGCACGTCCGACCAGCTCCCGAACGCCGGGTCGATCTGCCGGTAGTCGATGGGCGCGAAACCGCGGTCGGCCGACGAGGGGAACGGTGGCAGCACGTGCACCCCGGCGAAGAGCCCTGCCAGCGGGCCACGCAGCAGCCGGGTGATGGCGCCGATGGACCCGCCCAGCGAGTCGGGATAGGTCAGCAGCTGCGGTCCGCGGCGCATCGCCCCCTCGCCCTCGCTAGTCAGCCGGTGAGCGAAGCGCGTCGACGGCCTGCTCCCACTCGAGCGGCAGGGAGGTGCCGGGACGGGACATCAGGCGCAGGTACAGATCGGACGCGGTCCCCTCGATGGTTGCCGCCGGTTCACCGTCGCCATAGGTCCACGAGCGAGCGAGGTCGGTGGCCACGAGCCGGATGGCCGGCACATCCCCGAGGCTCGGCAGGTACAGGTCGGCGAACTCGTCGAGGCCGTGGCTGGCCACGATCGGCAGCAGCGGCCCTGGGTCCTCGACCGCGCTCTGCGCGTCCCACTGATGGACGCCGGTCTCGATGACCATGCGCCGCTCCCAGAACGCCAGCCTGGGGTCCGGCACGAGGGTCCAGACCTCGGCCTCCCCGTCGGCCGTGCGCAGGCATTCGAGCATCGTATCGAGCTGTTTCTCAGCCCAGTCGAAGGCATCGCGGCCCTTGGGCAGCCGTGGCGTCGGGATCCGCTCCGCCGGTAGTGTCCGGCAGATCACAGCGGTGCGTCCGTGGATCCCCGCGACGTGGATGACGAGATCACGCAGCCGCCACGTGGGGTACTGCGGCACGACTCGGTCGGGCTCGTGCCATCCGAGCTCGATGATGCGCCGACCCTCGCGCTCGATGATCGCCAGATCCTGCGGTTCACTCATGTCGAAGAGCGTACGCGTCTCACGGCCAGCCGTCGTGGTCATGCGCGATGAGCACGGCCTCGGCTTCGAGGAAGCGATCGTTCATGGCGCCCGTCTCCAGGTAGGTCATGAACAGCCGGTCGACCGGCACGGACTGGCACATCAGCACCCGGGTCGGCCGACCGGCGCTGTCGTCGAAGTGGCTCCGCGCGACGACCTCGGCGAACGAGGTCGAGACGAACGTTCGGTGCTGGTCCAGCTGTAGCGGCGTCTCCGCGCTGAGTCCGCGCCACAGGACGACGCGCTCCAGCCCGAGCCGGGCGAAGAGTGCTCGCAGGAAGGCAAGCCTCGCGCGGATGTGCTCGGCCCGCCGCCCGCGCTCCCAGGGACCGGTGAACGTTGCGGGATCACGCACGATCGAACCGGCGTAGCTGGCAAGCCCAAGCTCCGCGAGGACGATCCTGTGTCCCTTCACGACCTCGCCCGAATGCGGGTTGCTCACGAACTGCCGTGCGAACGCCTCTTCGATGTCCCACAGGCCACGCTCGCGCATGTATGTCTCGAAGTCCGTGGCAAGGGCCTCATCACCATGCAGCGTGGCCGGGTCCGGTAGCCACCGCTCCTCCTGGTCGAAGCGCGATCGCTCGGCCAGCCAGTCGACCGCGCTCACCCCGAGACGCTCGATCATCTCGGCCGTCTCGAGCCGATCTGCTGCGTCCGCCTCGATCACCATCTCCCGGTCGAAGCGCTCGATGGCGTGGCGCATCTCCGCGACAGCTGCGTCGGGAGCGCAGTCGCATCCGCGTGCGAACTGGTAGTGATCGATCTCCTCGAGCGGCACCCGCCAGATCGCGCCCGTGTCCTCGAAGCCACCGACACGCAGCACGATGAACCCGGTGTCCACGAGGACCTCGACGACTGATACCGGTGTTCGACGCGGATCGAGCATGCGCCCGTGGTTTCCGGGTTCGAGATGGTGCAGCGACCCCGGCTCGAAGTCACTGTCTGGCGCCGCATCCGGCGAGCACTGATACACGGACATCGACATCACACCTCGGTCTAGTCTCCACCGAGTCTACGGCCGAGGAGAAGCGCCTCGGCGGTCTCCGTCGGCCGACGGGTCTCCGGCCTGCTACCGTTCGCGACCACGACGCATCAGCCGGAGCACTCGCGACATGGGACGACTGACCGAACACCTCCGCAGCCCGCAGTTGACTGACGCGGATGGGAACGCCACGGGGTCCGCGCGGATGGCGTTCTTCGTGGCCCCAGGCTCGCCGCGCTGGCTTGGCTATGCCTTCTATGCCACTGGCTTCGCCCTCGGTTTGGTCATGACCCTCGGGATCTTTGATCTCGGCGAGGAGATGGGGAGCGATCTACTGCGGATCATCGGGGTCGTCGGGATGTTCGGGGCCGCCTACGGTTCCTGGGAGGTGTGGCGCGGCCGGCCGCCGTCGCTCAAGGGTACCGTCGACCGCATCCGCCGCCGCTAGGTTTTCGGCCTCCTCAGCACGGCTCGTGGATGCTGTCGTGCGCGATCGAGAGGTCTCGTACGCGCGGTTTCTTGAACGACGTGCACCGCCAACGGCGTGCCGATGCCCGGTCGAGGCGAGAGTTGCGAGAACTCCACCCGACCATGCCCGCGGCTTGTTGACATGCCGGTCGGGCGGGTCGAGCCTCTGCCTGCACCGTCGGCTCGCCGCGGGTCGACGGCTTGGCGCTGCATGTCCACGGGAGTAGTCCATGAGTCGACCGACCAAGCCTCAGCGGGCCACCAGCTTCCTCAGCGTCTCGCTGGCACTGGCGTTGTTTGCGACGCTCCTGCCATCGAGCGCTGCCGTGGCTGCCACGACCGACAGTCTCTGTCCCACCGACTACACGAGGCCGGAGGTCACGTCGTCCGCAGTCACCGCTTCCCTTGCTCCGACGGCTGAGCCGCCCGTGAGATCGGAATCCCCTCCGCCGCCACAGAGAAACGCCCGGCTCGGCGGAACGTGGCATGACCTGCCGCGTTCACCGTTCTCGGCCGCCAGCCCGACGGCCGTCTGGGCGGGGGACAGGATGGTCGTCATCGACCATCGGCGCGGCCGCACCGCCGCCTACTACCCACCGACCCGCCGCTGGGAAGAGCACCAGCGCATACCCGGCCGCTCCGGCGCTCAGGGCTCGACCTTCAACGGCGCACCTCATGCCGTGTGGACCGGAGATGAGGTCATCGTGTTCGGCGGCCGCACCGGACCTGATACCGACTGGGTGGAGTGGTACGCATTCGACCCGGGTCGGGGTCGCTGGCGTGACGTTGCTCCCTCGCCGCTCAAGCAACGCGGCCTCCAAACGGCCTGGACCGGCGACCTGCTCCTGGTGGTCGGGGGCGATCGGTCCGCTGCTGCGTACGATCCGGCTGCCGACTGCTGGCTGGAGATGCCGGAGGCGCCCCTACTCGAGCTGCCCGAGAACGAGCGCACCTTGCGCCTCGGGGAGTGGGGCGTGTCCTCGACCCACTGGACCGGTGCCGAACTGCTGGCCGTCGTCGTCGGGCCCTGGCCACGGAACCCGACCGGCATCGTGACGTTCGACCCTGGCTCGTGGACATGGGCCGCGGGGTCGGTCGGGCCGATCGCAGGCACCATGGTCGATCCGGTCCTCGCCGGCGAGACGCTGTGGTTCATGACCGAGGACTCCAACGACGCCTTCGGTGGCCGCTACGTCACCAACGCCACGTACGACCCACCGACAGACACTTGGTCCGCGTTCGATACCGGCTGTCCGGTCAACACCCGCTGGGCGACCTGGACCGGCCGGCTCATCATGGAGCCGTACTCCGATCGTCGCGCCTTTGACCCGATCACCGGCCAGTGCTTCCGCACGCGGGCCTCGAAGGACCGGGCGCGCCAGTGGGAGCCGGTCTGGACCGGGCGCGAGTTCCTGTACTGGTCGGGAGCGTATGGCGACACGGCCCGTGGACGGCCCGACGGCATCGCCTACCGACCGCCGCGCGCGGCTATCACGAGCGAGCAGGCCAAGCTTCTCGGGAAGAAGCTCAGGCGTGCCATCAGCGCTCGCCACAAGTGGGGTTTCGAGACCGACCCGGACGTCGTCCGCGAGATCATGCGCGACCCGCATCAGCCCGGCAGCCGCCAGCACGGGTTTCCCATGACCGAGGCCGAGCAGCAGGATCTATGGCGCCGAGGTGGGTTGGCGACACAGGCATCGGGCATCAAGCGATGGCTGCGCAAGGAGCCGATCTACGGTGGCATCTGGCAGGACCAACGAGCCGGCGGCACGATCGCCATCGCACTCACCGAGGCGGACCCCGACGTGATCGCCCGCGTCGACCTGGAGCTCCAGGCCCACGGCGGCTGTCCAGATGGCGAGTACCCGTGGCGACTCGTGATCGTGCCACATTCACACGCCGCGCTGATGGCGGCGTTCCGACGGGCGGTGAAGGTGAGCAGGGACCTCGACCCGACGGCGATGCTCTGGGCGGTCGGCGTGGACGAGAGCGCCGGCGCGATCGAGATGATGTACGACCCAAACGACGCCAAGCGCATGCGAGCCCGCAAGAAGCAACTCGAGAAGAAGCTGGGCGTACCGGTGCGCATCACCAGCGGACGCGTCAGGGACACGTGAGCACCACGACGAAGCTGCCCGGCGGGTTGACCGTAGAGCCGTATCAGTCGTATGGTTAGCCATATGAAGACGACGCTGAACATCGACGACCAAGTGATGCGCGAACTCAAGGCTGAAGCGGCGCGCCAGGGCACGACCATGTCCGAGCTCGTCGAGGCGGCCCTGCGCCAATCGCTGCAGCCGGCTCCATACATGCCTGACTTGCCGCCGCTTCCGACGTTCAACAGCGGAGGTGAACTCGTCGATATCTCCGACCGGAACGCGCTCCATCGAGCGTTCGACGAGGACTGATGTTCGTCGTCGACACCAACGTGCTGGTCTATGCCGCAGATACGTCTTCGCCGTTCCACGATCGTTGCTCGTCGAAGCTGGCCGAGTGGCGTCCGCGGCGCGAGGTCTGGTTCCTGACCTGGGGCATCTGCTACGAGTTCCTGCGCGTGGTCACGCACCGGCGCGTGCTGCGGCGACCCTGGGATCGAGCGAGCGCATTGGCCTACATCGAGGCCCTCCTGACATCGCCGGGCCTGGCGGTCCTCACCGAAACCGACCGTCACCTCGATATCGTCCGGGCAGTGGTCGACGAGACGCCATCGCTGAACGGCAACCTCTTTCACGACGCTCACACGGCGATCCTCATGCGTGAGCACGGCATTCGGCGCATCGTCACCAACGACGCCGACTTCCACCGCTTCGGTTTCGTCGAGGTCATCGACCCGTTCGCAGGCGACTGATCGCGCCGCCGCGGGTGGGCCGAGTGGCCCATAGCCGCCAGGCGGCTGAACTCGACACGCCGGGACGCGAAGCGCCCGATTCCAGTCACCACGGGGTTGAGACTGTCACGGCGAACCGCCCCGTGGTCGAGACCTGCAGATCTGGCGGTCGGGCGGTCGAGTTCAACCGCTTGGTGACCAGGGCGGGCCGTGTGCCAGGACCGGGCCTAGACTGAGGGCACCGACCGCCATCGACAGGAGTCTTGCCATGCCCGCCTTCCAGCCCTTCGTGATGGAACAGATGATGTCCGAGTGGGAGAACGTCGTCGACATCAACCTGTCCGAGAGCGGCGTGCACCCCATGACGCTCGGCGAGCTGTTGGCGATGGACGGACGCGAGGCCGGCGACCTCGCCGACATCGGCATGTTCTACCCGCAGGCCAACGGCACCGTCGAGCTGCGCGAGAACATCGCGCTGATGTACCCCGGTGCCACCGCGGACGACGTCCTCGTCACCATCGGTGCGGCCGAGGCCAACTACCTCGCCATCAATACGTTCCTCGAGCCGGGCGACGAGGTCGTCATCGTGCTGCCCAACTACATGCAGGTGTGGGGCGTGGCCAGGAATCGCGGCGCCAACGTCAAGGAGGTCTACCTCGACGTCGAACGGGACTGGGCGCTCGATACCGACGCCCTCGACGCGGCGGTCACTCCCGACACGAAGATGATCTGCGTCGTCAACCCCAACAACCCCACCGGCCGGATCATGAGCGAGGCCGAGATGGATGCGGTCGTGGCCGCGGCCGAGCGGTCGGGCGCGTGGCTGCTGGCGGACGAGGTCTACCGCGGCGCCGAGCGTGAGCGCGAAGAGGAGACACCTTCGTTCTTCGGTCGCTACGACAAGGTCCTGGCCCAGGGCTCGATGAGCAAGGCTTATGGGCTGCCCGGCCTGCGCGTGGGCTGGACGGTGGGACCGGCGAAGGCAGTGGCTGACATGTGGCGCCGCCACGAGTACACGACCATCACCGCGACGATGCTGTCGCAGCATCTCACCACGACGGCGCTGTCGACGAAGGTGCGCCCGCAGATCCTGGCGCGCACCAGGATGTTGCTCAAGGGCGGCTACGGCCTCCTGGGCGAGTGGCTCGCTGAGCAGGATGGTGTCTTTACCGGCCCCCCGCCCGACGCGGCCGCCATC
>Ga0209013_10003875_pt1 | contig 13180 bp, 12 predicted proteins | sample Cruoilmetagenom2_FD_187291 | JGI IMG/M metagenome (GOLD analysis project Ga0209013, IMG submission 187291) | Oil polluted marine microbial communities from Coal Oil Point, Santa Barbara, California, USA - Sample 2 (SPAdes) (version 2) | ecosystem: Environmental > Aquatic > Marine > Oil seeps ... | reverse complement strand
TCTTGCCATATCGGTATCTTCGATACGCAGCAGGAACTTCCCATCATTGTGCTTGGCTGTCAACCAAGAAAAGAGTGCAGTTCTTAAACCGCCAATATGTAAATATCCTGTAGGAGAAGGAGCAAAACGTGTAACTGTCATAATAATACCTTGAAATAAATTATGTGATTGTAGCTAAAATGTGGTTAAATGTGATTTTGCGGTATTACTACGGGCATTCACCCATAGTTTTGGAGTCTCTTATTTTTTCTTTTTAGTTTCTGTTTTTTTACTCGACTTCTTCGTACTCTTTTTTGTTGACTTTTTACTACTCTTTGGCTCTTTTTTCATCTTCACATCATTTTTTACGTTTTTAGCAGTCTGTTCACCAATGCCTTCCACTCTCTGAAAATCTTCAAAGGATTTAAACTTCCCTTTTTTTCTCTCTTTGATGATAGCATTTGCCTTGGCATCACCAATACCGTTGATCTCCATTAACTCTGCCTTAGAGGCTTTATTGAGCTGATTTAAACTCATACCAAATACGGAAGTGGTAGCCAATACTAAAACTCCAGCCAATACTTTTTTTAACATCCCTGTCCTTTAAATGTTTAATTTTTAGTTATAGTTAATTATAACCATAATAATTTTATCTAATTTTTCTTAAAAGATAAGTATTAATTTATAGTCATGTTGAATGATTTGGCTTAAATTATAAATCCTACAGTATAATTCTATAAAAATTAAAGTATTTGACTATGATATCTCTGTTTCTTTATCCATTTTTAATATCTTTGTTCACACTTATGATAATCATATACTTCTCTCATAAATATGATCTCTTTATGGATGATGCTGCACATGACAAGCCCCAAAATTATCACAGTGATTCCACCCCCAGAGCCGGAGGCGTAGGTGTCATGCTTGGGATGCTCTTCATCATACTCTTCCCCATGGGATGGGACTTCATTCTCCCGCTTGTCCTTGCATTTTTTTCCGGTATTTTTGAAGATTTTCATAACTCCTTAAGTGCCAGACGTCGTCTATTTTTGCAGATCCTGGCAGCATTGAGTGCCATTTGGCTCACAGGTTCCGTGGTGACCTATTTGGGTCTTGGTATCAGCATGCCCTACTGGACGGGAGTGATCTTCAGTCTCTTTGCCATTGTAGGCATGATGAATGCTGTAAATATTATTGACGGATTCAACGGCCTGGCTTCGGGGATCGTTCTTCTGATACTTCTCTCTTTTGCCATCACCTCTTACGGACAAAACAATATAGAGAGTTTGAATATCATTCTGATCACAGCAGGATCTACGTTTGCATTTTTCATAGTAAATTTTCCAAAGGGCAAAATATTTTTGGGTGACGGAGGAGCCTATCTGCTGGGGTTTATCGTTGCGATCATAGGCATATTTCTGGCAAGCAAATATGAAAGTGTCAGCCCTTGGTATATCCTGGCCATTTTTATCTATCCGGTCTGGGAAGTGCTCTTTTCCATTATCAGAAAACTCTCTATAGGGCTATCACCCATGCAGCCGGATGCTTATCATTTACATATGCTGATCTACAGACAGGTCACACACAACAATCCCTTAACGGCACTGTTTATTATGGGGACAACACTTCCTTTTATGACACTGTCAACTATTTTCCCGGATAGATCAATAACGAATATTGCTATCGTCTTCTGCTTTATTATCTGCTACACGCTGCTTTATCGATATCTCTACAAAAAAGAATCTACTGCATAGGCTATCCTATAATGAAATTTTTAGCTTCCTTCATAGAGAGTCTTATACTCTTTTTTATGATCATTTAAATTAAACTTTTCATTATACCTGGCACAAGAAGCCCTTGACAACTGTTCCAAGTCAGCGTTTTGCAAACACTTTATCCCTTCTTGAATCGCAGTTATTGTATTATCAACTAAAAATCCATTACTGTGTACCAAGGGTTGACAGCCATTAATATTACTCAAGAGCAGCGGCATCCCTATCGACATCGCTTCCAAAGCAGACATCGGTAAGCCCTCATGATCACTGATAAGTGCGAACACATTGCATTTCTGCAATACTTCATACACATTGTCACTGGCACCGACAAAATGGATATTATCAGCTTTATATTTTTGACATTGCTCTATCATAGATCCATCCCCTACAAGGTAAAGTTCAACATTCTCTAAATTTTGTACACTTTGAATCAACAGATCAGGCCTCTTGGGAGATTCAAATCTTGCAACCATGACAATTATTAATTTATCTTCATCTGCTATTTCAAGCCTTTTGCCCAGGGGATAGATAGCGTTTTCTATCAATACTATTTTATTGTGTTTGATACCAATAATTTCTTCTGCTATCTTTTGATCACTTGCAGAAACATTTAAAATTTTATCTGTCAATTTTGACAATAGTGATTCAACCAGCACATATATTGGACGCGTCACTTTATTACCGTTATAGACGGCAGACCAGCCATGACTGACATATATCACTTCTTTTTTTGTAAACATACGGCCTATCCGTGCATGCACCCCTGCATTAGCAGAACTTGCCACAATTAGATCTATTTTATTTTTATTAATAAACTGATTTAAGTTACGTAAGTATGAAAAAGAAAATTTCTTATTTAGGTTTTGATCTATTAACATAGCTTGCACATGGGATTTGACTTCATTTACAAGCCATCCATCCTCTGCACAGGAAAAATAAAGATCAAATTCTTCCGAAAATAATTTAATCTGATCCGCAACCCACTTTTGGGCACCTCCCAGTCCGGGGACTGTCACAATAAATAATATTTTTCGTTTTATCACCTAGGGGTACCTGCTAAACCCATTTATTTCTTCAGTTTATAAATTTTACTATACGGGGAAGAAACCACTAATTCAAAAAGATTTTTATCATACTTCTCCAGTATGAACATTTGTACATACGTTGAATTAAATGTTTCAATATCCATCACAATGAAAGTATTATAACTTTTCATATAGACAATGGCATATTCGCCGTCTGCATGATAAAGCTGAGACTGAAGCTGCACCTTGCCTTCCTGGGTATTTTGTGTAATGATGAAATTTTTCACCTGCATTTTCTGCTGACCAAAGCTTACTATCCCTTTTTGTGTATCAAAAACAATACCATTCCTGAACGAAATCACACCATCTTTCTCACCTGCTGCAACGGTTGGATAAAAAGAAATCTTCCTCTTTGCTTTTCCTGTCGTCAGATCCAAGTTACCAAAGACAGCCACAGTAGGGAATATCCTTAACATACGGTAAGGCAGGTAGAGATAAATATCTCTTGTTTCCTTCGGCAATGCATAGGCAGTGTCTTCCAGCTCAGACAAGAGCAAATTGGGATCGAGCTGATCTTTTTTACCGTTCTTAAACAAGGTATCTGCAACAATGGAATAATTTGAATCCACATAAGTCTCTACTGCCAGGCGACTTAAATTTGCAGCAAGATCAGCTGAATCAGTTTGGAGAATGGTAGAGAGGATAAAGTTATCTTTTGTATGCTTTCCCCCGTCAATAAGTGTATTGGTATCAGAGTAGAACCATATAGGATACCCATAATCCCACCAGGCAAGCGTATAATCTTTGGAACTTGCCATTTTATTGAGCTTTTCAAGGTCATCTACTTCCATTTTATTTAAAACGGTTGGTACTTTATATCCGATAATATGCATAATATTAGGGTAAAGCATCGCAGCGGTTGCAAATGTGACAAAAGCATATCTAAGTTTTTTATTTTTTTTATCTTTTATCACTATCTTTGCCATGACCCAAAATAGATAGACGGCAGATATGGCAGCAATAGGGACTGCATACACAGTAAATCTCAATCCTGCCCACAAAGAGAGCACACCCACCCCGATCATTGGCAAGGCTACAATGAAAGGCTTATGTCGCATCACAAGCACAACATACCCTATGAGACTCACTATCACACCTATTTGTGATCCGGAGATTCTATTTGCCATGGTTGAAAAAGGTATGGCTCCAGCTTCTCTCACCGTTTGAATGACCTGATAAAAATGCAAACCTTCTGCCTCTACACCTCTGTCCAGGAAAGAAAAGACTCTTCGTAAAATTTCGCCAAAAATATTTCCAAAATATAAATATCCCAGGAAAAAAGCTATGGCTATATAGACAAGCTTTTTTTCTTTTATGTTTACCTTTAAGAGCAAAACCAATGCGAGCAAGAACAGTCCTGCTCTTACTGAGACAGGAAGTGCGGTCATCAGTGCTATACTCAGCAGGATCACACTTCCGTAAAGTGACAGGGCTCCTTTTTTAAAGCTTCTTGTCTCATTGGTCTTTACCCAGTCTTTATACTCTAAGGTCAAATACACTGCCAGCATCACGAACATTGCATAAACGATCGTCATCCCCTGGGGATAGAAATAAGGGTAGATCACTATCAAAAATGCTGCAAGCAAAATACTATTGAGATCTTTTTTGTATGCAATGTGTATAAAGGAGTAAAAGATACTGAACTGCAAAAGTACAGAGAACATATCGGTATCATAATAACCCACCATCGTACGATTATAATAACTCCAGGCAACAGATCCAAGAAGTGCCGCAAAAAAACCAAGTGCCGTATGCTTCATCAGTCTTGCGGTCAAAATAATCGGTATTACAATCAAAGAAGAAACAAGCGCCGGCAGATAAAGGATAACAGTTTCCAGTGAAAAGGGCAGGAGTTTCGTTGCGTATACCGTAAGCATGACCAAACCTTGACTCACGCCAAAGGCACTTGCACGTTGTGCATCATTTGCAGCAATACCATCCAGTATATCTCTTGCTCCCGTAGCAAAGAAATAACCATCATTGGTATTGATCATCAACTCTCCGGCATATCTAAAAGCTTCATTGTCAAAAAATTCAATCGGCCAATATAATCTAATCCCTACACTAAAGAGATATGTCAACAGAATAAAGAGCAATAATGCCCCTAAATTTTTTTCAGTAAGATTTTCTTTTCTCATATATTTCCTTCAAACTTGCGATAGCATTTTATATATTACTATACTAAATTTTTTAATGGCTCTAATTCTACCATTTTCACCCTTGGGACAAACCGCATAATCCTTTTATCTATATTATCAATAACGATTTTATTTTCGAAGATTGTATCGGTCCAATACAGCATGATAGATCTTCATAAATCCTATTCTCCGTAAAAAACGACGTAGAGGAACATAGTTTCTCCAACTTTCATACCATAAATGATTCGTATATGCATATTTTAATGATGTTTCACTTGGCTTTTCTCCATCAAGAAGAGGATAAAAATATGGACTATCTAATATCATTAATGTCTCTTTTTTATCATATTGCCTATAACATTCTGTCATTATTTCCGGCGAAGTAGGATATAAAAAATTATCGATGTTATTATAACTTTCTAAAATATTTGTAATATACTCATTTTTAGGTTCTGACCCAATAATCCCAGCATAAACAAATTTATTCCTTCTATCCCAGCCAGAAAAAAATGAACTATCCAGCAAATCATCAAGAGGTTTTAAAACTTCCATATCCGTATCTAAATAAATTCCACCAAACTCTTCCAATATCTTAAATCTTAAATAGTCAGACACAAATGCCCACTGCTTCTCATCATAAGCACGTTGTGCAAATGTATTTAATTTTGGAATATTCGCTTCTGTCCAAATTTTTATTTCATAGTCTCGAAAGAATTTATTGTTTTTCTCTATTAGATCTTGAATATTAGTCGGAATCCCGCTTCCAACCCAGATATAGTGTATAATTTTTGGTATCAACTTCGTTCCCTTGTATTATTTAGATAAAAGACTCCAGAGTCCATAAAAAAAATATTTTGAAAAAATAGCTTTTATCTCTCTTTTATAATATAAGTTCCATAACCACTTTTTACCCAAAACTTTTTTTAGCTCTATACTATCAAATACTCTTTTCTTATTATTGGCTTGAGTAATTTTGGAGAAATATTGATTAAGTATGCTAAACGCTATATTACTTTTTTGCTGTCTAGTGTTTAAAGTTAAGTTAAAATGCAATTTATTCTCTTCTTCATCATTTGTTATTTCAAGCTCTTCTAAATATTTCTGAAAAACCATTTTAAGAACTTGATACCTTTCTTCAATATCCTTATCTGCTTTTCTGCTGACACTGCTTTCTGCTACTCGATATTTTAACAAAGGTGTTTTTAGGTTAGCCAACTTTGTATATTTTGCTAATCTAGTCCAAAGTTCTATATCTTCTGCATGAATAAAATTTTCATTATAGAATAATTCATTTTCAATGAGTAAAGCTCTTCTTATCATTACTGTTGGATGTGCCAATGGCGACGAGAATAGCAATTCAGTTCTTATTGTTTGATCATTACGGGCAAGGCTCCAAAGACTATTGTGCATATGCTCTCCAAACATTATAACGGCAGTACCACAAATACCTATCTCATGGTTATCTTCCATAAATGTAATTTGTTTTTCAAATCTTTCCGGCAAAGAAATATCATCTGCATCCATTCTTGCTATATATTTACCTGTAGCTTTTATGATACCTTCATTCAAACTTGCGATTAAACCTCTGTTTTCACGACTTATTAGAACGATTCGTTCATCTTCATAACTTTTTATAATTTCTAAACTTCTATCGGTTGAACCATCATTTATGATTATAAATTCAAAATTTCCATATGATTGACTTAAAATACTTTCAATCGCTTCTGACAGGTATTTTTCAGCATTATATACTGATAACACAACAGATATTAAAGGATTAACCATCATATTCCTTGCTTTTTAGTAACTCTTGAATTTTAATTTGACTTTCCCTATCTTTCCCATACAAATCTATATTAAAATCATTAGAAAAATATTTCTATTTCTCATTTAAAATTCTCTTAAAAAGATTTAATCTTTGCTCTTCTTTTTTATTATAATCTAAGATACCTTCTGCAAACCCTCTTGCTTCTAAAGAAATCATCTTATTATTAAATACCCCTAGTATAAATTTCTCTATTTTATTATAGTTAAGATTTTCTTCACTATTTTCAAGTTTCAATTTAAACGCAACATCATCAGGTATGTCTGTATCATTATAGGCATATATCAAAGGTAATCCACATGCCAAATAGTGTCTGCTCTTTAAAGGTGAAGCTTCTGTTAAATCTTTTTTATACAAGGATAAAGTACCGATTCCTATATCACATTGATTAATGATCTTAGTTGCCTCTTCATTGGAAAGGTATCCAAAATAGTGTAGGTTTTGACTATCTTTCCCATTGGTGCCAATAATATAAAACTGATATTTTTTAAAATACTCTGCCATCATTTTTATCTTATCTAATCCTTGCCAAGATTGATTTGGTGTACCTATGAAAACCAATATTGGTTGATTATTCTTGGTATTAATAACTCTATAGCTTTTTGTATCAATTCCATTTGCTATCACAACTATTGGCTTATATAAATATTTATACTTTTCTTTCAATTCATTGCTAACCGATACAAAAGCATCTATTTGCCTCAAGAAAATATTTCTAGTTAATAAGTTATAATAGTAGGTCACTCTTGAATAAAGTTTATATTCTACCATCTCATCTGAGTTTATTTCCATAACTACTTTATTTGATTTAAGTATCTTATATAAAAAAGGCATATAGAGTCTATGTCGCATATAGAGTATATCTATATCTATCTTCTTTATCAAAGATTTCATATAATATGCATTATGTAATAAACTTATTGCTGTACCAATCTTACCAAATTTACTATCCATAATCTTTTGTGTATAAAGTATGTTTTCATCACCATCATAAATAGACATAGTTTTTGATGAAACTAAATATATGGTATGATTTTTTTCTACCCAATATCTAGACTGTTGCCTTATTTTTTGCATCACACCAGTATTAACTAAAGGATCAGAGTCTATAAGATAAGCTATTTTCATAATTCAAGTACTCTCTCATAAAGATATTCATATTTTTTCCATTCTATCACACTAAAGCTACTGTAATGCCATAAAAGTACAAACTCTCCATTATACTTTTTAACTTGTTCCATAAGATACTTTATTTTATTTGCCATTTCATATGGTTCAATATTTGGCTGATATGTTGCAAAACTTCCCTCCATTACAATTAAAGGTTTCTCTTTTAACCCTGATTTTTTTCTAGTCAGTAAATTAAATACACTAAACTCATAACATACCCCGCACCTAAAACCCTCTTTTATCTGCATATTCAAGTGTACTATCCCACTTCATTTTATTATCTTCCCATACTTACCAATTATTTGTACTTCAAATCTAAGATAGTGTTCTCTGCCAAAGTCTATATCGGTTTTGAAATAAAATATATTTCTTTGTTACACATGCATTCCATTCAGCCAAATCTTTTTTTTGTGGGTAGAAAAGATAAATTAACAATTTACAATATACCGTATAAATATGTTTAAGCATTTTTTTCAAAAACTTCTCCTTTTGCAAGATAATAGTAGTATACAAGATACAGTGTGTATAAAATACTCATCACAATCATGTACATATAAAAGAATGTATAAATATCGAAATCATTGATATATGTTACAAGAAACAATACAATAACCATCAATGCTAAACTAAGATTTATTAGTAAGGCTGACTTCTGCTTTTCATAAGTGGTTAACGTGGAGTTCATAATTGAGCTGATAAAACGAATAAACATAAGAGGTATCAATATATAAGCTATCTCACCAGAGATACGCCAATCTGAACCAAAAACAAATACAACCAACTCTTTAATATAAAGATACATAGGAAAATATACTAGGGCTGAAATAATAAATAGTTTTTTCATAGTGGCAAGAAAAATATTTTTATTATTACCATAAAGTTTTTTTTGCCGAGTTGATTCTTCAAAATAAACTTGTGATATAGAACTACCGATTAATGTACTAGGTAGCGTCAATATTCTAAAGATTAAACTATAGAATCCCAAAATAGAAATAGAAAAAACTCTTGATAAAAGGATTGAAAATAGGTTATAGGATAAAGAGTTTGACGCACTACTAAAGGTTGAAAATTTCAAAAAATCTATATATTTCTTTGCCAAAGCAATTATTTTCACTCTTTTAATTTTTTTTATTATTTTTCTATCTTCTTTGAAAATCAATCTTCCTAAGATAAATGTAGCTACTCCTTGTCCCAAAATAGCACTTAATATTAATCCAGCACTCCCAAACCCATTCAATCCCATACTTAAGTTTGTACTAGCCTGCGTTGTACTTTGTATTATTTTATTAGTTGATAGTCTTTTATATTGTTTTTTTCTATTTGACCAATAATTAAAACTTTGATATAACCCTGTTAATAAAATTATAATAGGAATAAAATAGAGCCAAAAAGATATTTCAGGATTTCCAAGCAGTATTGTCAGTTGCCTATTAAATATAAAAACTATCATTAAGGCTATAAAACTTACAAAAAATGATATGCCCATAGAAAGAGCTACGATATTTATAGCATCTTCATCTTTTACAGGAAGCATGATGGCATGTTCATAACTTCCAGTAGCCACTACTGATATAATAGAAGCCACGCTCATATATAGTGCGAATAAGCCAAAATCTTCTGGTGTATAAATCCTAGTCAAAATAGGACTGATTGCAATAGGTATAGCTTGAGCAATAGTCGCACCTGTCATCAAAGTTAAAACATTACGGCTAAACTCCGATTTTGGTTTCAATCTATGGAACATTTCTCACCCTCAAAAAAACCGGAAACCTCGGCTTTCCATATTTTGTAAACTTTTGATACTGAAAAGTGATCATCTCTCCTATTTTTGGAGGGTTAATTCTTAGACTATCACTTAGTCCTGTTCCTATCTTAAAGCGGGTTCCATCGTCAAGTTGACATTGTATCGCGCCTATAACATCTTTATATTTTCCTTTCCCTTTGGTATAGCCTATCACCTTGCATTCTGCATCCTGAAAAGTTTTCACTTTTAAAGCTTTTGAAGTTCGTTTATTAATATAAGGGGCATTTGGGTCTCTTACCACTAGCCCCTCACCTCCTTTTGCTTCAATCTCCTCCAAAAATAATTTAAGATGAGTTTTATTTTTAATAGGTACTTGCTTGACCACCCTGATATTCTTTCTCACATAAGGTGTGAGTTTTTTCAGTCTTTCAAACAACCCTCCTTTGGTATTTGGCACCTCAAAGATATAATGCCTGATCCCTTCCCATTCTTTACCAGGTATTTTATCTCTTACAATGGATGAGATATTCTCAAAATCTCCTCTTATTGTCCACAATTCACCATCTATTTCAAAAGGTGGGTAATCTTTAATAAACCATTTAGGTGCATGAATTATTTTCCCTCCTCTGCTGATGAGATGCTTGCCATTCCAGTACGCCCGTATGCCATCAAGCTTTTCACTCATTACCCAACCTGTGATATTTTGATCTTTGTAGGTTTTAAGCAGTAATAAGTTGGGTTTACCAGCTAACAATAGAAAAGGGATAAAAAATAATAAAAATCTATTCATGTAACGCTTCTCCTTCATCTGGATACTCTAGGTAAATTCTAAATATCTCAATGAGCTTTCTCAGGAAGGCATTCACCTCTTCACTATTTTCAGATTTTATTTTAAATTCAATTTCATCTATTACGCATTGCAACGCAACTAGACATTCATCATATAAAGTATTACTTTCCTTAAGGGACAAGTCACAGCTTTCTAGCGCAAATCGTAGCAAGTACTTTTTTGACCACCATTTTTTACTTCCCAGTAAATATAATGCCGGGATATCATTTTTAATATACATAGTGGTAGATACAACATCATAGGAAGGTGCTAATTCTATATTCTCAATATCTTTATACACAAGTCCATAATTTTTCAAATGTCCATCACCATTTTGTACAAAATTGTTTATCACGATCATTTTGAAAAATTGTCCAAGTGCCTCTTTTTTGTGTTTTGCAGAAGTAAAAGTTTTTATGGTTTTCACAATAGATTCATATGACCCCTCATATTTATCATCTCTCTGTTTTGCCTGCAATACACACATATCTTCAAAACCTAAAAATGTACCATCTTCTTTAATGTCAAATCTTTTCATTATAAATAACTTATAATCATCAGACAGATAAAATTCAGGTACTTGTATATTTGCCTTTTTGATTATTTGCATACAATAATATTCATTGAGTGCCAAATTTGGGTAATCTTCCTCCCAGGATTTCACTATATAATCCTGAAAATCCAATGTGGCTTTATCTTGGACTTTTGCCAAAACTTTTGGCTGCACTCCGCTAAGGGAAGAGGTCAAAGCAAACTTATGTACAAGTTCATCAAAAAGAGTAGAAGATCTTGGATGAAGTAAACTGTCTAAAGTTAGCACTTCTCTGTCTAACAATTCCCTATTTTTAAAATTCACTCGTCCTTTTATATTTGTGGACATCTGTTTAAGTAAACCAAAATCATCCGTTTTTGTCAGTTTTGAGAAATGTTTTTTGATCACAGAAAGCAAATAACCTTCAGGTAAATGCATTTCAAATATCGGATGTAATTGCTTGTTAACATAATTTTTTGCCCGAACTGGCATAGTAAGAGAAATATAGTCATTTTTATTTTCACTGATATAACTATAGATATACTCTTGGTTCTCAAAAACCAAATTTCCCACTTTTCCAAAATTTACATTGACTTCCAAATTATCTTTCATCTCTTAGCTCCTCAAAAGTAGGAAAAGCAGATTTTTCTTTAAAAGCCAACTCATATCCAAGATAATCGATAATTTGTAAAATTTTTCGTATGCCTATATCAACAGTTCTGCCATTTTCCAATGAACTGATAGTAGCCCTTGAAATATTAAGATCTTTCGCCATTTGTTCTTGTGATATCTTTTTATCTTTTCGTATAAAGGCTATGCTTTTCCCAAACTCTTTAAAATCCATCTATGGCTCTTTTGAATAAAATATTATACATTTTAGCATTTACAACTAGATATGTCAAATATTTAATACATTTTTATAGTCATATTAAATCCCTGGCGCTTTCCACATAGCATCAGTCAAACCTCTATCCACAAGACTTAACTGATTTTCATACACTTCCTGCCATTGTTCTTTTATCTCTTCGTATTGACTGTGATTTTCAGAATTGGGAAGATAGGCTTTGTCCCATACGACCAGATCCTGGGCTGCGATAACGATGCTCTCGTATATGCCTGCACCCACACCTGCGGCCATGGCTGCTCCCAGTGCAGTGGCTTCTGTTACTTTGGGAACTTTTATCTTGCAGCCTGTGACATCTGCCAGTATCTGACACCAGAGTGCCCCTTTGCTGGCTCCTCCGGCGAAGACGATCTCGTCTATCTCCAGATTTGTAAAGGCTTTTATCTTCTCTAAATTAATTGCTGAAACGATACAGGCGTTTTCTTCCAAAGATCTAAACATAGACGCTTTGTTACAGACTTCAGGGTCGATGGAGAGATTTAAAAATGCAGGTGCCGCATGGTACCATTTGCCGTACTTCATAGAGTCTGAAAAGATAGGAAGTATGCCATAGGAACCGACAGGTACATCTTTTGCCTTCTCTTCCAAAACACTGTAAGCATCCATACCTTTTTCTAGGGCTTCCTGCTTTTCCATCTCACAAAAAGCATCTCTAAACCAGCGCATTATCAAACCGGAAAAGAAAGTGATCCCTTCTGCCTGAGACAATCCTTCCACAACATGAGGATTGACACGGATACCCATATCTTCAGGCGGAGGGGTGTCACTTTTTATGTTGACGACCTGTTGCCAAAAAGAACCTCCCAATATAGCAGCTTGTCCCTCTTTGACAACACCCAGACCTGCGGCTCCCAGCTGTACGTCTCCTCCTCCCATGACTACTTTTGTCAAAGTTGACAAGCCTGTCATGTCAGAAGCTTTCTGCGTGACACTTCCCATCACTGTTCCGGGCTCCAGGACCGGAGGAAAGATATCTGCTTTCAGGCCCACTCTCTCTGCCATAGAAGTATCCCAGTCTCTCTTCTTTAAAGAGAAGATACCGCTTGTGCCTCCATTGCTTGGGTCTGTTGCGATAACACCTGAAAGCTTTGCCAGGATCCAGTCACCTATCATTGAAACAGAGGCTGCTTTTTCATAAAGTTCCGGGTTGTTATTTTTCAGCCACATGATTCTTGGCAAGGCACCTAAAGCAAAAGTTT
>Ga0209013_10003874_pt1 | contig 13182 bp, 12 predicted proteins | sample Cruoilmetagenom2_FD_187291 | JGI IMG/M metagenome (GOLD analysis project Ga0209013, IMG submission 187291) | Oil polluted marine microbial communities from Coal Oil Point, Santa Barbara, California, USA - Sample 2 (SPAdes) (version 2) | ecosystem: Environmental > Aquatic > Marine > Oil seeps ... | reverse complement strand
ATTTCCTCCCACATCAAATATCAAAAGGCCCACATATGGGTGACCTTCTCCATCCAGTTCGCCATCAGTGATTGCTGATGCAACGATAAATGTGCTTAGGGTTAGTACTAGAACAAGCAGAATAGTAATAAATACTTTTTTCATCTCATTCTCCTTTAGACATTAGCCATTTTGAATATTACCCTCCACAATAGCAAATAATAATCTCTATTCTCATCAAAAATTATTAGAATATATTTTTTATAAAGTTCACCTCCTCTGGCAAAAATGATTCGGCTTTTCCAGATTTGGGCATAAGATCCTCCAATATGATGGTTTAATCCTCCTATACCTGATAGCTTTAAGAATCTGCCACGATGAATGGAATAATCCCTATCCCAGGATAAGATTGTATTTCAATGAGATTTGTTCTATGAGGAATGTGTGGAACGGTATTCTAACTATAAACAAGAATTTCTAAAAAGTCAACGAAAAATGATATCAATCAAATGTTGTGCCTAGGATGGAATATTAATTCAAAACAAAATGATTTCATCGATTCGCCAATCCAGTTGATAGAATTAATTTCGTGTGCAGTTCGTGTGCAATTAGGATGGAATTTGTGGAAGCTATGGAGTTATGGATAGACCCCCCTCTGCTGAGAGAATTCTATGGACAGGGTGAACTTCCGTATAAAAGAAAAACACTCTTTCATCTGATTCGAAGTCAAACGCTTTAGTAAACCTTTCGTCATTCCCTCAATGAATATTAATGTCGTTATGATGAATTGAGCATGTTGTTGATGATATTAGTAGAAGAATAGGAATTCAGCGCTTTATAAAAAGATCTGCTAGTTATTTGAGTAGGAATTTGAACTCACGAAGAAGAAAACTAACTATGGTATACTGCTTTTATTGACCTTCGAAATCATCTTACAAGGGGCAAACCTATGGAAATTTCTTCAATTTCATACAAACGCTGTGATGTAGTAAAGGCGACAGGCCGGATTGATAGTGATACGGCACCAGACCTTGAAAAGGCATTTAATGCAATCATTGACTCAAAAAAATCCGGTATTATATTCGACATGGGCGAAGTGAATTTCATCTCAAGCCGCGGATTATGGGTGCTTCTCGAAACCCAAAAGGCTTGCAAAAAGAAAAGAGGCAAGCTTGCATTGGCTAATATAAGCGATGAGATGTCAAGATCAATAGAACTTGCTGGAGTGAAACATTTTATGGAGATTTACGATGATGTCACGACAGCAGTAGGAAGTTTTTAACTACCAATGGCAACCAGAACATTTCTTGGGCATTATAAAAGCCTGGCGGAAATTGATGATTTTATTTCTCAGATCATCGCCGACCAAGGCTTCAGCTCTGGTCAGGTTTATGATATACGGTTAGCCCTCGATGAGGCCTGTACGAATATCATCGAGCATGGTTATGGGGGTGAAGGGAAAGGGGATATTCAATGTTCTGTCGAGAGTGCAGAGGAGGGTATCAAGATCATCCTTAAGGATTGGGGGAAAAAATTTAATCCTGATCAAATCCCTAAACCAGATTTCAATGTAGATCTTGAGGATCTTCAACCCAGGGGCTTAGGTTTGTACTTGATGAAGAACTTAATGGATAAAATTGGATATTGTATCGATGATGGTGATGGAAACACACTCGTAATGACGAAACGAAAATAAATTGTTTTTTAGAAATAACTCGATAGGTTTAAAACTCAATTCATTCCTTTAATAATGTAATTAATGCGATATCGTCCCTATTAGCTGCCCCTTCAACATATTCAGTTATATCTTGTATGATCATTTTGCTTGCATCACTTGCCGAATCGAAGTGATATTTTAGAATACATTCATCTAATTTTTTTTCTCCAAAGAACCCCCCACGTTTATTCTCTGCTTCAATAATGCCATCCGTATAAAAAACTATAAGATCATTTGATTGCAATTGAATTTTATTATTTTCCCACCGGTGGTGTTTTTCCACGCCAATGGGCAAACCAGAGGTTGGATATTTATTGATTTCTTTTGGATCATTTCCAGTAATATGATACAAGGGACAGTGCCCTGCATTGCTTATAGTTAATTCCCCAGTCCTCGGATCTAAGTTTGCATATATTGCTGTTACAAACTGGTTGATCTCAGTTTCATTTAGTATATATTGGTTTATTTCGAAAAATAACTTGCTTGGATTATCAGAATACTCATTGCTGAACATTCGGAAAAGAGACCAACAGAATGACATGAAAAGAGCTGCCCCTACACCTTTACCAACTACGTCCGCTATCAATATTGCCAAATTACCATTATCTAATAAACGAATATCGTAGAAGTCCCCAGATGTTTCCCGGGCAGGAATGAGATTTGCTGATATCTGCAAACCTGGTAATTCCGGTATATTTCGAGTAAGAAAGCTTGATTGGATTTCTCCTGCTAAGATCAGTTGTTGGGCCATTGTTTCATTTCTATATATTAATTCCCGCTCAATAGTTTTTAATTCGGAGATGTCCACATATATGGCAATAAATCCTAGTGTCTCGTTTAATATCTTGATAGGTAAAGCAAGTAATTCTACATCTACAAGAGAGCCATCCTTCCTGGTCCTTTTTGTAGTTACCATTACTTGTCCAGCTGAAATTACTTCTTTTGTATATTGCTCAGCTTCTTTTCTAACCTCAGGATGATTTCCTACAAGATCATCCAATGGTTTTCCCACAGTTTCTTCACTTGAATATCCAAACAACAATTTGGCTCTTGGATTCCATGACAAAACAATACCATTTATATCTGCGGTAACAATAGCCACTGGGCTGTTTACTAACAAAGTTTCGTAATATTCATTTTGCTTTTGTACCTCGTTCAAAAGAAGCTTTCTTTCCTGATTCTCTTGCAAACTCTTTTCATAATAGCGAGTTGAATCAATAGCTAGTGCTCCTTGCTGAGCAAACATGCTCAAGATCTTTAGATCATCAGTATCGAATTGTTTATCATGATCAGAGCTTACCGTTGTAAATATCCCTAACAATTCATCGCCGATAATCAACGGTACGCCGAATGTAGAATATATCGATTCGTAATTGTCAATTTTTTCCGACCATTCCAGATAGTTTTCAATGAATTCCGGTTTTCTTGTTGATGCCACCAATCCCATTAAGCCTTCATCAATCTTCTGTTTCGTACCCACGTAATCTTTATCTAGGTTGTGACTCACAACAATGTTTATTTCTTTATTTTCATCATCGATCAATCCGAGTTCTCCACCTGTTGCACCGATCAATGCCACAGCTCTTTGTACTATTTTCTCAAGGAGTTTGTTTAGATCCCTTACACCTGTTATTTCGGTCATTGTTAAACCCAATGCTTCAAGGGTTTCAACACGATGGCGTTCATGTGAAAAGATACGTGATTTTTCTATCGCTAAACCAGTAATTTGTGTTACCGCTGTTAAAAGCTCAAAGTCATGTTTCGTAAATGCATTTTTCTTTTTACTTTCAGCAACTATTACTCCTAGAACCTTGTTATCCACCCAAATGGGAACATCAACTTCACTACCACCAAATCTATAATGATAACTTTCTTTTTTGGTTACATCCGGTGTATATTGAAGTTTCCCATCAATAAATGGTTTTTCAGATAGGCCTTGACCCGGCAATAAAGGGGTAATTGGATTTTCGAATCCGGCACTGGCTATTAGATTTCTTACCTTTTTGGTTTCATCAATAAGAAACAACGCAACATAGTCATACCCCAATGAGTTGTGCAATCTGTTAATAACTTGTTCACAAATTTCTATTTCGTCAATAAGTTGGACTAATTCAGAACTCAGTTTGAATAAAATATCTGAGCTAAGAGGAATCTCTTTGGAGAGTGTTTTATCAGAAAGCATAAGTGTGTACGGTCAACTCATTATTGATAAATATTTTCTATAATGGGGGTATTATACCTCAGGGAGGCGTCTCTCAATTTCAAGGCGCAAGTCCAATTGATATGTTCATTCTCACAGAATCTTATGAATGATTTGAACTTCACTTCATAAAAATGAAGCGTTCCCTTGCTCACCCCCTGGGCTTTCTTGTCAATCAGGAAGGCATCCAGCCATGATAATAAGTAGTCATCAACAAAACTTTCTGATATAGTCCCCTTGTGTATCTTTTGACTTAAACACAACGCACACTCCTTTGAGTGTGCGATTTCCCTTTATAATTTCACTAAGTGGCGAGGGGCGGGTTTGAACCGCCGGCCAAGGGCTTATGAGTCCCCTGCTCTACCACTGAGCTACCTCGCCAAGACGGCAAATAGTGTACTATGGGGGGAGAACTTTGTCAACATTTAAGGTACACTAGGAGCTGTATACCTAAGGAGAATTGACGTTGAAAACTATAATAATTTCAGGCAGCACAAAGGGAATTGGATATGGATTGGCAGAAAATTTCCTCCGCCTGGGCCACCAGGTAGTCATCAGTGGCCGGTCGCGCGAAAGTGTAGATCAAGCTGTGGAAAAACTGGCTGATCGTTATTCGAAAGACAGTGTAGATGGATATCCTTGTGATATGCGCGATTATCAGAGGGTCGAAAGTTTGTGGGATTATGGCAGGGATAGATTTGGAGAAATAGATATCTGGATAAATAACGCCGGTATTGGCCAATCTCAAACCGATTTCTGGGATCTGGATCCAATTTTGATCCAGGATCTGGTCGATACAAACATTACCGGCGCGATGTACGGTGCCAAAGTCGCACTGGCTGGGTTCCTGGAGCAGGGCAGGGGCGCTTTTTATAATATGGAAGGCCTGGGAAGCGATGGCCGCCAGGTGGAAGGACTTACACTTTATGGCTCATCCAAGCGAGCACTAAACTATTTGACAGACAGCCTGGCATCAGAAGTGAAGGGGACCGAAGTTATCGTTGGCGCACTCAGCCCTGGTATGGTGCTGACGGATTTTATTCTCAGCCGTTATGAAGGAAAAGACCCATCTGAGTGGGAAAGCGCCAGGAAAATATTCAATATCCTGGCGGACAAAGTTGAAACAGTCACTCCCTTTCTGGTTGAGAAAATCCTTCAGAATGAGAAAAATGGCGCCCGGATCATGTGGCTCACAGCGCCAAAGGTTCTCTGGCGTTTCATGACAGCCGGTATCTTAAAAAGGGACCTATTCAAGGGTTTTGATCTCTAAGTTTCTTGGAAGGGATGTCAAATTAATAAATAAAAACCGGTCTTCTGACCGGTTTTTTTATGGGGCGAGCGACGGGACTTGAACCCGCGACAGCCGCATCCACAGTGCGGTGCTCTACCGACTGAGCTACGCCCGCCATATGCCGATGAATTATATCATGCGGCTGAGTCGTTTTCAAGCAGGTCCAGGATCACCTTAACGATTTCTTTTCGGTTAATGCTCTTCTGCTCACGGGAGGCTAGATCCTTGATTGCAACCTCTCCGGACTTGATCTCATCAGGACCCAAAACAAGGGCGATCCTGGCACCAATCCGATCTGCATGACGGAATTGTTTACCAAGTTTATCTGCTACGGGATAGGAATAGACCTTCAATCCTGCCTTTCTCAATTCTGCGCTGAGTTGGTAGGCTGCCAATTGAGAATCCTGGTCAAATACCGTGACCATCACTTGGGCAGGGGAGGCGTCGCGATCTTCGGGCAGTAAGCCAAATTCCTCAAGGATGACAGACAAGACCATATCACCCATGGCGAAACCTACTCCAGCAAGAGGGTCTCCGCCAACATCAGCCAGTAAATTATCATAACGTCCTCCACCAGCAATGGAACGCCGAACATCTGCTGATATCGATTGAGCTTCAGTCACTGTGCCGGTGTAATAATCCAGTCCGCGAATTATCCTCGGGGAGTATGCAACATAATCGGATACACCCAATGCATCTACTGCTTTGAAGAACTGGGTCAGTTCTTCGGATTTCTTCCACAGATCTTCTGCGGTAAGCAGTTCTTGAACGCCTTCAAATTGAGATTGGTCCAGCCCCAGCTCCAGGGCATAGGCACCCCAGGCTTTCTTGTCCAATTTATCGCGGCGGTCAATGATCTTGAACACGGTTCCCTGGAGATCGGAGGGTATGCCAATTGCCAGGAGCTCCTGTTCCATTAATCGCCGATTGTTCACAAATACTTTAACCTGATCGGAACTTAAGCCAACTTTCTGAAAAAGGCCAGCCATCAAGGCAGCCATTTCCGCATCAGCTTCCGGGCTGGCTACTCCAATTAAATCTGCATTCCACTGGAAGAACTCTCTGCCGCGTCCTTTTTGTGGGCTTTCATAACGCCAGAATGGGCCAAATGACCACCAGCGCAGCGGGTAGTAAAGCTGCTGTTGTTTCTGCGCGATCATGCGGACCAGGGACGGAGTTAGCTCGGGTCGCAGGGCGATCAAGTTGTCATTTTTATCAGGGAAGACAAAGGACTGCTCTTTAACGAGTTCTTCTCCGGATTTGGCAGCATACAGGTCAATGGGTTCCAGGAAGGGGCCGTCATACTCCTGGTACCCGAAAGATTCAGAGACCTCCCGAATCATCTGATACAACCAACTGTTGACCGCTTTTTCGGCCGGATAAAAATCCCGGGTGCCCTTCACGGAGTTAATGATATTTTTCATAATTTCAAATCCCTGCAATAATGTTCTTTTTTAGTGCCAGTCCGGACAAAATGGACAAAGTTCACCTTCTGGATAATCAACTCCTTCCGCATGAGGACAGGAAAGAACCCATTCACTAGTTAAAACCCTGGAAATATCATGCTCTTGGATAAAGAGAGCGATCTCCCGAGCGGATTCGACATCTTCCGCGATATCCTCACCGATCCATTCCCGAATAATGGGAGCCTTGTCTTTAGCAGATATGATACCTACGACGATCTTATTGGCTTGATCGGGGCTAGGCCCGCGATAAGTGATCGTTGCCAGGGGATAAACAGTATTTTCTGAGACAAGGACCCGAAACTTATTCTTTCTCTTATTAGACAGGTCTTGGATTGATTTTATTCCAGCCATCAGGCAGCTCCAATAAATGTGATGAAGATCGAATGGATTGTAGCATTGATGAGTGAAACTAGTCAATCCTTGGGGGGAAATGAACGGGGTTGGACATCAAGAAATGGCAAGGAACTTGCACTTATATAAGGAAGTTAGCCTAATTGGATCATTTGTGGATCCAAAAAGAGAGAGTTTGATGAGAAAAAGAACATTGATCATTCTAATAGGTTTTGCAACGATGGTGCTGACTTCCTGTGGGGCAATTCCTACTTTGCCGCCCCTGGATTCTACTGTTACTGTCTGGACTCCCCAGGTAACTTTTGATCCCGGATTAGTGACTGCAACCAGTGAAGGGGAGGTTAGGAACATTACTGTAACACCGGCAGCAGCTATTACGGAGAGCCCAAAGGATCCAACAGCCACATCAAAACCGAAAATGACCTCTACTGCTATCCCTAAGATCACAGCTACTCCATCCTATACCCCAACCGCAGCTGCAACAGAAAAACCAGCAGCCACCTTAATGCCAACTGCAATGCCTTATTCTTTGCAGTTGATGAATCCTTTTTACCTGGAAAATTTCACTCATGACGATCTGGGATGTGCCTGGCTTGGAGTTGCCGGTCAGATTTTCAATCTTGAGGGACAGGTTCAGAAAAATATAGTGATCAAGGCTGGGGGAGAGATCAATGGAACCCCGGTCATTGAAAAAATGGCCATGCCCTTGGCAGAACCTGATACAGATCTGGCCTACGGACCTGGGGGATTTGAACTGACTTTAGCAGATTCGTTAGCAGATACCGAATCCGAAGTTTGGATCCAGGTGTTTAACCTAAATGGCGATCCATTATCAGAAAAGATTTACCTGACTACTTATAATGATTGTCAGAAGAATTTGATCTTGCTGAATTTTGTGGAAGAGTAGGGACGAAGTCCTGGAGTTAATAAAAGAGACCTGGTGTATTGTCGCCAGGTCTCTTCCGGTTTTAAAAGGACTTTGTCCCTCGTTTTGTTAAAAGGTTTTCGCCCCTTAAAGTATCTCGTCTTTCTGAACTGGCAGCATAGCAAAACCAGTGACGATCTTTGGATAAAAATCGGTGGATTTTTGGGGCATCTTTTCGCCATCATCAGTACAGGCGGTGACCTGATCAATGCGGGTCGAGTTTAGAATGAACAAGAAAGAAGTATCTTTTTCCTCGATCTCGTCGTAGCCGATATCTGGCTCTCTGAGGTACTTGATGTTTTCCAAGTTATCAATCTTTTTTGGGTCAATTTGCATGATCTTGTCCAGAAGAAGTTTATGTAGAATGCTTACATCAAGGTCTCGCCAGGCCTGGGCTCTGCCAGGTGCCAGTTCAGTCATTACTTCTGGAGATTTCAGGGTCAAATAATAGAATCCTTCTTTGGAGGCAAAACCTATTGTGCCGATCTGGCTGCCAGTATTTCCCAGCTTCTCTTCCAGGCTCTCGCGATTACCTTGCTGCTCGATCTCAAAGAATTCAGCGGCTTTTGTGAGGATCTGTGCACTGGTCAATGTTTGATAATCAAATATCAATCTGTGAGTGGGAAGAATTGTCAACCCGGGATTGCTCATACTCACCATGGCAGCCATACGATAATTGAATCCGGCGTTGGGAGCTGCATCGGGATGTTTGGTCATCATCTCTGCCTGATAATTGAGCGCGGTCTCGTATCGGTGATGGCCATCAGCGATGATCAGGTTGGCTTTGTTTGCCATTTCGGCATTAACCTGTGAGATTACCTCAGGATCAGTTACAACCCAAACTTGGTGGAGCACATCCTTTTCATGCAGTTCTTTGGCGTCGATATCAGCTGAGTTTTGGATTGCATGGTCAAAGATGACATCGATCCTATTTTCCCGATCTGGGTACAACATGAAGATGTTGCCAAAATATGTTTCAGTTGCCCGGGTGAGATTAAGCCGATCGATCTTTGGTCCGGCATGAGTTTTTTCGTGAGGAAGGACAATCCCTTCATCAAAGCCGGATAACTCAAAGGCGCATATGAAGGCTTTGCGGGTGATTGTCTCTCCAGATGGTAGGGGGAAGGTCTGATGGTAGACATAATATGCGGGTTTATCTTCCCGTTTTAATATGCCGTCTTTTAACCACTGGTTCAGGAAATCATTGGCCCTTGTATAAACGTTGTCAGTCTCAGAGTCTGAGTCGGACTCTTTGCCCTTAATGATGCGGGTGACATTATAGTCACTGAGAGCATAATACTCATCCTGCAGACCGTAACGGACCCGGTCATAAGGCTGACTGATAACATCATTGATATTGCCGATCTTGTCCTGGTTGTAACGAATAGCGCGGAATGGTTTGATGATTGCCATAAGGGCTTATCCTTTTAGTGTCTCGATAACTTTCTGAGCAGCAACTTCACCGACCCTGGCTTTGGCCTCTTTTGTGCCAGCGCCTATATGAGGTGATCCGATCACCTGGTCCAGTGAAAATAGTTTTGAATCGGCAAGTGGTTCATCAGCAAATACATCCATTGCGGCGCCGGCAACTTTTCCGTCCTGGATAGCCTGGTAAAGAGCATCCTCATCGATAGTGCCGCCCCTGCCGCAATTGATGATCCTAACTCCGGGTTTTACCTTAGCAAATGCAGCTTCGTCCAGAATGTTGTGGGTCTCATCAGTGTGGGGGACATGCAAGCTTATGTAGTCCGCTGAGGCAAGTAGTTCGTCCAGTTCCATCAGAGTGATGTTGGGAAGTTCAGTGACGTAGGGGTCAAATGCCACCACTGTCATACCGAGGGCAATTGCCCGGTCAGCAACAGCAGATCCAATGCGTCCAGAGCCGATCAATCCCAGGGTTTTTCCTGAAACCTCAGAACCAAGGAAAGATTTCTTCTCCCATTTTCCAGCTTTCATAGAGGCTGTCATCAGGGGGATATTCCGGGCAAGCGCCATTAGATAGGCGACTGTCAGTTCAGCCACAGATTGAGTGGATGCAGATGGTGTATTGAGCACTTTGATGCCCTTTTCTTGCGCATAGGCAACATCAATATTGTCCAGTCCAACCCCGGCCCTGACAACAGATTTGAGAGAAGTGCCAGCGTCCAGGACTTCTTTGGTTACTTTGGTCCTGCTTCTGACAACCATGCAGGGATATTCTGGGATAACTTCCAGCAGCTCTTCTGGCGTAATGTCCGGCTGGTTCACCACTTCAATACCCGCTTCTTCAATCAATTTTAGTGCTTTAGGATCTGTTGCGTCACATATTAATACTTTCATATTTCCTCACAGAATAAGTGATCAGGCTTCCCAATTACGGAAGCGCCTGAAGATTACTTAAAGGCCCAAGATGTCGTCAATCTGATCTATCAGCCATTGAACATCAGCAATTTGCAGATCACCCATGTGAGCGATCCTGAAGCATTTTCCTTTCAAGTCACCGTAGCCATTAGATAACATCGCGCCCCGTTCGGCCAACTCTGCATTGAGATTCACGACATCAATTTCCCGTGTGTTATGAACATTAGTTACAGTGGGGGACAAGTAATTCTCATCGCTGTAAAGGGCAAAATTCTTTCGAGTCCAGGCCCTTACGTGTTCTGCCATATCCAGGTGGCGTTGGAAACGATTCTCTACACCTTCTTTATATATGCGATCCATTTGAACGTTCAGAGCATTAATAATGCTGATCGCTGGAGTAGCCGGTGTCTGATCTTTGACAGCTTTCTTTTCGAGCTGTTCGAAGTTGAAGTAAAAGCCTCGATTCCCTACAGACAATGAACGCTGATAAGCTTTTTCACTGACGGTGATAACGCATAATCCGGGGGGTATGGCAAATGCTTTTTGAGTGCCTGCCAGAACAACGTCTAATCCCCATTCATCAACCTTGATATCAGTGCCAGCCATAGAGCTGACTGCATCTACCAGTACAAGTACATCAGGATATTTTTCTTTTACCAGGGCGCCAATCTCCATGATAGGGTTCATCACGCCAGTAGAGGTTTCATTATGTGTGATGCATACTGCTTCAAAACCACCTTTGGATAAATACTCATCCACCATTTCAGGTGTTGTGGCCTGTCCCATTTCGACTTTGATGAGATCGATCTCTTTCCCATTCAATGTGGCAATTTCGGCCCAGCGTTTGGAAAAGGCGCCGCAATCTGTCATCAGGACTTTTTTGTTAACACAATTTCGGATCGCACCTTCCATCATGCCAGTAGAGGAGGATGTAGACAAATAGATATGGCCATCTGTCTGAAGGAATTTTTTGAGTTTTGTGACAACCTGACCATGTAAGTCGGAATATAACTTGTCCCGGTGCCCGACCATCGGGACAGACATGGCCTCGAGGATCTCATCTACTACATGGGTTGGTCCTGGAATAAAGAGCTTTTTGTACATGGATGCCTCCTTGGAGGATGAATAAATAATTTTAAACAAACGGTAATGAGGTGTGACCGATTTGTTTTGTCAACCTCGTTTTTAGTCTAATATATGGAGTATGAAGTGTCAATTGTGTGCAAAATCACTTAATATGTTCAACCAGAATTTGATAATTTTCTACTAGTTAAATAGAAAAAGGAAGAAGCCCTAGTTTTGATAGACCCCTTCCTTGATTGGGATAAGTTTAATGTTCCTCAACCCTTGATCAACCCTTTTTCGATCAACATAGGGCGAGGATCAACGATGTTTTTATGCATGGCTGCGGCTTTAGGGGGAAGGTCCAGGGCAACGGCCATTAATTGGGTGAAATACATGATCGGAACCGTGTGATCAATTTCCATCTGGAATTGCCTGGCATCCAGATTCATATGACAGAGGGGACAGGCTACAGCGATCGCATCAGCTCCCACGTCGATTGCTCCCTGAACCAGGTTTGCGCTAAGGTCGATCACAATATCCGGGCGGGAAAGAGCATGGCCAGCACCGCAGCAAGTCGTTTTAAAGGACCAATCCAGCACTTCGGCTCCTAAGGCTTCAATCAGGATATCCATATCCATGGGATATTCTGGATGTTCCGCTCCGGTTATATCTGGTGGTCTGGTGAGCAGGCAGCCGTAATAACAAACTACCTTGAGATCTTTGAGCGGCTTTTTGGTTTTTTCAGCCACGACTTGGGGACCAACATGTTTATAGATCGATTCGATCATTGTGCTTACGTAGACTTCATCCTGGTATTCATAACCAAGGAGCTGATCAGCTTTTGCCTTATGGTCAGGATAGGTCCTGATCTCAAACTGGGCTGCCTTATGGCGGTTGTAGCAAGCCGCGCAGGGCATTGTGACTTCCTTATATCCCTGCTTTTCAATTAAGGCCATATTTTCCATGGGGAGGTGCAGCGCAGCCTCCGGATCCGCCCGGTGTGCAGCAGAACTGCCGCAGCATACCCATCCCTTGGGTTCTACTAAAGGAAAGTCCAGGGCTTTACAGACCTCAAGGGTGGAATGGTTGTATTCTGTTGCGGTGGTTTCTAGCGAACAACCTGGATAATAGGCTACCTTGTCCGCAGCGCCAGGTTGTTCTTTGATCTTTTTCTTACTGGGCAATTTCGTCAGATGGGGAATAAGTGCAACTTTTCCCTTCTGGAAAAACCGCAGGTACAGCTGAATATCGTCGATCAATGTTGAGGGTTTTTGTAATATCAACTCTGCCATCAGTCCTGGTTCGTAGGAGCGTCCCCACAGGTTGACTTCCCGCATGAATGCTCTGTTAAAGTGGTTGGTTTCGGGAATTTGGGGTTTCATTCCCCGCTCCAAAACTTCGCGGGTCAAGAATTCCATGATCGCCGTGATATTCAAACCCTGGGGGCAGCGGGTCGTGCAGGTCAGACAGGAGGAACATAACCAGGGGGTTTTTGATTCGAGAGCAATATCCTCCTGGCCCAATTGAACAGCCCGCATGATCTGGTTGGGCTGCCAGTCAAAATATTCCGCAACCGGACAACCACTGGTGCATTTTACGCACTGGTAGCAAAGATAGACGTTTTCGCCGATCTCCTCCCGGATCCGTTCCGCCAGATTTCCGTCAATGGTGATGGTTGGCTGTTCTGAAATCTTGGTTTCCTCTGACATGGTAATTTCCTCTAGGCTACGAATAAGAATCCTTACTTGACTTCAGGACGCGGATAAAGGCCAGCTCCCTCGACAATGGGTTTTACTGCTTCTTCCCATTCGATTGCCATGATATGGACACCAGCAACACCCTCAATTT
>Ga0209013_10003873_pt1 | contig 13182 bp, 9 predicted proteins | sample Cruoilmetagenom2_FD_187291 | JGI IMG/M metagenome (GOLD analysis project Ga0209013, IMG submission 187291) | Oil polluted marine microbial communities from Coal Oil Point, Santa Barbara, California, USA - Sample 2 (SPAdes) (version 2) | ecosystem: Environmental > Aquatic > Marine > Oil seeps ... | reverse complement strand
ATTCGTTGACAGAAACCATGACCAGGGGAGGCTGATCCAGCCCACCATGCTGTGTACCGTCCCGGTACCAATCTGGAGCGTTGTCTGCCAGCCGAAGGCAACATCCGAACCGATCACCTTGAGCAGCGTTGCCGCCAGCACGCCGGCATTAAAGCTGACCCCGAACAACTGTGCCAGCAAAAAAAATGGCCGGGTAAAAAGCTCGCCATAGCGCTGCTGCAGCCGATTGACACCGGCAACCCGGGCAGACCATTGCAACCTGGTTTCAGCGCCGGCCCCGGAAGCTGCCCGGCGGCTGACAGCGGACGTGGCCTTATCAAAAAACCGACGCAGCATCCTGTAGAGATAAGAGGAATCAAGACCATGGCCCAGCATGCGCCTGTACAGAGACAACAAAATCAGCAGCAGAAACAAAAAAACCTGAAGGACGACAAAGATCCCGAAATAAGACGACACATTAACGGGTTTTGTGCCGGAATAACTGAGAAATGAAAACGCAAGCGTTGCACCGGAAACCAGTCCGACAATCAAACAGCCCCAGAAAAACAGGAAGAACAGCTCCTGCCAGACCCGGCCGGGCAGCGGTGCTTCATCGTCGGAATCCCCAACCGCGGTTCTTCTGGCGGCAAGCCAGCCGGAAAGCAGGGCTGAAGTCGATGATTTTCCAGCTGTAACGGCTTCGGGAAGGCTGCTGAAAATTTCCCGGTCACGGGCTGCAAGACTGTCAAGGTCCTCGCCTTCATCCTGACTGAAAAATAATTCCAGGTCAATGAGATCCGGTATACGCCATCGTTGTCTAATCATGGTAAAAACAAATGTGACCTGAAACAAACACAGGGTTGATCTTTTTGCCGGTCCGGTATATTACCAGTTATTTTGCCGATTGTACCATAATCTATACAATTTTCAGACAATTTCAAGGAGCCTGCGATGATTACACGATTGATCCCGTTTCTGGTCTTATTGGTGGCAGTGAATGCCTATGGAGCCGGCAAGGTCACGATAGAAGGAGAGGGAGAAGGAGAACACTACACCATGGTGATTGAGTACCAGGACAATCACAGCCTGCGCATGAATCTCCCCGGCCAGCAGCAGGCAGAAAGCTATATGCTCATCAAAGACAACAAGGTGTACACGGTCGCAATGATAAATAATTCTCCAATGGTGATGGATCTGGGGGCCATGAGTAAAATGGCCGCAGCATTCGGCGGTGATGACGGCGATCAGGATCAGGCAACCGGTCCGCTGAACTACGAGGTTTTGGACATGAAGGACACCGGCAAGACGGAAACTGTTGCCGGCTTCAAGGGGAAGATTTACATGGTAACGGCAAAAGACGGCAGCGGCACCCACAGTGAAGAAATCGTCTTCAGTTCAAATCCGCAGGTCCGGGCCTACACCGATGCCTGGCGGGAAGCAGGCAAAACCATGCAGCAAGTCCTGGCTAAGGGCATGCAAGACCATAACGATCTTAACCACTACATGGAAAAAAATAAACTTGGCCTGCTGCGCTACGGCAAGGAATACCGTGTTGTCTCAATCGACGACAGCAAACCGGCTGCAGACCGTTTCACGCTGCCCGCAGCCCCCATGGCCATGCCCGATTTCGGTTCCATGTTCGGCGGAGCAGCACAATAAAGCTACCGACAGATCATTGCCAACGTCCCAATAAGTGAAAGAGCGGAGGGAAATTTCAATATCGGAGGGGAGTGCCAACAGCCCTTTCATTATTATTTTATAACTACAATGTATGGCAATGTCAAAAAAAGATACCCTCAGGAAGAGTGTTTTGGATCACATTGATTGTAATCTTTTTCCCTGTATCTTGAAGAGTAGGGAGTGTGGGGGAGATCGCTAAAACGCAAGAAGCGGCTAAGCCTTAAGGTGACTTAACCGCTTGATTTTATTTTGGCTGGGGGACAGGGATTCGAACCCCGATAGGCAGAGTCAGAGTCTGCTGTCTTGCCATTAGACCATCCCCCAGCGTGATGAAAGGTGAATGGGAAAATAGAGAGATTAGCTGCCAATGTCAAGGGAAAATAACACTACCCGGCGCGATTCCATCTCACCGATCCACTGTTTGCCAACAATCATCGATCAGGATTTCATGGGGCCTGAAGGCTGACTTGTACTGCATGGCCTGGATACTCTCAATCCAGTAGCCCAGATATAACGGGTTGATCCTGTGGCTGCGGCAAAAATTCACCAGGTGCAGGATATTCAGGGTACCGGGGCTGCGCCGGGACTCATCAGGGTCAAAATAAAAATAGACTGCATTGAGCCACCGGTCGGAGCCGTCAACTACCGCCACCCCGAGGAGTTTGTCATCCACCCGGTAACGGATCTCAAAACAACGAGTGATGGAGGTGATAAAAAAACCGGTGTAATAGCTCTCAGCGGTTGACTTGCCATCCGGAAAACGGTTTGCCAGAAAACGGTCCAACAGGGCAAGATTTTCGTCGGACATGGTCAGCGGTGCCACGCCTACAGTAACATCCCGGTTCTTTTTCCATACCCGTTTCTGGTTGCGGTTGGGTGTAAAAGTCTCAGGGGCCAGACGGATGGGCACACATCCCCTGCAACCAGGGCAGCGCATTGTATACATGCAGTTGCCGTTACGGCGGTACCCGTTGGCCAGAAAAAGCCCCATGGTGGAGTTATCAAGGGAGCCGAGAAGAGCCTGATGGTACACCGCCTTTTCCGGAAGGCCATAGGGACAACCAGCCGAGATATCGATAAAATATTGTTCCAGGTTTTCCCCGATAACGGGGGAAAGCTGTTGATTCGGTTCGTGTATGGTCATAGATTATGGATTCCGGGTTTTGAGTTGATTCCTTCCTGTTCCCTCTTCCCTTTTCCCTGTTGTTACACCAATCCCTGATCCAGCATTGCATTGACCACCTTGACGAAACCTGCGATATTGGCCCCGGCCATGTAGTTGCCCGGCAGGCCGTACTCTTCTGAAGCATCTGTACAGGTGCAGTGAATGGATTTCATTATCTGTTTTAAACGGCTTTCCACCTCTTCGCGGGGCCAGGACAGGCGCATGGAGTTCTGGGCCATTTCAAGGCCGGAGACTGCGACTCCACCTGCATTGGCTGCCTTGCTCGGGCCGTATAATACGTTGTTGTCCAGAAAAATATTAATGGCACTGGGCGTAGATGGCATGTTGGCCCCTTCACTGATCAACCGCACACCGCCGTTGACCAGGTTTTGCGCATCTTTTTCATTGATCTCGTTCTGAGTGGCACTGGGCATGGCACAGCCCGCCCTGTGGGTCCAGAGAGGATTATAATCAAGGGCAGGGTCGATTTCCGTATACTCTGCCTTGGGATATTTTTCACTGTACTCGCGGATACGGCCCCTCTTAATATTTTTGAGATGCATGACAAATTTCAATTTTTCCTCATCAATCCCCTCTTCATCATAGATATAGCCGGAGGAATCGGACAGGGTGAGCACCCGGCCACCCATCTGGAGGATTTTCTCGGTCGTGTACTGGGCCACGTTACCGGATCCGGAAACCAGGCAGTTCTTGCCCTCAAGGGAATCACCTGCATGGGCCAGCATCTCGGCCGCAAAGTAGACCACCCCGTATCCGGTGGCCTCAGGCCGGATCAGGCTGCCGCCCCAGGCCAGACTCTTGCCGGTGAGCACACCTGTGAACTCGTTACGCAGTTTCTTATACATGCCGAACAGGTAGCCGATCTCCCGGGCACCAACGCCGATATCACCTGCCGGCACATCTGTATCAGGCCCGATATGACGGGCCAACTCAGTCATAAAGGACTGGCAGAAGCGCATGACCTCTGCATCGGACCGCCCCTTGGGGTTAAAATCCGAGCCCCCCTTGCCACCGCCCATCTGCAGGGTGGTCAGACTGTTTTTAAAAACCTGCTCAAAGGCTAGAAACTTGATAATCGACAGGGTGACCGATGGATGAAAACGCAAGCCCCCCTTGTACGGGCCGATGGCGGAGTTCATCTCCACCCGGAAGCCCCGATTGACATGGACCTGCCCCTGGTCATCCATCCAGGGTATGCGAAACATAATAACCCGCTCCGGCTCGGTTATGCGGGCAATGACCGCCTGCTGCCGATACTCTGGATTACGGTCCAGCACCGGTTTAACGGTTTCCATCACCTCAAAGACCGCCTGATGAAATTCTTTCTGATCCGGGTCCCGTCGGACGACCTCTGCTAATATTTTTTCCATATTTTTACCCTTTTGATCATTCATATAGCTTGTTTCTAACTAACAAAAGATTAACTTGCTGATTCTTTTGTTAGCTTTAAATTTTAGCATGGCGTGAGGACAAGACACTGATGATCATTACACGTCGGTTATCAGCAATCTGAGGGGTAACATCGCTTGCATTTTGTCTCAATAAACATGTTTCATTAACCCAAAGCAAGGTGATTATGTGCTCGTCTTCCCGACATCCAGTGATGGTATCCCTTGCTCCGGCCCAGGCTCTGCAGTAGTACAGTGGCACCTCTATTTATCAAATTTATCCGGCAGAAAAGCTACAGCCTCAGATCTTGGTCCTTCCACCTTTAGAATAAAGGGATGGTCGAGGTGAACATGAGTTACATATTTGCTCTCCTGTTCTACCTCATGCTCACGCAGCCGCTCCCAGTTAAGCGGTCCCGGTTCATTCCCCTGCCCTTCCCCAATCATCAGATAGGGGATGCCGAGCGAAGTAATATTCTGGAAGAAATGTGACCCCTGGGATGCTTCGGCCCGTACAGCACCATCCTGTAGTTCAACAATGGCTCCGACCCCGGAAATATCCCCCCATTGAACCGGAATCCCCAGCCAGGGATCAGCTGTACCCCAGCGTCCCGGACCAATCAGCAGGTACGATCGGTCTTCTTTATGGAGTCTCCTGTTTATTTTACCAATTTCCACACCAATGTCACGGGTAAGTGCACTGTCAAACCGATCCGGCCGTACAAAAACAATATCCTGCATCTGGTCGAACACGCCATGCCCCAGGGCCTGGGTTGAATGGAGAAAAGACACCTCCCGTTCCTGCTCGGAAATTTTCAGCCGCTCCACTTCACTGCCAATGACTATCGGGCGTATCTGGAGAAAATAAAAAACCGGCTTTACTGCATCATCTTTCAGATCAACGGCAAACTCTATTTCCACCTCACAGCCCATGCCTTCCCGCCCAACGACCAGCAGTTCTTTGAGAAGAGCGGGAAGGGGATAGATGTCATATTTCAGGATCGCGGCAAAGGTCAACACCTTGGGACCAGGCAGGTCTGCATCCCGAATACGGTGTTCTTCCGGTATATAGGTGGAACAGAGGAGACGCACCGGATATTCACCTGCTGCATCTTCAATCTCGCGCAGCACCAGGTTGCTGTTCTCGTGAACAAACCCGCCAGAGCAAGAATAATCCAAACTATAAAACCGGCGCTGTCCATTGGCCAGCATATCATCCACGGTGGAAAACTGGGGAAGATGCCTGGGATAGGCCGGAGAAAAACGCAGGCTCTGTTCACCTTCAACCACGGTCTTACCGAAACCAATGGCCAGGTGCGCAATACCATCTTCGGAGGTCATGGGATCAATGGGATAATAGTTGTACGACTGCGCCACCCCGGAAATTGCCGGATAATAATGATCACTGTAACGGCTCCCGACCATCTGCTGGATAATTACAGCCATGGAGTCTTCCCTGGCCTGACCGATGGAGCGGGAAAAGGCCCGTGGCCCCTCAAACCAGGTTGAGGCATAGACCAACTTCACCGCCTGCACCAGCTGCTCAAGACGGATGTCGAATTCCGGGGACGCGTTGTCCAGCATATAGGTCTGGTATAGGCCGGCATAGGGTCTGAATTGAGCATCTTCCAACAAACTGGAGGAACGAATCGACAACGGATAGTGAATCCTTTCCAGATAGGCCCGGAGATCGGAGAGCAGCCAGTCAGGCATCCTGCCGTCTAAAAACTGCTGTTCAATGCTATGATCATGCTCATCATCTGTAAGTTTCAATTTATTTAAGGCAATAAAATCATCAAAACCATTTGATGCGATGACACAGGTCTGAGGAATTCTAACGATGTTGTCTGCAAAAATTCCCCCCCTTCGTACCGCCTGATTCAGCTGGGATGCAATAAAGGCAAGACCGCGGGCCTTACCCCCCACAGAGCCATGTCCCATGCGGGCAAAATCGGTAATCTCCGGATCAAAATCCTTGGCGGAGAACTGGGCCACCACTCCCTGTTGACGTAATTTTCGCAAAGCATGCACCTTGGAAATAAGATCTTCACGCAGCTCTTCGCTGTCTGTTATATCCTTGAAATGATCCTTGTGTAAGCGTGCAGCCAAGGCTATTTCGGCCCTGGCCATGACCCAGTTGGAAAAATGGTTGCAGCGGGCATGGTAGACCAGGGATTCGACAGGAATAGTCTGCAGCTGGCGCTCAAATTCTCGCAGCCTCCCTGCCCTGCCGATCTCCACTCCGTCGGGCGTACGAAAGACAAAGTCACCAAACCCAAGGTAATTCAAGAAAAACTCATGCAGTTCACCGCGCATGGTCTCGGTTTTTTTCTCAATAAAGACGGCCGGAATCCCCTGGGCCAACTCCTTATTATCGGTTTCCGTACTCAACATGAGCAGGGGGAGGTCCGGAGTTTTCGCGCGGATCTTGGAGAGCAGTTCATAGCCTGCCCGGGCCGACTCCTGTCCACCACGCGAAAACCGAACATCAGACATCACGCAAAAGATGTATTGCCGGTAGCGCTCAAACAGCTGCATGGCCTCTTCATAACAGGAGGCGGTGAGAATTTTTGGCCGGGCCCTCATCTTGAGCAGCCGATGCAGCTCATTGAGGCCCTCATCAAGCACGGCCTGGGTCTGCTGCACCACTTCGCTGTAGAGCATGGGCAACAGGGCGGAACGGTGCTGGGGAGAATCTTCCACCAGCAGGATGACCCTCACCATGGCTTTATCGGTATCAAAATCTACATTCATCCGGTCCTCGGCACACTTGACGATGGCAAGCATGATATCGGAATCACAGCACCAGATATAGGTGTCGTCAAAACAGGGTTCATTAAGACCGTCTGCCTGGTTGACAGCGTCCCGGACCGAGTGGGCCAGAAGAATAACCGGCGTGTCGGGGTGATGTTTTCGCACCTTGCGGCCAAAGGCACACCCATCCATCCCCCCCAGATGGGGCATGGTCACCACCAGGTCAAAATGATGATCGGCAAGCAATGCCAGGGCCTGGTCAGCCGTGGCCACACGGGTTATGCGCGGTGGCTGGGAGAGGTTGAGCCCATGGTATTCATTAATGATCCGCGAGGCCATGGAGCCGTCTTCTTCCATGATATAGGCATCATAGGGGCTGGAGACAAGCAGAATCTCCTGCACCTTAAAGGCCATAAGTTCATGAAAGACCTTGAAATGGGGATCGTACTCATCGATGTACTGCAGGGAGGAGGGCATAATCAGCAACCGATTGAAGAGGTTCGTGCTAAAGGTTGCTTCCTATTTTACTCCATTTGCAGGAAAATCATCATTGTTTTCTGTTACCGGTCCAGAAACAGACCACAGGAGCGAGATCCTGCGAAAAAAGGGGACCAGCAGTTATTGAAAATCACAAAACTCCCTGTGAAAACATTTGCCGTTAAATTTTCTTTTTTGACACCTCTACACCAGCGGTTTATACTGGGAGACAATGGATTCCAAGAGGCAGCATGTTCCGACATAATAAACATATCAGCATCCTTACACTTCCGCTCCGTCATGATTAAGAAGATAACGGTCGAACAACTCCGCCCCGGCATCTTTGTCCATGACTTCAACTGCGACTGGGCCGGTGAAAATGTCTTTATCAATCAGGCCCTGATCAAAAGCGAGAAGGCAATAGAGATCATCCGTTCCTGGGGTATCAAAGAGGTCTATATTGATACCGAACGAGGGCTTGACGTCAAACGCGCCAAAACAGCAAGTGAGGTGCAGCAGAAGACGGATAACAACCTGAACAGACTGGCCCATAAAAGAGAAAAAACCGTCTCCCCTTCCGTTCCTCTTAAAGAAGAGGTGCAGATGGCCAGGAAGATCAAAAAAAAAGCCATTGACATCATGCAGCAGACCATGGCTTCGGTGCAGGAAGGAAAACAGGTTGACGTGGACAGGGCCTTTCAGCTCGTGCAAAATATGGGCGCATCTATCTCCCGTAATCAGGATGCCCTTATCATGTTGACCCGCATAAAGAAAAAAGATGAATACACCCTTATGCACTCAATCAGCGTCAGCTCTCTGGTCCTGGCCTTTTGCAACTCCTGCCGGCTTCCCTATGACCTGACAATCAACATGGCCACAGGAGCCCTGCTGCACGATATCGGCAAACTGCAGGTACCGGCCAGCATTCTCAACAAACCCGGCAAACTCAACCGGGAAGAGTTTGCCGTCATGAAAAAACATTCAGCATACTCTGCAGAAATCCTGAAAAAGAGCAAAGGACTTCCTCCTGAAGCCTTTGACATAGCCCTGCATCACCATGAACGGTACGACGGCACCGGCTATCCTGATGGACAAAAAGGAGAGGGCATCAATTTGGGTTCAAGAATGACCTCGATCTGCGATGTCTACGATGCCATCACATCGGCAAGGTGTTACCGGCATGGACTTAATAGAGTAAAAGGACTAAGAAAACTCTACGAGTGGAGCGACTATCATTTTGACAAGCAGTTGACCTTTGAATTCATCCACTGCATAGGCGTTTACCCCATCGGCACCTATGTCAGGCTGGAAAACGAACTCAGCGGGGTGGTTACCGCCTCAACCGAAAACGTACTGCAGCCTGTCGTACGACTCTTCTATAACAACAAGAATAAGACGCCGCTGAAAGTACAGGATATCGATCTCTCCACGCTTGGTATTAATATCGCCGGTTACGATTCTCCTAAAAAATGGGACAGCGATAAAATGCAAACCTTCAGAAGATTCAGAAACGAGCTGAGCCCTCTCCAATAGCCGGTTTTTTTTAAAACCCGGCTACCCCTCCGCAAACAGCTACAATTTCTCGTATCCCTGCATGGTTTCAACAAGAGGCCCGAACAGTTCTTCATGATCACGAAAACTTTTTTTCAAGATCGGTTTCAGGTATTCTATATCCACATCATTAATAACGAGATTAGCACTCAGGGAAAGAGCTTCGAGATCATACAGGGTTCGAAAATCAGGTCCCACAAGGATATAGAATATAGTCCTTCTCTTTGAAACAGGAAGCCACTTAATATAGTTATAGACCGTTGACTCTGCAAGTGACTCTTTCCCGAATTCCGCATGCATTAAAACGGTTGCAAAGGTATTGGCCTGCAGTTTGACGAGGGCCTCAATAGGCGAATCAACGGTTTCGATCCGGTAGCCCAGATCTTGCAGGCTGGAACCTACAGTACTGTCAGCACATTCCTCACCCATGAGAACAAGTGCAGTGGGGATATCCCTTACCTGCTCCTGTTCCTGGTAGACTCCGGTTCCGAGCCAGCTCAGGTCGGGAATCGGGGGCGGTCGCACTCGACTTTTCCTGCCCCCTTTGCTGTCTTTTGTACCGACAAGATTTTTCATCAGATCAGGAAACAATCCAAATGCATCAGCCTGATCGGTCTGTGGTCCCTTTTTCATCGTCTTGGTCACTTTGCCCTGGAGTTACTTAAAAAATATGCAACCATTTACTTCAACTTTTCTAATTCACCCGGTGTGTTGACATTGTGCCAGCAGGAATGGAGATGCGACGGTGGCTGCAGATGGTGAATTCCGGCTTGACCGGCCAGCCGGCTTATTCGCAGTGAGCCCGAGGCTGCTATTTCCTCCAGCAGCGATCGGCTGCGGTAATCATACCAGGCAAGCAGCGGTTCGACATGACCGTCCGCCTGCAGATCCGGCAGGATTGCGTGGACACCGGGCCTGCGACTGTCAAGCAACCACTGCAGGCTCTCGGCCTTGACATCGGGCTGATCACAGGCCATAACCAGCCAGGAAACCGCAGGCTGCCAGCGCATGACAGCTAAAATACCGGCAAGGGGACCTGCCAACCCTGGGGCATCCGGTACGCGGGAAAGCGATGCCAGCGAATCAGGCACATGGCCACGGCCGGAGAGCACTACCTGATCAACCAGGGAACCCATCTTGTCCACCGCATGCTCAAGCCATGTCTTATCATCCAACGCTATGAGATGTTTGGGCCGGCCCATGCGGCGGCTCCTGCCCCCAATCAACACACAGCCCCACACCGGGATTAGCTGCCATTTTTTATTCAGCCACTGCTGCAGGTACGGGAAAACCAAGTCCGCATCCGCCTGTTGCCTGGTAAGGACTTCCAGGACCCGCCCCCGGTTGTCAGGCGGGGCGGCATGCCCCTGGCCAAGCAGCCAGATCTTTGGAATAGCTGTACTGGCGTGACCTTCCACCAAGACAAGATCATTTGAGGCACAAAGATTGATCAAAAAGAATGTGAAATCGCCCTGACCATGTCGGCGGGTAAAGCACTCTTCGCCGAACAGGGAGACATCCGCCCCGGCCCGAAAAAAACGATCACTGTCCTTGCCCGGGGTATCAATGTGCACATTATGGGCACCATGCTTCACCACTGCCACCCGCAGGCCAATACTCTGCAGACGTGGAATCAAGTCCTCGATCAGGGTGGTCTTGCCGGCCCCGCTGCAGCCGCAGATACCAAGAACCGGGTAACGCTCAAGCGGGCTCATCAAGGTGTCAGCAGCTGCCTCCATCAACTCCCACCCCCGGCCATGTTCGGAAAAGCCCCAGCTTCCCTGCCCCGGCGAAGCAATTCGTCAACAGCGGCACGCCCTTCATCGCCAAGCTGCACGGAAAAATCATTGACATACAGGCCGATGTGACCGGCAATCACCTGGTCATCCAGCTCCCTGGCGTATTGCTTGATATATCCACCACACTGGTCAGGATGCGCATACGCCCACTGGACGCTGTCGCTGATTGCCTGCTCCACCTCTTCTATATCACGCGGATCAAGAGAACTGCGGGCAGCTATACAACCCAGGGGAATAGGCAGGCCGGTTTCAGTCTCCCACCACTGGCCGAGGTCCTGAATGCAGACCAGGTCGTAATCCTGAAAGGTAAAACGGCTCTCATGGATAATAACACCACCATCAACCCTGCCGCTTGCAACCGCATTCATGATCTCGTCAAAGCGCATGGTCACGGTTTGGCTGTGGTCGGGAAGAAATAATTTGAGCAACAGGGCTGCAGTGGTGTATTTGCCGGGAATGGCAATTTTCCAGGTCGCCGGGTCTCTCTTTTCCTGACCGGCACGCGTTACCAGCAGCGGCCCGCAGCCACGGCCGAGAGCAGCCCCGGCAGCAAGCATGGTGTATGTGCCCGGAACATGACCCAGGGCATGGAAGGAGAGTTTGGTGACATCCAGCCTGCCGGCCAGTGCCCAGCTGTTGAGTGTCTCCACGTCCTCAAGCACCGGTGGGGAAAAACGTACATGTTGCAGGGGAATCTTCCCATGCATGAGCGCATAAAAGATAAAGGTGTCGTTGGGGCATGGTGAATAGCCTATGCTCAGTTCCCTGCTCATTACACTTCCTGTTCCATTGGACAATATGACGATCGTCATAATGTATTATATCACCACCAAGGACACGAAAATCATGAAGAAAAAAAAGACGTTGTGTCCTTAGTTATGCATCTACAAGCTGATACAGCGAGCCACGCTTTTGACTATGACACAAGAGAGTTAACAATGGCTGATGCCGCCCGACCAGCCAGGGTGCAGGCCTGTTTCAGCTGCCAGTTTTTTGTGTTCCGGTCTTCAACCATATTACTTATACAACGCACTTCAAGGCAGGGCAAAGAAAACTGTTTGCAGACCCTGGCCACGGCAGCACCTTCCATATTCTCGCAGAGCCCCTGGAATTCTCGACCAAGCAGCTGCCCCCTTTTTCCAGTGCCGCTGGCACAGTTTACAGTTATGAAGGTACCACTTTTGTAAGCTGTCCCGGCATCATCAAGGGCCTGACCTGCACTAGTTAACAGCGCCTGGTCCAGAATAAAACTGTCTTCAACTTGAAGGTGACTGCCGTGAAACCGTTCAAATCCATCCTGCATGCAGATACCGAGATCACCAAGTACTTCACGCTCTGCCAGACAGATATCAAGCAGCCCTGCCTGGAGATCGATTCCGTTATCCTGATAGGCTCCGGCAACCCCGAAATTCATCACCCCGTCAATCCGGCCCGGCCGATCCTGCAGCAGACAGGACAGGGAAAGGGTCGTCTCAACCGGGCCAAGACCGGTAACCAGCTGCAGGGTAGCAGCGGTATCGCCCCCGGCCTCTACAAAGGCCAGCATTTCTAATTCCGTGGCAGTGGTCAGCAGATACATTTTACGGTTCAAGGTTCAGGGTTTAAAATTAAGGGTCCAGAGGTACAACCCGGAACTCGGCCCCTCCTCGGAACTCTTTTCAGACAGAATAAAGTAGGTTATGCTGGTTTGCAACTATTTAACCTCGTAACCGCTGCCCCCTAACCCCTTGCCCCTGATCCCTTTTTTATAATGGATGACCAGTATCAACTCTCGGCCTACGATTATTTTCTGCCCGAAGATCAAATTGCCCAGCAGCCTGCTCCAGAGCGGGACCAGTCCCGCCTGCTTGTCCTGGACTGTTTAAACGACACAACCCGGCATCAAAGATTTGACGAAGTTACCGAACTGTTCAGGCCCGGAGACCTGTTGGTCGTAAATAACACCAAGGTATTCCCAGCCCGGCTACTTGGCCGCAAAGAAACCGGCGGCAGGGTAGAAATGCTGCTGCTCCATTTCCCTGAACCTGAAGAACAAAATGGGAATCTCTGCCGGGCAACAGCCCTGACCCTGATCAAAAGCTCCAAACGTCCCAGACCGGGCAGCATACTGCGCTTTGCAGGTAAGTTGCAGGCTCGGGTGGACAATCTGCGTCCCGACGGCAAGGTAGACATCACCCTGCTCTACCCGGCTGCGGCCAACCTGGAGAGCTTACTTGAGGAACACGGGCAGATTCCGCTGCCGCCCTATATCAGCAGGCCGGAAGGGAGCACAGCAACAGACTCCCACCGTTACCAGACAAAATATGCTCGTCATACCGGCTCGGTTGCGGCCCCCACGGCCGGACTTCATTTCAGTGATCAACTGATG
>Ga0209013_10003872_pt1 | contig 13185 bp, 10 predicted proteins | sample Cruoilmetagenom2_FD_187291 | JGI IMG/M metagenome (GOLD analysis project Ga0209013, IMG submission 187291) | Oil polluted marine microbial communities from Coal Oil Point, Santa Barbara, California, USA - Sample 2 (SPAdes) (version 2) | ecosystem: Environmental > Aquatic > Marine > Oil seeps ... | reverse complement strand
TCGGGTAGCTCCGGGCGTTCCGTATCTGGTTCGGGTGGCTCTGGCCGTTCCGTATCTGGTTCGGGTGGCTCTGGCCGTTCCGGAGGGCGGGGTGGTGGCAGGCGCTGATTGCTTCCTGCATTACCGGATGACCCGCAAGCATAGAGAATTTATCTGACAGGCATGTGCAGTGATGCAAACAGCAGATTATTTTACAGAGTAAGACCTTCATACTAACGAGAGGGGGTAAAGTGTTATGGCAGTTACTGAAAACGAAAGTACCATCAAAGTGTTCACTAAAGAAGAAATTGAGGCTCTAAAAGAAGATCCCAATGTCTGCAATCATGGACGACGCAACTTTCTGAAATGGAGCGCACTGGTTTCATCACAGGCGGTGATTGGTGGCGGTATACTCAATTTATTAACCAGCACAGAAGCAAAAGCAGATGATACCTTTGATAGCGTAACAGGCTGGGTCTATTCCGTATGTGGTTATTGTTCCTTTGGCTGCGGACTCCATATTGGTGTTAATGCAGCAGGCGAGGCGGTTGCGGTGCGCGGTAACGACAAGCATCCGACCAATGATGGCAGAGTCTGCGTTAAGGGCTTGTATGAACATAAAATACTGGATGCCCCTGACCGGGGTAAATGGCCATTAATCAGGGATGTCAATGGTAACTGGAAAAGGATTACCTGGGATGAAGCAACGACTATTCTCAGTCAGAAAATAATTGATGGCGTCGAGGATAAAGGCGCAGATTCAATTGCGACTTACAACACCGGCCAGTGGACACTGGAAGAATATTACGCTTTCGGCAAACTGGGCAAAGGTGCAATTGGCACCGGCACCATGGATTCCAATACGCGTTTGTGTATGGCGGCAGCTGTTGTCGGATACCTGACAACATTTGGCTCCGATGGCCCTCCCGGCTGTTATGACGATGTAGAAAATACCGACTGTTTCTTTGTCTTCGGTATGAATCCTGCGGAGATGCATCCGCAACTCTGGCGCCGAATAGCCAAAGCACGCAGAAGCACGCGGGCTACAAAACTGATTGTGGTAGATCCACGCCGAACACAAACCGCCCGTAGCGCCGATTTACATCTAGCCCTCAAACCCGGCACCAACCTGGCCCTCATCAACGGGATCGTCCAGCAAATCATTGCAAACAACTGGACCGACAACAGTTACATCGATGCGCACACGCGTAACTATGACGCCATGGCAGATACGGTCGCCAAATACACGCCTGAGTATGTATCAACTATTACAGGTTGTCCCGCCGCCGATATTGAAAAGGCAGCTAAATGGATTGGAGAGTCCCCGGAAACATTATCGCTGTTTATTCAAGGCGTTTATCAGTCCATGGGCGCCACCGATACTGTACGCATGATCTGTGCCATGCATCTCATCATGGGTAAAATTGGTCGCCCTGGCTCATCACCTTTCAGCATCACCGGCCAGGCCACTGCCATGAGTAATCGTGAAGCCGGTGCATCCTCTGCATTGGCCGGTTATCGTAACTATTACAATCCGGATCATGTCGGTGAACTGGAAGACTTCTGGAATGTGCCCAGAGGTAAAATTCCACCTCGCAAACCAACCCCCATCACTTCTAATCGAGACTACCAGGATATCAACAGTCATGTGGAAATGATGCGTAATGGTGATCTGAGTGTATTCTGGATTCAGTGCACTAACCCTGCAGTCACCCTGCCGGATCTGAACAAACTGTATTCCTATATGGACTTCAATAATCCTAAGCGACCCTACATTGTGGTGCAGGACATTTACGAGCCCATGGAATGCACGCACTTTGCCGACATGTTTCTGCCTGCTGCCATGTGGGGTGAGAAAAGCGGTGTCTATACCTGCTCGGAACGTAAAGTTAATCTGGGTCGTCAAGCGGTTAAGCCCGCTGGTTTTAATCTCCGTAAACGGGGCTACGGTGCCTATTCTGATCTTGATATCACCAAAATGATGGCAGATAAAATCGCCTCTATGGATCCCAGTTTTGCAGACAAGGATGGTAACTCACTGATTGGTTTCACAACATCGGAAGAAGCCTTTGAAGAATGGAAAGCCTGCACCGAAGGCACTATCTGTGACATGAGCGGTATGAGCTATGACGCCATAGAAGCCAATAACGGTATCCAGTGGCCATCCACACCGGGTGATGTCTATGGTGGTATACGCATGTACACCGATGGTCGTTTTAATACCAACTGGGCTGATACACAGGGTGGTACTCAGGATAAACCCTGGGTTGATCCTGAGAATCTGAGCCGTGCTTATCTCTGGGCCAAAGATTATATTGAAGCACCTGAGGTGCCCGATAGTGATTACCCTTTCTGGCTGATCACGGGGCGTGTAATTGAACACTTCCACAGTCGCACCAAAACAAAGCGTGTGCCACAGCTACATGAAATGGTGCCGGAAAATTATGTGGAACTGCACCCCGATGATGCTGCATCCCTGAATGTCACCTCCGGTGATTTGGTACGTCTGAACACACGTCGAGGTGAGATTGTGATTAAGGCGCTGGTGGTTGGAACAGTACAAAAAGGGCAGGTGTTTGTTCCCATGCATTTTGCTGATCTGGATCCACAAGATGTTGCGCAAAATGGTGGTCGTCTAACTGCCACCAATCGACTTACCATGAACTGGGTAGACCCGGATTGCAAACAACCTATCTATAAACACTGTGCCGTTAGTCTGGCCAAGGCTTAATGGAGGAGAGTAAATATGAACTATTTAAACAAATCTATTAAATCTGTTCTGGCCTGCCTGATTATTCTGGCGCTGGGCTCTTCGGAGTCCTTCGCGGGCAAAGGCCCCGGTGGGCCAGGTGGACCTGACGATGGCGGTGACTCAACGACTACTCAGGTCTTCGATACCAGTTTCGCTGTGGAATTCAGCTACTCCTGTTTAGGTGGCGGCTGTCATGAAATAGATCAGAAACTGGTAGATGAATATGCAGCATCAACAATGACCCACACTATGGTCAAGTGCAACGCCTGTCACGGCACACACACGGCCGAAACAGTGGGATTGGAAAAGCCTAACCTCACCGGATACTACCCCGGTGTTGGAGCTACTGGCTACAAGGTAGATACTGACCGCTGCAAGGCATGTCATGACAACGAACACAGTGGTAGTGGCGGAAGAAAGTCTGGTGATGACTGTTACAGTTGTCATACGCCCCATGTGTTTGCACTGCCTGGTAGATCCAGATAATTACTGCAACATAACCAGGAATAAATTTGAAAATACGTTTATAAACTAGAGGGTATACACGATGAAATCACGTAACTTGAGAAGTTGTTTGACAGCGCTAACTCTGGTGGTATTTGCCGGTGTTGCGGCGGCTGCCGGCCCGGGAGGAGGTGGTGGCAAAGGTGGTGGTCAGGGTATGCAGGGTGGTGGTGGCCAAGGCAGCAGTATGAATCAAGGGCAGGGTTACGGACGAGGTCAGGGCCAGGGCCAAGGCTCGGAACAAAGCTATGGTCAAGGTCAAGGAAAGGGCCAGGGTAACGGCAACGGGCAAGGCCGGGGTGCTGGTGGGCAATATCAGTATCGTCATCAGTATCAGTATCGGTACGGTCAGGGCCAGAGCCGTTAGCTGCCAAGCAACACAATCCTGAATGCCAAGGAACGGCGCCCCCTTCGGGTCGCCGTTCCTTGTTTGTGCGGACGGCAAGCTCCAGCCAACTGATATCTGCACCGTATTGCCTTCACGTAATGATTCGGCTAGTGTTGCATCAGGGAGCATAGACTGGAGAAGCGAACGCTTCATGACTCAGACAATTCTGTGCTGTAAATATAGGTTTTAATTTGTTGTGAAGGAGAAGGTCGATGCGTTTTTTAGTAGTTCTCTCCATGATCCTGTTACCCGTTTCATTTGCGGCAGTTGGCAGTGAGATTCCGGCCGATAAGGACGTTATTGTGTTTCCGGGAAAGACCGGGGATGTCACGTTCCATCACAAGTTACACGCCGGCCTGGAGAATGTAGGCGGCGTGGATGCAGTGGAGTGCAGTACCTGTCATCATACCTATGAAGGTGAGGGTGAAGTCAAGGCATGCGGTGATTGTCATGTTCGCAAAAAGAGTGAAGCTCCTGAGGGTACGCCGTATTTGAAGAAGGCTTTCCATTACCGCTGCCGCGGTTGTCATAAGTACACCATGGAAGAGGGGAAGCCCGCTGGCCCCGACAAAAAGTGCAAGCTCTGCCACGTGAAGTAACAGGCTGGTCTGATTCCGGGCGCCAGCGCGCTGCAGAAGAGTATTCTATTGTTGCTTCGGTGTGCAGTGAATAAATTTCGCCCGGTTACGACGTAGCCGCATTCGAATGCCCAGTGCGGTTATCAAGAGTAACAGTAAGCTGGAATTCAAGCGGGTCTCGTTCCCGACAGTACAACCACCACCACCGCCACCGCCACTGACCACGGGGGGGGCGCTGCTGGTATCGACTGCGGTGGTCTCCCCAGTTCGAGGAATGCCCTTGCCACCGCTGCCGTTGTCGGCATCCATATAGGTGACCCTGAGTCTGGTTCCGGATACGGCAACCATGGAGGCCTGTTTACCCAGGACAGTGCTAACTCCGCTGCTGTCCTGATTGCCGGATACGGTGGCCAGTGTTCCAGCGAATACGCCCCGTCCTGCAGTGACTTCTTCCAGCATGATTGTCTCGGTTTCACCCAGTGTACTGGTCACCTCTACCTCCACCGTGCGTATGCTGTCCGACGCCACTACATTGCCATCGCTTACGTAAATCTCCAGAACATCACCCGGTGTGAATGTGGATCCCGAGCTTATGGTGACCACTCCCACCGGGTCGGTATTAATCAGTGATGGAGCGGGTATCTTGCCTGCATACGCGGGCGCGGGAGTCCCGGAGCTATCCTTTTTCGGGGTGACGCGTATGGTAAAAGTGGCCGTGGAACCATCCCAGTCGGGGAAGGTGGTAACGTCCCCGACTGTCACAATGTAGTTCAGGCTCAGGTTCACCAGGTCTTCGATACTGTCCTCGAAGAAGAGCGGATCCCTGCTCCATAGCTGGATAACCTCGTCGGGAACCGCCTCGAAATCATCGTTGCTGTCCGGGGCCCGGTTGCTACCGTACATCCAGCTGAACCCCGAGATTGCCGGATTGAATCCGTACCATGCCTGTAGCAGGGCGTCGGTATCCGGGTTACCGTCATCGTCAAAAAAGATACCCGTTGGCAGCCAGCTGTCGGGCAACCAGGGGCCAAACTGGTGCGCGGCAGTACCTGCCCCCGGTGGTGTATCAGCATACCGTCCGGCCAGTGCGGCGCTGGCGGTCAGGGTATCCAGCGTGGCTGCGGCAGCAGGGTACTGGTCGATGTGAAAACCGGCGCGCTGCCGATCGAAAAAACCGTCTTCCGGAAAGTGATGGTCAGCCGCGCCAAACAGGCCATGTGAAAATGTCGCCAGCTGGTCGGCTTCCCACACGTCCCCGGGTACCGAGACACTCAGGTCGGCAAGTGCCTTGCCGCTGGCGCTGGTGTCCAGGAATCCACCACCCACATCAAAACCTACCTGCAGGGTGAAGCCCTGCAGACGCACATCTGTCCAGTTGTTTATCTTCTGGAATACGTGGTAATCACGACTTCCCGGTTCGTCGACGACATTGAAAACCAGGTCGACACTTTCTTCCCCGCTGCTGTCGATCAGTGCGGGCAGTAGCGCGACCTTGAAGCGTTTGTGGCTTTGGAAAGGGCCGCTACAGCTAACCTGTACGGGCGTTGATGTGTCCAGAAGGTCGGGTTCCAGATAGGAGGTCGACATGATGCAGTTTCCCGGTCTGGGGGCCTTTACATCCGTGTCGTCATTTACGATCTTGATTCCGGGAGGTTCGCCAACCGGCCAGTCCTTGGCGATAACCGTTGCCATGAGAGTTTCGAACGAAGCGCCATCGATATAGGTGGTGTCGTATATGTCACTTGCGTACAGTCCATCAGTCCCCATTACATAGGAACCGTCATCGGAATCGAAAGACCCGTCAGGGTCACTGCTGCCGTCACTCCCGAGAATACGCACATTGACGTTATCGAGGTTCCAGCCACCGTGGCCCGCTGCGCCGGAAGCGGAGGGTTGGGAAATGATCATGCCTCCATGAGCCGGGAACATGCAGGCTGCCAACAGCAGTGTGGCCAGTCCTGGCAGTGTGAAGAAGGCTGGATGTTTCCTGTTTTTCATAAAGCAGGCTGGACCATGACAAATGGGTATGAGTATTATTTTAAGTCATACCACGAGTAAACTTATTGAGTATTGTCAAGATACACTCAAAAACAGGCTGGTTTGTACGGATTTGTTGGCGATGTGTTAGTGAAACTGGTAGACAATCGATGCGGATACCACGTGCACATCGTAGTCAAGGGTTTCCTCACCCATGAGCAGCAGGTTAGGGACGCTGTTCTCCTGTAAATTATCCACGGCCCAGTTATCAGCAGTGTACTTTTCATACCAGTAGTTCAGTCTCAGGGCGATATCTTTTCGGTACTGGTACTGGGTCCAGAGTTTTACACTGGTCATGCCGGTTTCCAGATCAGGATACTGGCCAGTGGGGATCCCACTGGCAAAATCTTGCTTCATATCGATGCTACCGGTGGCCGTTGTATAGACAATATCTGCGCCCAGGTCCCATTTCCTGTGGATACCGGTTATCTTGCCGCTGATGCCAAAAGTATCGATCCGGTCCTCGAAATCCGCCTTCCAGTCAGGAATGCTGGCACCGGTTTCACTGCCATTCTGGCTCGACCCGATCCTGTCGTAGGTGTAGTAGGCGTAGGTGGTGATATTGCGACGAGGTTGATAGCTTGCATCCAGTGTGTAGGTAGGTTCTTCCGATTCGGTCAGGCCGATTTCCGAGTTGTCGTAATCGTCCTTTATGTATTCTGCGCTGGCGCTCAGGCTGAGTTTTTCGCTGGCGAGAAAATCGATGGTTGTGCCCAGCAGGGTGCGGTCCCGGTCTGCCATATAGTACTTGCGCAGGGCCGGATTTTCTCCCTGGGGTGCGTTGTAATTGCTGCCGTCGCGCCTGCCAGCTTCTGCATACAGGGAGACGTCTACTGTCGTGTACGGTTGCAGTTTCCATCGGCCAAACAGTGTGTTTTCCCGGGTATCCTCCCGTTCTACCTCCCGGTAGTCACGTGACATGTTGTCATACTTGTACCCGCCTCGCAGGCTCATGCTCGTGTTGATGCGGTAATTCGCCGTCAGGTCTACCTGGTTGCGCGTGTAGCTGAGTGGATTATTTCTTACCGGGGTTCCTGCAAAGGAATCAGCCACGATGTAGTCATAGGTGTCCACGGGTGTTTCATTGTCACGCTCGTCATAGCGATACTCGGCACTCAGTTGCAGTTTGCGCACGGGTCTGGAGTCGATCTTCAGTTTACCCGTGCTTACCCAGACTTCTCCATCCAGCGAGGAACGCGGCAGCGCAGCACCCAGTGCCGGGTTGACGGTGTACGGCTGGAAGTCCTGGTTCTGGGACATGCGCCCGATGGAGAAGGTACCGCTAAGACGACTCCGGTAGGGCAACAGGTACGCACCGGATAACGCCAGCTGGTGGAACTGGTTGTCGGGTGCAAGCGCCTGGCTGCCGTAACGTCCCGGGGAAAAAGGATCTTCCCAGGTCAATGCAAATTCGTCATTTTCGAACAATGACATGTGGTAGGAAAATTGCAGTTGCGCATTGTCCCTGGCGTAGTTCAATCCGACATCCACCATGTCGGTGGTAAAGTCGACGGGTTCCGGCAGCAGGGCCGATGTGGTGTTTCCGCCCAGTTCCTGGAAGCCATTTGCCATGGAACTTCCTGCCTGGTCTGTCCCGTCCCTGGTTTCACGATTGTAGGCTATATTCAGTTTCCAGAATTTTCGGGTGGTGAATGCCGCCCCAATCCCGAGATTCCTGCGCTCTGTTTCAATATCAAAGGGACGCAGGCTTTCATCCAGAGTGGTGTCGATATTAAAGCCGGCGGGCAATGTGAGTGTTGCATCCCCGATACCCTGGAAGGGTGTTTTCGCCGTGTCATTTTTGTAACTGGGCAACTGGTCGTATTCTAAAAAATACGACTGGCGACCCTGGATGCCTGCATCCAGTCGGATATAACGCGAGTCAAGCCCCAGGTTGGTGCCACGCAGGCGCCAGAACTTTCCATCTTCACTGTATTCCCGGGCCTTTACATCACCGAGGAGGTAGGGCCCTTTCTCCTGCAGGCCGTTGTAACGACCGAAGCGGTACGCGTCGTCGGACACGTAGCCGGCACCGAGCTCGATGTAATTGATGGTCGCCTCTGGCTCGTCTTGTGCAGGGGAGGGCATTGGCACCAGGGCCAGTGAAACTGCATGGCTGATCAACAGTAGCGTTTGTCTGTTCATGTCGGGTTATCGAAGCAGGTTCACTCCCGAGGGGTGGTTGGAACCATGTACCTGGCTGTGGCAGTTAGCGCAATTCATGCCAACGATGAAGCGGTCACGTTTTTTATCAGGGTTGTCAAAGTCGAAAAAGCGACGGGGGTGCGAGCGGCCTGCCCTGCCAATATCTGCGTGGCACTGCTGGCACAACTGCGGTCCCTGTTTGGTAAGCAGGGCAGGGTGGTTTGATCCGTGTACTCTGTGACACAGCGTGCAGTCTTCGGTCACGGGATAGTGCTCCCAGAGAAACGGACCGCGCTTGTCCGCATGACAGATGAAACAGTTGTCATTGATGCTCATTTGACTCAGTTCTGCCGGACCTAATGCCCCGTGTGGGCTATGACAGTCACTGCATATCACCTTGCCTTCCCGGATCGGGTGAGTGGAGGCCTGGAAGGTTTTCGCACGTATATCCTTGTGACAGCGATAACATACTTCGGCCTGGGTGGTTCGTTCCATTACCAGGCCGGGCCGGTGGACCGTGTGGCAGTCGGTACACGCGATGTCGTCGCTTTCGTGGGCGCTGGATCGCCAGTGCATCAGTGAATCGCCCCGGTGACAGTTCATGCAGACTGCGTTGCGGACTGCAGCCGGCGGCATATTGTCCCCGTAAAATGAAATCAGTGGCCCGGTATCCGTTTCGTCTTCCATCATGAGTTCGACGTGTGCTTCACCCGCAGCATGGCAGGTTTCACATTCATCCCGGTGATTGACGTGCTCGGCATAATCTTCGTGGCAGTCTGCGCAGGTATCCGCACCCATAAAGTCCCCGCCGGCTTTGATAATCGCTTCAAGGGTATCAAACTTGTCCTGCCCTTCCGCCGCCGTTGCAGCGCTTGCGGGAAGAGATGTGAACAGTAACAGCAGAATGCCTGCGCACCATAAAGGCACTGCCATTGCGGGACTAATCACAGCCACCGGCCTTGGCTATTTTCTTGAGCAGCTTGACCTTGGGCGTGTACTCGCGGTGCTGCAAATGGTGCTCGTCAGGCTGGGCTGCCGCATGCCGGTCACCCAGGGCCAATTTGAACGGGTGGCGCAGGGTGCCGTCCGGCTTGCCCAGACTCGCTTTGCCGTGGCCACCGGTTTCCTCATCCGGCACACCGTAGATGTTGAGCCAGAGATTGAGTCCGCCCTCGAGTATGTAAGCGTTCGGTTTAGCCACTGCCATCAGGCGTTTCCAGGCCCCGGTTGCCAGCATTTCGTCATTGCTGACGACTACCACGACGGCAGTCTCCGGCAGCGACAGTAGCCGGTCGCGTTCCAGCTTCAGGTTCTCCAGTGCCACGAGCGTTGAATCCACCAGATGAAATTCGTTCCAGTCAGATTCCGAGCGTACATCGTAAATGACCAGATGGATGTAATCGTCGTTCATCAGGTGCAGAAGTTCAGCTGGGTCGATGTAGACCTCGCGTTCCGCCAGCAGGGGTTCGAACTTCGGGGCAAGGAATTCCCATTTCTGTTCCAGGTCGGGTTGGCCATGAAAGGCGAGGGTGGCCGAGGCAAGCAGGAGGACCGTGGCGCCCAGTGCTTCCGGCAGGTGGCGTGTGTTCATTTCGCCCTGCCGTAGATCAAACCACGGATCCACTCGAAGCCGGCGAACATCCCCAGCGCCAGGCAGGTCACCAGGACTACCACGATGCCGGTCTCGAGATGGAGCAGTTCCGGCAGGGTGAAAGTGCCAAAATAGCCGGAGTTCCAGAAGGTGTTGATCAGGCCCGCTGTCTCTCCAAAAATGACCATACCCGTTATGTTGCCGAGCAAGAAGAATATGCCATCCAGCTTCAGTGTGGCTGCACTCACCAGCGAGGTACCGGGGCAATATCCACCGATGATGAAACCAATTCCCATAATCAGTCCACCTGCAATGCCTGGCCACAGGTACGTCGGGCTGACCCAGATCTGGTCGTAGTCCAGCAATCCCAGCGCGGTGGACCAGAAGATGAGTATCATCGCAACTACGATGGCAGTGAACATCACCTTGACGACCCGTAGTTCCCGGAAGTAGAACTGTGCCGCAAGCTGGCGTGAGTCACCGAAGCCACTGGACTCCAGGATGAAGCCGAAGGCGAAACCGATGGCAAGGTAGATGAAATAGGAGCCAGTGACCCCGAGTAACGAAACCAGGTCGAAGGGTGCCATGGTCTATGCCTCCGGTTGCCACAGGCGTCTGACAAACCACGCCAGCCCATAGCCACCTGCGAAAATCGCGAACATGAATGCCCAACTCCCCACTGACATGACTGCGCCGCCGCTCAGGCCCTGTCCGGAGGTGCAGCCGCGCGCCATGCGCGCGCCGTATCCCATGAGGGTGCCGCCGACGAAGGCATAGGCCCAGCGGCTATGGGGTGAGATCTGTGGCCCGTGATAGGTCTGCACCTTCACCCGGCCTCGCAGCAGCCCGGAGACGAATCCACCCAGCATAATTCCGGCTACCTCCCATACGAGCCAGTGCGCGAGGGGGTCGCGGTCGCCGCCGGCCATTTTGGCAATATAGGGCGTCTTGTCCACGTGCTCGGGTACGACCAGATCCTCGACTGCAACAGCGATCCGGTTAACCCCGCCTGAAGCGCCGAGTCCATGGCTGGTTACGAAGATAGACAGGAACAGCAGCAGCCCGAGCAGGGCCCCTCCCAGATAGGGATTCCAGTATTTCACCTTTTCAGCAAGTCCGTTCATGGTTCACTCCGTATAGTGCTCTCGATGGTTCGCCAGGAGCTGGCCACGCCGTTGTCTGGCGTAAACTGCAAGGCACCGTGACCGCCAGCGTGCCACTTGCCGTCCAGCACGATTTCGGTGCTCTCCTGTATAAGAACGGGTTTCATATTCGCAGGTACATAGGGTGCAAGATCAAAGGCCGGCAGGTCCTTTTCAGTGTCCGGGTGGCACACTGTGCAGTCACGGTTAACCCGGTTTCCGTGACGTACATTATGATGGATATGGTAGGCACGCACTTCGCCACGCACGGTCGGATTCCTGATGCCCACCTCTCGCAGGCGTTCCTTAACGAGCACCAGTTTGGTGTGATTGTCGATACGCAGTTCACTTACTGCGAGCTGACCGTCCTGATTGGTGTCGAAGGCCTCCATGATGGCCGCATTGTAGTCCTTGCCGTCCAGCCATGCCCTGCGCAGCAGTTCCTGCGGAATGGGCTCACTGCCTTCTCCGTCCGTCCAGTACCATCGCGATACCAGGTTATAGGGGAGTACCTGGTGTTCGCCGTAAACATTTCGGCCTACCCGCAGCAAGGGGCGGTAGCCCCGCACGTAGGCCTTGCTGGCATCGCGAATATCACCCATTACTCCCCGGTAGCTTACCTGGGGGGTGCCGTCCAGCCATATGACGGTATGGTCAATGGACTGTTGCGCCGCCATCTCCAGTTCCGGTACGTGGCAGGATTCGCAGGCCACGGCCGTGAAATGCCGATCCCGTTCCGGTAGCCAGGTATGTGTGTCGGTCAGGCTGTGACAGCTCTCGCAGCGACGGCGGACGCCCTGTGCCGGTATCACGTTGGCGGGCGTGGCTTCGCCGGCCAGCCGCGCCGGCCGCCCTCGTGAATAGTGACAATCACCGCAGGAGACGAGGCGTTCCGCGTGCACGTCCCAGACCATGTCGAGGCTGTCCTTGTCCTTGAGGTTCATGCCGGACAGGCGGACCCGCTGCGGTGAGAATACCTGGCCGGTCTTCTCCGTGGTCCACAGCTCGCCCGTGCCCAATTCCACCAGCAGCGGGTCGGTTCCATCGTGAACCATGCCATGGCAGGCACCGCAGTTGGCCTCGCTCACCGGGCGCAGCAGCAGCGTGGTTTCACCATCTTCGGCAATGCGTTCCGGGTTCCACTGGTAACCGTTTTCCGACTGTGTCACCAGGCCGCTACCCAGCAGCGTCGCGGTTACCGACCATTCCACTGCACCGTTATCGATGGCGGCCCGCCTGGCCTTGTGATCGGGTTGTTGCAGATGGCACAGGAAGCAGTTCATCTGGCTGTCATCGGTCGCCGGGATGCGCGGGCCATCAATCATTAGCCGCCGGCGCTCGGGTGGCAATAATGCATCCTGTACGCTGCTGTGATAGCCATGTGTGTCGATGAATGCCGCGTCCTCGAGTTCGTGGCACATGCCGCAGGTCTCCGTGACTGACAGGGGTTTGCCCGAATCGGTGACCGGTTCGCCATCCGCATCGAAGAGATAGACGGGGTCGTGCTCGATGACTTCACCATCCAGCGGGTCACTTGCATAGCCCAGCGCGCGCCAGTCGAGCCGCCCCCGTTCCCCATGACAGTCGCGACACTCCAGGGCCTTGTTCGTACTGGCGACCATATGGGAGAGCGGGAAAAACATCTCGGTGGGTGCGAAATCATGGCTGCCACTGTATGGCAGACCGGTTACTTCAGAGCCGAGCTCAAGTGCGGTGGGCCAGTCAAATGCAGTCCAGAAACCCTGGCTGCCGTGTACATTGGGTACAAGGAAATAACCATTTACCGTGTCGTAGGGTTGTCTGCCGCGGTGCACCTTGAAGGGCCAGACCTTCGCGTTCGGATCATCGTGTTCACCAAGGGGGCCGGTTATGCGCGTGGGAACGGTCGGGTCGATCCTGTCGCCCGTGATATAACGCGTCGAACGCTTGTTATACCAGTAGTACTCGGGTCTGACCTTTTTTGCCCAGGTGAAACGGCCCTTGATCTTGAGGTACTGGTGCTCGTCGGTGATGTCCAGGTCCTGACCGGCCTCCGACCAGTCCCAGCTAAGTTTGGTACCCGTGTCAGG
>Ga0209013_10003871_pt1 | contig 13185 bp, 12 predicted proteins | sample Cruoilmetagenom2_FD_187291 | JGI IMG/M metagenome (GOLD analysis project Ga0209013, IMG submission 187291) | Oil polluted marine microbial communities from Coal Oil Point, Santa Barbara, California, USA - Sample 2 (SPAdes) (version 2) | ecosystem: Environmental > Aquatic > Marine > Oil seeps ... | reverse complement strand
GCAGCCTTGCCCCTCGGGGTCAAATGTGAAATCGCTGTGGTGGCTGAGGAGCTGCCTCCTCGCGATTCCCCATTTGCCCGTCGGGACAGAGATAGACGCTTGCGCTTTTGTTCTATATTATTTTTTCTTTTCTAGTTCAATTTCTTTAGCTTCTAACTTTTTTTCTTCTTTTTCTTCTTCATCATTTATAATATCCCGTGTAGAGGTTTTGAATTCTTTTAAAGTTTCTCCAACAGCTCTACCTAATTGAGGTAATTTTTTAGGGCCAAAGATGATTAAAGCAATTATTAAAATGAGTATTAAACCTGGTACGCCTATATTTGGCATCGCGGTTCCCTCCTTATCTTTATCGAAAAGTATTATATAATCATAACACATTATTCGAATTAAGAAGAGAATATAGTTTTTATGGCTTATTAAATCCAAGTTTCACCAAAAGTTGGAATATTAACTTCCCTATCTGGACAGGATGTAGAAGAATGAGAATCTATATGTTATTTAGGAGGGGAAAAAGTGAAAAAAGATCAACATAATAACGAAACAAACATAGAAGAGGAGGATACGCTAACCAATAGACAAGGACATCCTATTACAAACAATCAAAATATGCGAACTGTTGGTAATCGTGGTCCTGCGACGCTTGAAAATTATGATTTCATCGAAAAAATAAGTCATTTTGACAGAGAACGTATTCCTGAACGTGTTGTACATGCTCGTGGTGCAGGTGCTCATGGTTATTTTGAAGCTTACGGAGCAGCTGGCGATGAGGATATTTCCAAATACACACGGGCAAAATTGTTTCAAGAAAAAGGAAAGCAAACACCTGTTTTTGTTCGTTTTTCGACTGTAATTCACGGTGGACATTCACCAGAAACATTGCGTGATCCAAGGGGATTTGCAGTAAAGTTTTACACAGAGGATGGAAACTGGGATCTCGTAGGAAACAATTTGAAGATTTTCTTTATTCGCGATGCAGTTAAATTTCCAGATATGATTCATGCATTTAAACCCGATCCTGTTACAAACATTCAAGATGCCGAGCGTTTCTTTGATTTTTGTGCGAGTTCACCGGAGTCTTTCCATATGGTTACGTTTGTTTATTCGCCTTGGGGCATCCCTGCAAATTATCGAATGATGCAAGGTTCAGGAGTGAATACGTATAAGTGGGTCAATAATGAAGGAAAGGCCGTACTTGTGAAGTATCACTGGGAACCGAAGCAAGGGATTCGTAACTTAACTCAGATGGAAGCAGAAGAGGTTCAAGCGAAAAACTTTAATCATGCAACGCAAGATCTATACGATGCAATCGAAAAAGGTGATTTTCCAGAATGGGAATTACTTGTTCAGACAATGAGTGATGATGAGCATCCAGAGCTGGATTTTGATCCACTGGATGATACAAAATTATGGCCTGAGGATCTGTTTCCTTGGAAAGCCGTTGGTAAAATGGTGTTAAATAAGAATCCAGATGATTATTTTACCGAAGTGGAACAAGTTGCGTTTGGTACTGGAGTACTTGTTGATGGACTGGATTTCTCCGATGATAAAATGCTGCAAGGCCGTACATTTTCATATTCGGATACACAGCGTCATCGTGTAGGAGCAAACTATTTACAACTTCCGATTAATGCACCGAAAAAACGCGTAGCTACAAACCAAAGTGGTGGTCAAATGTCTTACCGATTAGACAGAGGCCCTTTCCAAAATCCACATATCAACTATGAACCTTCTATACTAGATGGTTTACAGGAAGCAAGGCAATTAGGGAAAGAACACACACCGATGATTACAGGAAACTTGGTTCGACAGTCGATTGAGCGAGATAACAACACGAAACAAGCAGGAGACACGTATCGTAATTTTGAGCAGTGGGAAAAAACGGAGCTAATCTCAAACTTGATAAATGACTTAACTAATTGTGATAAAAGGATTCAAGATAAAATGATTGCACTTGCAGAAGAAGCGGATAAAGACTACGGTCATCATTTAAGAGAAGGTTTAAAGAATGCCCCAAAAGGTGGATCCAGTCAAAAACCACTTGGAAATATTGCTGGTAATGATGCTCCACAAGATGCAATTGACAAAAGTCACGGAGCAGAACCATATTAAGACGTTACTTCACACCTAAGAAGTAGAGATAGAGGAGTTGTCTTATTAGTCGTGATTTTGACTAAATAGGCAACTCTTTTGTCAATGAAGAAGAAAGTATAAGAATTTCATCGATTTGGAACGCGGTAAGTACGATTTTTTTTGATCGCTCTAGACAGTATGCAAGCCTTACACTTTCTCCACCATTCCTCTTTTTAGTAATTGTGTAACTTACGACCGTCCGCCGCTCTCCAAAAGTAATCAGAATCATTGTGTGAAAGCTTTTGTTAAGAAGAGAGGAACCGCATGCTTACCTAAAGAGGACGCCGAAGATGATATTTCGGCTTTCATGTCTCCTCTTACTTGGAGGAATACTTCTTCCTTTTTTAGAGACACTCCTAGACAGAGTCATATTTACTTTTAGTAACTTATGTAGAAAAGTATCTCTTCTTTAAAAATAAGTAAGGATTATCATGTAGAAAAGAGGAGATAGCCTGAAATACCATCTTCAGGCGTTTGTTATAAAGTAGAAAAGAATCTTCTCTCTTATTTCCAAAAGCATTTGCCCTTTTTCCTTTTATTTTTTAAGTGAGCGAAGGACAAACAACTGTAATAGGATGACCGAAAACATTGGATGAGCTACGTGACGCAGTCACGTAGCTCATCCAATGTCTTTATCATTTATCCAGTTACATGAGTTTTGTCTAAAGCGAACCGAAAAAATCATTGTGAAAAAAGGCCGCTTCCGCTTTTCTTATAGAATAAGAAAGTATATAACTTTTCTACAAAGTAACGTCTAGCGTAAGCCGCCTTGCCCCTCGGGGTCAAATGGGTAATCGACTTTGGTGGCTGAGGGGCTGCCTCCTCGCGATTCCCCATTTGCCTTTCGGGGCAGTAATAGGCGCTTCCGCTTTTGTTCTGTTGTTTACATCAATTTGATACAGGGAATATTAACAAGAGGAGGTTTTATAATGACACATTTTGACGCTGTAATTATTGGTTTTGGTAAAGGTGGAAAAACGTTAGCTTCCGAGTTTGCAAAGAACGGAAAGTCGGTAGCGGTGATTGAGAAGTCTGCGGATATGTATGGTGGGACATGTATTAATATTGCATGCATACCAACTAAATCACTTGTTCATTCAGCAGATAAAAGAAAGTATTTTAAAAATTCTAAAGCAGAATTTTACGCACATGCAGTAAATGAAAAAGATGAGTTGACTTCATTTTTGCGCAATAAAAATTTTCATATGTTAGATGAACAAGAAAAAATCATGGTTATTACAGGAAATGCTTCTTTCTTGAGTGACGATAAGGTACAAGTAAAAACTTTGGAGGAACAATTTGAAGTTACTGCGGATAACTTCTTTATCAACACAGGTGCTACACCAATCATACCAACTATTGATGGACTTAAAGAGGCTAAATATATATATAATTCAACAACGCTACAAGAGCAAGGTCAGCTGCCAGAGAAATTAATCATTATAGGTGGTGGTTATATTGGATTAGAATTTGCTTCAATGTATGCAAATTTTGGCTCTGAAGTAACAGTCGTTGATGGAAATAAAGAATTTTTACCGAATGAAGATCGAGATATTGCGGCAGAAGTAAAGAAAGTACTAGAAGCAAAAAACATAAAGATTATTGAAAATAGTAAAGTAGAGTCAGTGAAAAATCAAGACGAGGGAGTAGTCGTAACCTATAAAATGAACGACAATACTACTAATGAAATAAGTAGTTCAGCGCTACTACTCGCAACCGGGAGGAAACCGAATACAGAAGGCTTAGGTTTAGAAAATACTTCAGTTAAAGTGAATGACCGTGGAGCGGTAGTTGTAGATGACACGTTAAAAACTGAGGTAGATAATATCTGGGCAATAGGAGACGTAAATGGAGGTCCACAATTTACATATATTTCGTTAGATGACTTCCGTATTGTAAAAGACCAACTATTCGGAGATGGAATCTATACGAAGAAACAACGTAGCAATGTACCTTATTCTGTATTTATTGACCCAGTGTTGTCTCATGTTGGAATGAATGAAAAAACAGCAAAGGAAAAAGGTATACAGTACAAATTAGTTTCGATGTCGGCTGCTGGAATTCCAAGAGCTCGTATTGTGGGCCAAACAGAAGGGCTTCTAAAAGCTCTTATAGATCCAAAAACAAACGAGATTTTAGGTTGTACTTTATTTTGCGCAGAGTCTAGCGAAATGATTAATGTTGTTAGGGTAGCGATTGAAGCGAAATTACCTTACACATTTTTGCGAGACACGATCTTTACACATCCAACAATGAGTGAATCGCTCAATGATTTGTTTTCTAAAGTGGAATAATGAGCTGTAAAAATAAATAAGAAAAGCGGAAGCGCCTATCTCTGCGTAAGGCAGCAAATGGGGAATCGCGAGGAGGCAGCTCCTCAGCCACCACAGCGATTTCACATTTGACCCCGAGAGGCAAGGCGCAGTAGCTAGACAGATACTATGCAGAAATTTTATGTGCTTTTTTATCTAATAGAAAAAAGAGGAACTATCAATGAATATGATAGTTCCTCTTTGTGTTTTATACTCCTGCAGTTACTAATAAACCTTTATGAGCTTCTTTTAATTCTTCTGTTACTTCTTCTATTTTACCTAAGACTTGGACACGCTCTTGTTTTTGTTGTTCAAGAGCAGACTTAACAGTTGATTCCCATTGATTTTGTGATTGAAGCATAAGTTCAAGCATAGTGCTATTTGGTTTCCAAGACAACGTTTGTACTTTTTCGTTGATTTCTTGAATATTAGTTAACCATGTAACATCAGTTACTAGCGGGCTATTATTAATTTCTTTAAAGCTATTTTGAATTTTTTCTTGCCATTCGATTGACGCTTTTTTTGATTCCTCTTCAATTGTCTTGAATGTTGATACAGTAGAGTCTAATAATTCTTTTTGAGCAGTGAATGCTTGCAATGTTTTTTTCTGAACATCATCTTGGAAGTTTTGAATTGTTTTAAAGCTGTTTAACCATCCGTCCCAAATTAGATCTACACCATTAGCCACTTGTTCTTTCATCTGTTCTTTCATCATCAATAATTCCTCCTCTTATCTAATTCAACACGTATTAAAATTTATAATGAATGCAAGTATTTGCATAACATCTAGTATCAATCCACTTCTTCGCCTTTATCGGAAGAAGATTTTGGAGTGAAAAAAGGGTTGTAAATATTGAAAAATTGATTCAACATTTTTTGGTACTGATTTAAGGACCCTGCCCATAAATCTAAGTATTGTTCTCCAGCTTTCGTAATAGAATAAATACGTTTAGCTGGTCCACCAGATGTTGTGTCCCATTCAGACGTGACGAGTGCATCTTTTTCTAGCTGACGAAGAATTCGGTAAAAGTTCCCTTGATCGACAGACTCGACTCCGAATTGAGTAATTTTCTCCATTAACTCATACCCATGCGTATTCCAATCACGTAAGTGCAATAACATAATTGGGATAAGGAAATTTTTTGGAGCACCAATAGAAGCGCTTTTACTTTTTTTTGTTTCATCCGATTTGGATTCCATAATTAACCACCAACCTTAATAACTTTTGTCTATAGATGTAATTTACACCTATATGTACATAAAGTCAAGTCATCTATTTTTGAAAATTTTGATAACCTTTGTAGAAGTATGTCGAAAAGAGTATTTTATTAGCTAAAAAATGGTATTTACACCAATTTAACATGCTTTTTATAATAAAAACGTGTTAAGATAATTGAGAATTCAAATAAAGGAGATGATTTTCCATTGACGCAAAATACTTCGTTTGATGCTTTTACAATGTGGAAGGATTTATATGAAAAAACAGAAAGCACATGGCGAGATTCGATCCAAGAGACACTTCAAAAAGAATCATTTGCAGAAGGTCTAGGGCAGTTTCAAAGTCAGTATCTTCAGTATCAAGAATTAGTGAATAATATGACTGCATCTTATTTGAAACAAGTGAACATGCCTTCTCGTGAAGAAATTGCGAATGTTGCTACGCTTGTAATAAATGTAGAGTCTAAACTAGATGATTTAGAAGATCAAATTGATGGAAATAAAGAAAACACTACTAAAGAAATAGAACATTTAAAAAGAGTAGTTACAACACTAGATAAAAAATTAGATAGAGTTATTCAATTACTAGATAAATCTTCTGGACCTGCGGCTAAAACTAATAATGTCCAAATCCCTGAAGTAAATCCAGTACCAGCAATATCTAATGCAAAAAAATAAGGTTGATTTTCTTTTAGAAGATAATAGTAGCGTACCTAAGTAGAGGGTAAAATGGTCGATTCTTTTCATAAAATTAATTGGGGAGTGTATTTAGAATGGTAGAATTACAAAGAGACGAATTGGTAAAAATGGATTCTTTAAAACCACTAGCTGGAAAAGTTGCAGTCGTTACTGGAGCTTCAAAAGGAATTGGAGCTGAAATTGCTAAAGTACTAGCAAGAAATGGTGCAATAGTTGTTGGTAGTTATCTAAGTAGCGCTAGTGCAATGGAAGATGTATTAAAAGAAATCGAACAAGAAGGCGGTACTTCGTTTGCACTTAAAGCAGACGTATCTATAGAAGAAGATTCACAAAACCTTATAGAAGAAACATTGAAACGTTACGGTAAAATTGATATTCTCGTTAATAATGCCGGGATTACAAAAGACCGTACTTTCCGTAAAATGTCTAGACAAGAGTGGGAACAAGTAATCAATGTCAATTTAAATAGTGCCTTCAATACAACATCTGCAGTAATTAATCATATGCTAGAGCAAAAATTTGGACGCATTATCAATATCAGTTCAATCATTGGGCAAGCTGGTGGTTTTGGTCAGACGAATTACTCTGCATCTAAAGCTGGATTAATAGGTTTTACGAAGTCACTAGCTCTTGAAACTGCTCGAAATGGTATTACAGTAAATGCCATTTGCCCAGGATTCATCGAAACAGAGATGGTTGCAGCAATGCCTGACAATGTGAAAGATGCAATCATTGCAAAAGTGCCAGTTCAACGTTTAGGGAACACTTCTGAAATTGCAGATGCAGTTGTATTTTTAGCACAATCAAGTTATATTACTGGGCAAGAAATTAATGTTAATGGTGGACTTCACATGTAATAGAAGCTTTCGGGGATGGGAGCTTTTTATATATAGAGGTACGCTAGTTTGAGGAGGAATTTCATGATTGAGTTAGGTACTAGGCAATTAGAGGAATGGATAGACGGATTACCGAAAGATAAAAACTTTCAGCAGTTAAAAAAGTTCACAGAGATCATTACGACAGATGCTGAACCAGAAGTTGGACAAACGCCCAAAGAAGTCATTTGGACGAAAAACAAAGCAAAACTTTATCGTTATCAACCTGCGTTGAAGAAAACAAATAAAGTACCAATCCTGATGATATACGCACTGATAAATAAGCCGTATATTTTAGATCTATATCCTGGGAACAGTTTAATAGAGCATTTAACGAATAAAGGTCACGATGTTTACCTACTAGACTGGGGTACGCCTGGTTATGAAGATCATAATATGAAACTTGATGACTATATAGTAGATTATATTCCACGAGCAGTAAAAAAAGTGTTAAACACTTCAAATGCAAAGGAAATCACACTTTTCGGGTATTGTATGGGTGGAACGATGACAGCAATTTTTACTGCACTTTATCCGCAGTTGCCAATTCGAAACCTTTTATTAATGACTAGTCCAATCGACTTTGGAGATGCTGGACTTTATTCAAACTGGTTAGATAAACGCTATTTCCAGTTGGATAAATTGGTAGATACATTAGGCAATATTCCTTTTGAAATGATTGACTTTGGTAATAAGTTGCTCAATCCTATTTCCAATGTTGTTGGACCATATGTCAGCCTAGCAGACCGTTCGGAAAACGAGAACTTCGTTTTAAACTGGAAACTAATGCAAAAATGGTTAAACGATGGAATTCCCTTCCCTGGGGCATCGTATAAACAATGGATTAGAGATTTTTATCAGGACAATAAACTGATTAATGATCAGCTAGAAGTTCGTGGTCGTAAAGTAGAACTAGCGAATATTAATTGTAATTTATTGAACATTTCTGCAACACGTGACAATATTGCGCTTCCGCATCAGATTGCACCGCTGAATGATAAAGTATCTAGTAAAAACAAGACACTTCATAGTGTAGAAGCAGGGCATGTATCAGTTGTTGCGGGTAGAAAAGCAATTAATGAAATTCATCCTTACATTGAAAATTGGCTTACAGAAAATTCTAAGTGATATAAGTAGGAAGTAATTCTACTCTATTATATTGCGGAGATTATAAACAAATGTACATTACTAAGAAATTTTTAGTAATGTACATTTTTTATTTTGAAGAGAAAGTTATTTAACAAATGGTGGCTTTAGTTGAGGATTAGTGAGTTACTAATTTAGCTCTTTTGTAATTATAGGTGGAATAGTTCGAAGTCAATGCTGAATTTAAAAAGCACCAAAGTCCATATAAATAACGGACTCTGGTGTAATAAAAGGTACTCCAAATTATAAAGTTGTTTTTTACCCAAATTTATTTATTGAAATGATATACATCCCAAATATCAGGCGTTTCAGAACCAATATACCATGCTGCTGCACCGCCTAGGTTATATTGCTTAACCAGGTTGATACGAAGCTCGATGGATTGTTTATCCTCAACCCATATTTGGTGCTTCTCTCCGTTTGCTGTGTATTCTACATAATTTTGCTGAGTGTTTTGGTCCCAAACTTTCTTAAGACCTTTTGAGGAGATAATCTGCTCAACCTCATTCATTGTGCGTTCAATACTTCTTACTTTATTTGTCGTTAAATTAGTCACCCATTCCCTTGTGTAGAAGGGCATCGCCAAGATGATTTTATGAGAAGGTACGTCCTCCATTAAAAGCTCAACACCTTCTTTTGTCCAAGGAATAGAAGCTACAGACCCGGCAACCGGGCTGCCCCCCCAATGCTCGTCATAGCCCATCATAATGATGTAGTCGGAAACTTCACCTAGCTTTATACGGTCTAAGCTACCAGACCAAAAAGGATCGCTATTTTCTCGGGTAACGTCAACAGATACTTTAATTCCATGTGGCTGAAGAGCTTTTTTAAGTTCGGTAACGAAGAGGATAAAATCTTGCTTGTTTTTCGGATTGATGTTTTCAAAGTCCACATTGATTCCATCACTTTTTGTTTGGACTAAAGAGTCCTTCAGCGCCGCAACTAATTTCTGACGATTTGTAGCATTGTTTAATACTTTGTCAGTCAATTCAGGATCAAATTTATTCCCAAAAAGTGGCCATACCTTCTTGCCCTTGCTATGTGCAACCTGCAGATATTTTGTATCGGCTGAAATGGAAACAAAATTGCCTGAATTGCTTAATGTATACCAACGTGGTGAAACTACATTTAAATTTGAATGGTTTAATTGCTGGGCATAACTCTCGGAACTCCCATTATACTTCCAACCCATAACGATTCGTTCCTGTGTTTTTTGTTGTAAAAGTGATTTCTTAACCCACCCTTTTTTACCGGCTAGTAACTGGACTTGTAGGTAATAGTCAGGGATGTTCAATTTTTGCCCAACAAGTATGTTTGAAGACCGTAAATTGTTCAATTTGATCAAATCATTAGTAGATACTCCGTACTTAGTGGAAATTTTCCATAAAGTATCTCCTTTAATAACGGTATAAACTTTGTACTTTTGAGGAATGTTTAATTTCTGGCCTATTATGATTTGTGTCGTAGTAAGCTTGTTAGTCTTTTGGAGTTCACTCACTGAAACCCCATATTGGTTTGAAATTTTCCATAATGTGTTCCCAGATACTACTGTATGAATGACAGGAGTAGATGAATCTCCCGATACAGTGGATAGAACAGGAAATTCTTCACCTCTTTTTAAAGTTGTGATAACGGCTGAACCTTGTTTTGGTAAACTTAATACTTTAACGTTATCTATTTGAACAGACCCAACTGATAGTGAATTGCCGGCAGCATCACTATTTATAGGCCCGAAACTTAATAATAAAATAAATATAATAATACTATGAAGTATCTTTTTCACTTAATCCCATTCTCCTCTTGTTTGAAAATAGTATAACTTTCATAGACTACTATTGATTAAATTAAATAGATACCGGTACTTTTTGGTAGGGTGAGTGATGTGGAGTGAAAATTGCCCCTCTGAACACGTTATACCGAACAATGGCGGTATCCAGCTAACAGGAAACGGTTGTTTTAAGCGATATGGAGAAATGTATTTGTCGTTATTAGGGCAGGGGGTACGACCAGTGAAACCTCTGTATTTTATCTTTGTCTAAAATTATAAGGATAATTAATAAGAAGCTATTAATATAAAATCAGGAAATGATTTAACGGTCTGAGGTGAATAACATGGGAATAATAATCAATATTAATGTGATTCTGGCTAAAAGGAAAGTGAGCGTAACAGAACTTTCGGAGAGGGTTAGAATAACAATGGCTAACATTTCTATTTTGAAAAATGGAAAGGCAAAAGCAATTAGACTTTCGACTTAAGACAATGGGCGTTGATCCAAGAAGGATTAACGAAAAAAGGTTGAAAAATCCAGACAAATTTGAAGAAATAGATGAAGAATTGAACTGTCCTCGAACCAGTTTTTAAGAGATTGGTGTCCACTTGAGAAAAAGATTGACCATATATATTAAAATTTGATTAAAACCATCTCACCTCTATCTTTTTTCTTAGAGTTGAGGTGATTTTTTGTTGGACATACCAGGCGTTTTTGTTTTTCCGGAGCTTTAGATAAGGGGTTTAACCAGATTGTATTTGTAAAATAAAATCCACCTATAATGGTGATTTAGGTTTACTTATATCTTAGAAATTTCTTTAACATCTAATTTTATAAATTTCCGCATTAAACACAAGTTGAATAAAATTTATCTATCTTCAACAAAAGGGCGCAAATGAGAAGAAACACAGATAGAAAACAATCAATCTTTTGTATAAAGAATGATTTACCAGGATACATTATGTGCGTATTTTGATCAAATTTTTTTTCAAAACACGCTTTTTCTTTTTGTTGGTTTATCAAGGTTATTAGCATCATTTATATAGAAATCTAGATTAATCTAAGAAAAGATGCAAAAAATCAGGCTAATTTAGATTCTTTAGAGAGGAGTTAAAATCATGGTGGCATTTTAGTAAAAAGAGCCTCAATCCTTGATATAAGAGCTTTTTTCGAAGTGAAACTCTGAAATATGTCGTTAAGGATAGAGGTAGAAAAATAAAGGTATTTACAATCTTTACAAAACAGCAAAACCCTAATTTGACACGTTCCAATTAATAATTACACCTATATTTTTTACCCTAATTTTCAACATTTTTTTAATTTGTAAAGCCTGTATAAATATTTATAAGACTCTGTAAATGCTATTGTTATAAAAAATTCCTGCTTATATAATAACCATGGAAGACGAAATTGACACGTTCAAAAATAAAAGGAGTGATCATTTTTAATGAAGAAAACATGGTTATTAATCGTTGCACTTGTTTTTAGTATGGTTTTAACAGCTTGTGGAGGGAATCAAGAATCCTCCGAGGGAGCTGCGGAAGGAAAAAATAAATCTCTAGTAGTCTATACAAATTCTGGATCGGATGGTCGTGGAGATTGGTTGAAGGAAAAAGCTGTTGAACAAGGATTTGAAATTGAAATCGTTGAAGCGGGTGGAGGAGACATTCGAAATAAACTTATTGCAGAAAAATCAAATCCAATTGCAGACGTTGTTTACGGATTAAATGAAATGAATTATATCGCATTAAAAAGTGAAGATGTTCTTGAACCATTCACACCTGTTTGGGCAGACAAAGTAGAAGAGGGTACGAGCGACCCTGAAGGTTACTATCATTCATTAGTACAACAAGCCATTCTATTAATCTATAATTCTGATTTATACACAGAAGAAACGGCTGCATCTGACTGGTCAGAATTATGGCAAAACAAAGCATTTCACGGTTTATATGAAGTACCAACTAATTTAGGTGGGGACACAACTAGAACTGTCATTGCAGGTATTTTAGTACGCCACCAGGACCCAAATGGAGAACTTGGTATTTCGGATGAAGGCTGGGAAGAAATTAAGAAATTCTTTAAAAATGGGACTCCTGCAACAGAAGGTACTCCGTTCTATGCAAACTTAGCAAATGGAACCACTCCATTTGGTCAAATGTTCTCAAGCGGAATTCAACAAAGAGAAGAAGAATATGGTGTGAAAGCAGGTATTGTATCTCCTGAAGTTGGTGTACCATACGTTACAGAACAAGTTGCGATTGTGAAAGGAACGGAGAAAAAAGAGGTTGCCGAAGAATTTATTAACTGGTTTGGAAGTGCTGAAGTACAAGCAGAATGGGCAAAAGAATTTAACTCTATGCCAACGAATATAGAGGCAGCTAAATCAGCTAATCCAGAGGTAAAAGCATTACATGATTCGGTGAAGAAGCAAGACATCGAATGGAATTTCATTACTGAAAATATTGATGCTTGGATTGAAAAAATCACTTTAGAAATTCAATAAGTATATTAGGTTAATACGCCTTGGTTTTTAATCAAAAACCAAGGTTTCATATTTCTAATACTAGCGGAGGAAATAAGATGATTGAGTTCAAAAATATTCAAATCAAATTTGATGATTTCACAGCCATTCACAATCTAAATCTTGAAATTAAGGAAGGAGAATTTTTTACGCTTCTGGGACCTTCAGGGTGTGGGAAAACAACGACGCTTAGGAGCTTAGTTGGATTTATTAAACCAACAAATGGCGACATCCTGGTTAATGGAGAAAGAATAAATGATATCCCTGTAGAACGCCGTGAAATAGGTATGGTATTTCAGAGCTATGCACTGTTTCCAACTATGAATGTATATGAAAATATAGCATTTGGACTTCAAGTAAAAAAGTACAAAAAAGATGAAGTAGATAAACAAGTTAGGGAGATTGCTAGAAAAGTGGACTTAAATGAAGAACAGCTTTTTAAAAAAGTATCTGACTTATCAGGTGGCCAGCAGCAGCGGGTTGCCATTGCAAGGGCACTCGTATTAAATCCAAAA
>Ga0209013_10003870_pt1 | contig 13185 bp, 11 predicted proteins | sample Cruoilmetagenom2_FD_187291 | JGI IMG/M metagenome (GOLD analysis project Ga0209013, IMG submission 187291) | Oil polluted marine microbial communities from Coal Oil Point, Santa Barbara, California, USA - Sample 2 (SPAdes) (version 2) | ecosystem: Environmental > Aquatic > Marine > Oil seeps ... | reverse complement strand
CTGTGTAATCTTGTGGTTGGCTAAACACGTACGGAAAATATAACGCTGCTCCAACGCTCGTAAATCCGGAGTAGGATAAGCTGGTACGGTACAATAACTATAAATAATCCCGGACACGTTAGTGATACACAAACCGAAAGGAGGCTGATTAAATATGTGTAGTGTTGGTGATGTTACCAGTGTCGATGTGGCTTCGCTCACTCCGGGTGAGTACGAATGCATGGATTGCAACAACAAGTTCAAAGGGCTCGGACGGAGAGTCAAGTGCCCGGCATGCAAATCAGGCAATGTCAAGAAGATCAAATGATCGATTGTGAGACAATTGAGCTCGGTTTCGACGAGATTCTGTACCTCTGCGGCAGAGATGGCGCAATCGGCATCGTGAAAGCGGGTGCCGATCAGTGGTTCATCGAGACCGATGATTGCGAGATCGCGTTGTTCACTGAAGAGGACGATCTCTTTGTCGCGTCCGGGTTTGGTACGGATGCGCGAATGATTGAGGGGATCCGGTGCATGCTATATCTTGTGCGAGAGATTCGCTCTCCGCTGATCGTTCTCCCGAAGGACCACCCGGCGTCCGGACGACTGCGAATTGTGGTCTCTGCCGGTGAGAAGACCACTATCAGCTGCGAAATCACACCGGGAACACATCCGGAGCAGGACGTGCTATGCGGAGGCAGCGAGTTTGACGGGATGCAGATCGCAGGGGTTTCTGGTGGTGTGCAACTGCGAAATATCGATCTCAGTAAGATTGATATACGAATATCAAAGATGTAGGTGTTAGTGATCGTATGGACGAAGATAACGGAAATGTTGCTGTTGCGGTCGGCGACACGGTTCGGTACGCTGGCACCGGTTCGGTCGGCAAGGTGAAGCGGGTCATGGATCGCGACCATGAACTATGGGCACGCGTCGATGGTACTGGTCTCTGGTACGATACAGCGGAACTTGAAGTTCTTGGAGATGAGTTCGAAGTGACGGAATGGAACAAAGAACTGACTTTAGAAGAGCTAAAGAAAGTAGAAGAGCGTAAACTGGACAGTCTCAGCCACGCTCAACAGATACTTGAAGTAGAACTCTGCGAAACCGGCGGATGAAACCAGAGATTGGCATCGTCATCCACGGTCCCGAGATAATCGACTCGGGCGGCGCACACCACGTATTGGATGTGCTCTCTGAGCATTACGAGGTGACAGCGGTTCTTGGCGGGACGATGGGGCGTGCCGCTGTCCTCGATGCGTTTCTCGAGGATAGAATCGACATCAGCAGAAATGTACGCCCGAGCGAGGCAATCGATTCCCTCTCGTGGGCGGATATTGTCATACTGCTGAATCGCGGAAAGTCCCTTGATAGCGGGATCGAATTCGGTAAGGTCGTAACCGCGCGTGCAAAGCAGATCCCCATCGTTCAGATCGAGGATCCGATGGAGGGCGGGGTTGTAATACCATGGAATGATGCCATATACTGGGCAGAATTAATCGGGGATCTGCTATGTCTTCCCGTCTGGCTGCCGCCGCGACCAGAGGATGCCCAACTGGTGCACGCAACTCCGGAGCTGACGCACAGGCGGATTAACAATGTTCTTCCGGGCGAAACGATACGGATTGGCGGGATTGTGGTCGGAACAGCGACATCAGAGAATGTCGAGATCATCGCGGATTGTGGCAGGGTCGTTGCGATCACCGGTGCGAGGATTAAGGATCACGGCATCGAAAAGATCGGGAGAATCGATCTGAAAGGTGTGATAATCAGAACCGGCTCGATCCGAAGGACACAGCATACGCCAAGAATCGGTGCCATCGAAGAGAAGAGTGGGAGTATGCGTGTTGTACTCATCGATCACAACGCCGAAGCAGCATTTGAGCTTGCAGCGGGAGCCGATCTGGCAATAACGGTCGGCGATGACACGACAGCAATTGCCGGCGATATCCTCTACCGGCTCGGAATCCCTATAATCGGGATCACCGACATGGACATCGATGGCATGCTCTCTGACGCAAGCATACTTCCCGGATCCGTGGTGCTACAACTCAAACCCGGAAATGATGACATTGTTGGGAATATGGTGCGTGAGCTGATATTTGACGGGGAGAACTACGTGAATGTGGCGTCACAATCGATCAAATCAATCAGGGAGCAGGTAATCGAGATTGCCGGGGCGCGGTTGATCGATGTTGTGCGATTGTGACACAGAGCCGTGCGTATGTGTTCGGTTAAGACTCAACCAGATGCCACAAACAAGGACATTCCGATGACAGTGGACACCATGAAGATCGCTTGCGGTGTTTAACCGAACACAGATGAAGAGCCATGAAACATATCCGGCACGCCCTACGCAACCTTTAATAATCTTCAGACCATATATATTGCATAATGCCGGGAAGTAGGGGCTCGGGAGTTATGCATAAGAACGAAAACGCACAGAGTAGCATAGATTTTCTGACAGCAATCTCCATATTCCTGCTTACGCTTGCGTATCTCCTGCTCCAGGTTCCAACGATCTTCGCACCGTTTCAGTCCCAGAGTACCGACCTCCAGCCGGTTGCATACCGGACCGGCATGACCCTTGCAGAGGACACGGGATGGTGGGATGGTGGAGCTGGCAGCGGTCCTGACTGGGAAAACGCGTCTTTGAACGATATCTGCAGAATCGGGCTTGCTGCAAACAAACACAATCCAAACAACTTCTCGGAACTGATGAATCGCGGAAAAGTATGCGTTTTGAGCGAAAAAAAGATAAAACGGATGGATTCGGTATATGACTCCGCGATGCACAGCTGGATCAGGGACCGGCTCGGCTTAAACATCACCAGAACATACGCATACAATATCTCGCTACAGTACTTAAACGGCACGAGCGCAGAGCCCATGTACGTTCCGAACAACACCAATCCTGCTCTCTGCATCGGGAATCAGATTCCCGAAACAACGGAAGTTGAGAAGATGGAACGCCTCGTTGCTGTTGAGGGGGATTGCGGGGTTGGATATCTGAGTACCAATGCAGCAACAAACACATCAAATATCACGATGAGCCTGCCGCGGCTGGATTTATTCATGGTCAAGTGGGAGGACTTTGCCAACGAGAGCCGGTCCGCGGATGCCAGATTGTCGGTAGTCTTGAATAACACGAATCAGCAGTATAACAACGTATCAGTCATCAACAAGTCCGGTCTGTTTGTCGGGGGCTGGCATCAGTTCAACAAGACCGTAATCGACGGTCTCTGCGATTCCAATGAGATCGCGGTAAACGTCTCGTGGTGCAATGTATCATATATGTGGGTCAATCGATCGGACTGGGGCAGCACTGTTGGGGATATTACGATGCCATCTGCGAAACTGGTGGTGTGTATATGGTAACCAATTTTTTCACAAAAAATCGAGTGAAAACTGCCCTTCGGATTGGGATTAATTTTAAATCTCCGAGATCTCGCGTGAAAGCGTTCCAAAACTTCGTCAAATCGATCATTTATATAATCACTCCGCATTTGTTTTGGAACATTTTTATCCGGATTCAGTATTCTTATGACCGTTTTTCTGAGCACTTGATGCCACCCAGGCACGATTCGTCTTGCGAGATGCATAGTATACGCGAACTACCAAAGAGCTTTAATTTTTGGTCAAACTTTTGTGAAAAGTTTGCGAGTAAGAGATGCCTTTTGAGCAGGAGTTGGTTGCACGATTGTCATGCCCAGCTCCAGACACTCGAGGGGTTCGCAGCGGCACTCCTGATGGTCGGCACAGTATATCTCGTGGTGAGCGCTGTTACGCTCTCTGTTCCGCAGACCGAACTCCATGTGGACGCCCAGCTCAAGACGTACGGACGGGATGCGCTCGCGATACTGGATGCGCCCATGCCGCCTGCCGGGGACGGGACATATCACACAAGCTCGCTCAAGAATTCGGTCGTTGACTGGATGAACGGGGTTGCGGGCGCAACGAGCTTTAAGACCGAAGTCTTCACACCAAAAGATTCCAGCGGAAACACCACGTCACACCGGTTTTTTTCCAGAACACAGTCCGGCTGCAACTACAACCACACATTCGAGGTTCTCATCCCGAACAACACCATGATCAGTCACGCACAGATCGCGATCACGGGATTGCCGAGGCTGGACACCGGAATTTGTAATGACCCGCGCATCGGTAAACCACTCCCTCTGGCACTCTCGGACACATCGTTTCCCGACAACTTCGGATGTGCGATCGCAGACGGCGATATGAACGGGGACGGGGTGCAGGATGTGGTCGTTGGGGCTTACAATTCCAGTTCGGGCGCGGTCTACGTCTATTACGGCAACAACACGAGCATCGCTGCATGGGCAAGCGGCGCGCCGGATATAGCGATTGCGAATCCGGGCGCATCCGGCGATTGGTTTGGCTATGCTGTTGCGTGCGGGGATGTCAATTGCGATGGTTTTGATGATGTGATCGTTGGTGCACACAAAAATGACAGTGCACAGGTAGATACCGGTGCAGTATACGTCTATTACGGGGGTATGCCGATTGACGCCCCTGATGTCACGATGATTGACCCGGTCGCCGCGGGCATGGGCAAACCGAACGATTGGTTTGGCTATTCGCTTGCATGCGGCGATCTCAATTGCGATGGTTTCGATGACATAATCGCTGGTGCGCCCGGCGTGCACAAAACGGTACCGAACGCAGGAAGAGTGTTTGTATATTACGGCAGCGGTTCACTGAGCGCACACCCGGCAGACGCTGATGTGGAACTGTACAACCCTTATGTAAGCAGCGATTTCTTTGGCATATCTGTGACATCGTTCGATCTCAGCGGCGACGGCATAGCAGATATCGTGGTCGGTGCGAACGCGAGCAACCGGACATACATCCGGTTCGGCAGTGCATCACTTCCGCCGCTGATAAACGGCGCCGAAGACGAGATGAATCTCACGATATACGGTGAAAGCAACTCCGAATTTGGAATATCAATTGCACAAGCAGGCGATGTGAACAACGACGGCGCAGACGACCTGATCGTTGGTGCGCCAGAGAACGGTAGTGCGCACATCTTCTACGGCGGACCGCTGCTTGACAACACGGCTGACATTAACATGAGTGGAGCAGCAGGGTCCAACTTCGGAACCGCGGTATCCGCATCCGGCGATGTCGATTGTGATGCCTATTCCGGAGTGATCGTTGGAGGATCCGATAATAAGACAGAGGTCTTCTACGATCTCGATCTCGCTGTTGGTGCAATCACGATGTCGGAAAGTGATTCGGGTTTCGGCACCGTTGTCGCAGATATCGGCGATGTCGATTGTGACGGCGCCCCTGATTTCGCAGTCGGTGCGCCCGGCGCTGGGACGGTATACGTCTACACGCCACGGTTTCCTGAGACTCCGTGGCTTGCTATCGGGAATACGACCGAGCTCGATTGCGGGAATGGGACAAAGGTCTGGGAGTATACGACTGTGATAAAGACGGATTGCGGCATTCGAGCAGGCAATGGTACCACCGATAAGACGCTCCCGATATACCGGGAGATTACAACTGATGCCATTCTCTCGATGTATATTATGACCAGTAACGCGACCAATGTCCGAATCTCGGTTAACGATGTCGAGGTCAATGCGACCAGCCCCGCAATTGAGACAGGCGGAAGCTGGGAATGGCATAACATCACGCTTCCAGGAGACATTACCGAATGGAGGATCGGGGACAACACAATCACAATCAACGTCACATCCGGTGCGCTTTCTATCGGCAGGGATGCCTCCGGCGCCAACATGGTCCGCGTAATTCTCCCTATCACACAGCCGTTTACGGCGAGCGAGCGAACCCCGGATTTTGCTGATGCGATCAACGACTGGACCAAATCTCATCCGCTTCACGATGCTGCCGATGTGGGCAACTACACGTCGTATCAGTACTATGGCGGCACAGCCAACGAGACCGGATGGGCTGTGCCCTTCCTGCTTCACTCAGATTCATCAGGCATAATCAATGTGACTAACCTCCGTATCGAGGCAACGCCGTCACTGAACGAGAACCTCGACACGCTGCTTCCGGATTTCGTCGAGTACAACGTGATCTTCGCTTATCTGGATACGATTGTACAAGGGCACCTGTACACGTTCTCGGATGGCAGTTATGAGAAGACATTGAACTTCACCGATGATGTGATCAACAACAGTAACGGAAATCTCACAGTCCATATCCTGCTTCCGGAGAACACAACAGAGGTATACGCGGCGAATATGGATCTCGCCGGGCTTCCAAACGAGTCGATCGGCACAACCAATCTGGAAGTGAATATTGCGCAGGAGGACGATGTCACATTCACAGTTGATTCGAAGGGGTACATACACATAGCGTACAGCAAGAATGCACCACAACTATGGTATCTCAATAATGTTGGGGGCTGGGACGAAGACGATACGAACAAGATCAGTATCGGCGGCGGGGAGATTCACAATCTCAGTCTCATAATCGATAGGAATGATGAACTGCACGCAGCATTCATCAAAGGGAATCCGGCAAGTAAATATAGAGTACACTACTCAAGAACGTACGACGGTGAGTGGCTATCAAGCACAATCGAAGTGAACGACAGCATCAATCCGCCACCATCACAGCCGTGTATCGCTGTTGATTCCGTAAACGCGCCGCACATCGTCTGGGTAGAGAACGTTTATATCTATTACTCAAACGACACTGCCGGCACGTGGTCTCCTGCGGTGCAGGTGAACAATACCACCAATGCAACGAGTCCGCTGCTCGGAATCGATTCAGGCGACATTAAACACCTCGCGTTTCTTGAAAATAAAACGGTGTACTACATGAACACGTCAACAGGCGATTGGGGCGCTCCTGCGCACGTGGGCAACAGCATCAATGCAACGGATATCGCCATGTCACTTGACCTGAAAGACTATGCACATCTCGCATGGGTTGAGAACGGTACGACGGTATACTATTCAACCAATACTGGCGGGTCGTGGAGCCAAAAAGAGATAGTGTACACCGGAACCGCGGTATCCGATCTTTCGATAGTTACTGATTATAGTGCCAATGCACATATCACGTGGGTCGATTGCGGCTATGTATATTATTCTTACAATGTGGCGGGGGCATGGAGCACGCCAGTGGAACTTGGTTTTGGGTCTGCCCTCCACCCCTCAATAGCAACAGACACGTCCGGAAATATCCATGTTATATGGGGTGAGGGTAAGACATTATATTATTATGGTCATGTTTTATATTACCCACACAAACCATATATCGTTGTCCCTAACAGCACGATATGGGACTACTACATTGAAGAGATCAACCACCACGATACGAAAATCGGCGAGATTTCTCTTGGAGACAGTACAACAGATGAAGTATGCAAGGATTTTGACATAGATGAAGAAATCGATGGGTTATCATTCCTGTCCATCTATACAGAAGGAAGCGATAGCGCAATCGACATCTACATCGATGACGCGTGGGTCAGATCCGCATTCATACCTGCAGACGCCAGCCATGAGTTTGTGTGGCAGAACATCACCCTGCCCCCGGACACATGGCACACCGGCACAAACCACCACCGCATCAATGGCTCCAATCTCAACAACGTGTACGGGTATGCAGATAGCACTGACGGCACGAGCGATTATCACTATGACAATGGAACCGTGAACACCAGTTTCGGTAGTTCCGATTATACCTGGATGATCCGCGTCTATGCTACAGAGTATCGCGGAACAGAAACGATCAGTGATTTCTCAGAGACCCTGAACGAATACATCTCCTCGCATGACGCATCCGGAGGGAACTACAACATCACCGTGACGGTGCACTCGGATGCGAGGGGTGTAATCAAACTATCGCGCCTGCGCATCTACTACTACATTCGCGGAGACAAAACACATGTCGCACAGACGCGAATCATCACAAACGGCATCCCACAATCCAGCTCGGTGACTGCGACAAAGATTGTCACACTTCAGGATTGTGATGTCACCGCATCCGATGCCGAGGAGCGGATACCGGATGCGAGCATATCGCCGATCATCAACCTGTGGAATCTCGTTTCCGTGAGACTGGAGATGTGGTACAGATGATACATGACGAAGAAGCACAGTGGATCGTTCTTGCCGGATTTACGATAAGCGTGGCCCTTGCAATACTGATCGTCCTCCTGAATCTCTCGTTCATGTCAGGATACCAGTCTTCGCAGGCGCAGATCGAGTTTCCGATGTACGAACTCCGTGAACTGTACGACGAGACATACATAGAGGCGAATACCGCTGCCATGAACGTGAATTATACGGATGATATCGACGATTGCAACGTGATCAATGAGACGATGGCAAACTTTGGAAACCTCCTGTCCCAGCTGTACGCTTATCACGGGCAGATCGTGACAGTGACCGTAAATACAACTACCAACGACACAGCAGGTGGGCTGAACCTCACAAGGATGGAGGTTATCCTCAAATTCGATGACGGTGTCACCGAATACACCGAATATTTAAGCAGTGAAGTCTGAATAGTATAGGGGAGTCGATGATATGCTGAACGATCGCAACGCAGTCTCGTATGCACTTGAATACATCATGATCTCGAGCATATCGCTCCTCTTCTTCGGAGTCGTGATGCTGAGTGCCGGCACGATGTTAACAGAGACTCCGACCGATATCGCCGCAACTCAGCAGTTCAACGACATCGGAAACGACATCGGAACCAAGCTGATCATGTTCTACCTGATCGCACCCGAGCATGGTACACTGAACACATCGCTTGAGATGTCAGACACGATCGGCGGGCACACATACACGGTCAAGATGTCGACCGGAAACGCCAGCGACCAGCGGGTGATAATTGATGCCGACGACATCGACCTCAACATATCATACACGATAAACGGCATCGGCGCATCCATTCCGATCGACGGTGAGACGCACAGCGCAAGCGGCAAACACAGGTTATCGTTCACCAATAAATATGAGCGATAGGGACAGGGCAGATGAACAGGCTACTCAAATCAAACAGAGCGGTTTCCGAGGTTGTGGGATATGTGCTCGTGTTCGGAATCGTCGTTGTTGCGATCGGATCGATTTATGTGGGCGGTCTGCCAGCGCTGCAATCAACAAAAGATGCGACCCAATTCAAGGGCGTCGAGCAGGGTTTTCTGATCCTTCACACCGATCTTATGAAGGTTGCTCTTGATCAATCGCCGGTCAGGACGACAAAACTCGGAACCGCGGAAGGCGGCTCGCTCGCATCTGATCCCGATGTATGCGACCTGTCGCTCAGAATTGTCGCTGACGGAGATGTGAACGAGTGTACAATTCCTATGGGTCGCATCGAGTTTACAAGCGGAATCGGTTCTGTTGCGTGTGAGAATGGCGCAGTGCTCACAAAGTACCCGAGTGGCACAGTCATGGTATCGGAACCCCGGATGTTCAATTCTATGGATCAGGGCAGTATCATGTTCTCACTTGTCAAGATCAATGATTCGGTGTCATCCGTCGGAGGCGGCATCGCACAGGTCACGATCAGTAATCCACGATTCAATGAGAGCGTCTTCAGCACTCCGGAGGTCTATGAGAATGGCTATCTGAATATTATGGTCGATAGCGAGTATGCTGGTGCGTGGAAGCGGTTTCTTGGAGATGAGTTCAGTGCGACGTTTACCAGTTCAGCCAAAGATACGACCGGCTGGAGCAGCGATATTCACTTCAACAAGCTGGTTGTCGTCGAATACATCGTCAGTGTGGATATCAGGTGATTACCGTGTTTCCGAAGGCGTTGCGAAGAGTGTTTCGAAGAGAATTGAATAGACGATCGGATGTTTATGAACCTCAACTCCAGAACACTTCAGTGGTAAGTGGTAATTGGTATGTGGCAAGATTCACAACACCGCTTACATCAAAAAGCCTGATTTTGACGTTTTCTGTGATCGCTAACGGACGACCAATCAACGTACCTGAGTAGTTACGCTTAAAATTGAATAAGAATCCCAATATTTACCAAGACTGCTTTAAATCGCAGAACCGCTGCCCGATACTTAAAAGGTTATGAGATTCACAAGCGTGCATGAAGGGAAACTTTCTTGTACCGTTCTGAGATGAGATATGGCGGGCAACCGCCCCCTTCTTAATCGGCGGTGATAAATCGCTTGATTTTCAGACAGTGTCGATTCTCAGTGCCCCAAATTGATGCTGGTCACAAAAAATCGTGAGATCCTGAGCGATACATGCTTATACCCCCTCGCACAAGACTACGATCAACATGCGTTTCGACCTTCACATCCACTCCACATATTCAAGAGACTCCGGATCACCGATCGACTCGATACTTGCACATGCCGTGGACATCGGTCTCGACGGGATTGCGATCTGTGACCACGACACCGTAAAGGGGGGAATTGCTGGCGAACAACGGGCAAAGGAACTTAATCTCCCGCTGATCGTGATTCCCGGAGTCGAGATAACGACGACGAAGGGGCACATCATCGCCCTCGGAGTGCGCGAGGATATCCCGGCAAAAAAGACGCCGGAGGAGACTATTGCGCGCATACGCAAGCTTGGCGGCGTCGTTGTGGTGCCGCACCCGTTCAAGCGGCTGAGTCACGGAATCGGGGATTTCTCAGGCCTGGATGTGGATGCTGTCGAGATCTTCAACTCGAGGTTTATAACAAAGGAGGCGAACCGAAAAGCAGGGAGGGTGGCGCTGGAGATGGGGATACCGGCAGTTTCCGGGAGCGATGCGCACGCTGTGCTGATGATCGGGTACGCTGTGACAGAGATTGCAGCAGAACCCAACTTGCCCGCAGTTCTGGATGCGATCCGTGACGGGAAGACCAGAGTTCACGGAAAGCGCACTCCGCTGCGGATATTTGCAGCGCAGATGGTGAGAGGATGGCTCCGGCGGGTGAAAGAGATATTAGGAATCAGGGTTAATTGAACCTCATGGACGTCTCAATCATCGGCACCGGCTATGTCGGAACGGTAACGGGCGCGTGTTTTGCGGAACTCGGTCACAACGTGGTCTCTGTTGATATCGATTCTGAGAAGGTTGCGCAGATCAACGCGGGGATTTCGCCGATTTACGAACCAGGTCTCTCCGAACTTCTGAAGAAACATGCAGGGACACGGTTGCGCGCAACGAGCGATTACAACGATGCGATCTCCAGCTCGGATGTGACCTTCATCTGCGTAGGAACGCCATCAGACGAAGACGGGAATATCGATCTATCAATCGTCCGCTCGGCATCAAAGAAAATCGGGGATGCGCTGGCTGGCAGGGAACAGTACCATGTCGTTGTTGTCAAGAGCACGGTCGTCCCTGCAACAACGGATGAGGTGGTTGCTCCGCTCGTCAGGGTCGGTGGGATGGGGGGGACAGGTGGGGCGAAAGGGGGAGATGTAGGGGTTGCGATGAATCCGGAGTTTCTGAGGGAAGGAAAAGCGGTACACGACTTTATGAATCCTGATAAGATCGTGATCGGTGGCGATACGCGTGCCGCGGGTACAGTAGCCAGTCTGTACGAGAAGATCCCCTGCGAGATCACACTCACCGATACCAGAACGGCAGAGATGATCAAGTACGCAAACAACTCGTTTCTCGCAACGAAGATATCGTTTGCAAATGAGATTGGAAACATCTGCAAGAAACTCGGAATCGATGTTTACGAGGTCATGGCAGCAATCGGGAAGGATTACCGGATCTCGGAACATTTCCTGAACGCTGGCGCTGGATTTGGCGGGTCATGCTTCCCCAAAGACGTGAAAGCGCTGATCGGGCGGGCAAAGGAGATCGGATATGACCCAATTCTGCTGAACGCGGTAATCGAGGTCAACGAGGAGCAGCCGATGCGTATGATAGAACTGCTCACAGAGCGAGTCGGCGATCTGCGCAACAAGAGAATTGCGGTTCTCGGACTCGCATTCAAGAACGATACCGACGACATACGCGAGACACGGTCGATACCTGTTATTACGGAACTCTTGAACCGGGGCGCAACGGTCGCTGCTTATGATCCGCTCGCAGCAGGGAATATGCGAAAAGTCTTTTCCGATATCGAATACTGCAAAAGCGCAGGGGATGCGCTCAGCGGTTCTGATGCATGCCTGATCATGACTGAGTGGGATGAGTTCGGATCGCTGGATCAGGAGTTCGATGCGATGAAGGAGATCGTTGTGATCGATGGCAGGCGGATGGTCACGCCAGACAGGGGTCTTTACGAGGGGATCTGCTGGTAGGGTGTGGCAGGAACCACCGGATTGCACGGATTTCCACACGATTTCTGTGTTAATCTTGTGTAATCTCGTGGTTGTATCTTACAGAGATGCCTCTCGTGTGCCCTATCGTTGTGCCATGCCCAACAATGATTGCATCCGATGTGGTGCTGCCCGGCGTTATTGATGCGATGGTACGATCTGGCGCTCGTGGCTGAAACGACGGTCGTCAACGGGACGATTAAGTAGATACTGGTGATTGCAGGGGGAAGGCGGTCTTTTATGGGGTCGGCACCGCGGGGTTACCCGGCTGCTTGGTCTCGAGAGGTTCTGTTCAAGGTCGACGTGAGGTGTGTATTTTTGTTGAGTCTGATATTTTATAAAACCTATACTAATATAATCCGTAAGTTTTATATGGGGTTACGTTTCGGGTTAGTGTGCATGGAGTGCAGAGAACCTCGCCATAATCGACATACGGTTTCGCTTATGACTTGCCGTGTAGTTGTCCCGCCGAACGCGAGGGGCGCGATGTACAGGCTCCGTAATTAACAGGGTTTAGTGACTTGATAATAATATATTAACATAAGGTGTTTTCAAAAACTTCAGGAGATATGGCAATAACTCCAGACAATCATACACTAAAGCGGCTCGAAGATCAGATTACATGGTATGACCAAAAGAGTATGCTAAACCAGCGGCGGTTTAAATGGACCAAAGTGGCTGAGATTGTTGCTGCTGCGATTATTCCTTTCGCAGCGGGTTTTGCTGCTTCTGCTTTTCTTACAGGTGGCCTTGGCGTGTTCATCGTCGTACTCGAAGGTTTACAAAGCTTAAACCAATCTCAGCACAATTGGATTACTTATCGTTCTACATGCGAAGAGCTAAAACATGAGAGTATGGCTCTTCGCTATTTCATGTGGGCAGATGGGGTTAAAATATCCTATCGAAGATGCATCTTGATGATGAAATCTTGAACATTTCGATAACGGCGAAC
>Ga0209013_10003869_pt1 | contig 13190 bp, 17 predicted proteins | sample Cruoilmetagenom2_FD_187291 | JGI IMG/M metagenome (GOLD analysis project Ga0209013, IMG submission 187291) | Oil polluted marine microbial communities from Coal Oil Point, Santa Barbara, California, USA - Sample 2 (SPAdes) (version 2) | ecosystem: Environmental > Aquatic > Marine > Oil seeps ... | reverse complement strand
AATAAACCAATTATGAGGTCTTTGCGCTGGTTGTGAAATTCCTGTTGCCGGATCAATTCTTCAGTATCAATATTTTGATCCCCAAGAATCTGTGCTTCAAAACCTGCTTTTATAATTTGCTCTCTGATTTCTACCTGGCTCACTAAGGTTGGAATGTAATTTACACTTATTTTGCCAGAGACCCAGTTCATGTTGGTTTGGGTAACCCCGGTCAAGTTTTTTATCTTATTTTCTAAAATCACGCTGTTTTTTTCGTCGTCTAAACCAGTAATAATTAATCTGGCTTCACCGACCGCGATCCCATAACCAGCTTTTGTGACTTTGTCAATCACATCGAATATGGCTTTATTTCCACCACGATGCTCGAAGGAAGCTCTTTCCGATGCCAAATTTACATGGACCTGGTCTATTCCGTCGATCTTTTGGATGCTCCTCTCAACTGCCGTTGCGCAATTAGCGCAATCCATACCCGTGACCGGGAGAGATATCATATCTAATTCAGACATTCAGACTCCAGTTTCTTTAGGTTTACCCGTTTACCGGATAATTAATACTTTCCAGTAGTGTCTTTATTGATTCCTCGGTGGCAGGATCCTCAAATTCAATTTCAACAATTTTGGTTTCCTGATCTGCCCAAGCTCCACTTACCCCAGGAAATTTATTTAACTCGACTTGTATTGAATTCACGCAATGCCCACAAGATATATTGGGGATCTCATACTTTACTTGATTCATATTACCTCCATAAATTTATACTTTTGTAGCTGCTTCAAACACATCGACAATCTCTCGGAGAACCTTTTCTGTCTCCTTCGAATCGTCTCCACGGACAGCAGAGATCAAACACGAATTCAAGTGACTGTCCAGAATATTGATGCTGATCTTATTTAATGCGGCCTGAATGGCATTTATCTGTCTGATTACATCAATACAGTAAATATCATCATCCACCATGCGCTGAACTCCTCGGATGTGCCCTTCGATAGTCTTTAACCTTCTGATATTGTTTTCTTTTTCCGTCATAGATAACCCCCCCCTTAGGGGTTGGGTTAAGGATACTATAATTCCCCTTGTTGTCAAATGGCAATATTCCCCTTGTTACACTATTTGAATATAAAACCCGGCCGGAGCCGGGTTTTATTTTGGTAAGTTGATTATTATTGTAGGTAAGAGTCAAAGGCTGCCCTGAAATCCCCGGCCCCAACTGGGCCTAACCATTGTTGGAGTACAGATCCTTGGCCATCAACTAACAAGAAATGGGGTTGATATCTATATCCCAACTGTTTTAGAAAATCAGCATTAGCGGAATCATCTACATCGAGATAAACAAAGTTGATCCTGTTAAAGTATTCTACTTCGAGCCCATGCACGATGGGCGCCATATTTTGGCAGGTACTTCACCAGAAGGCGAAGACTTCAACAAGTTGGAGCTGTCCTGATGCCAGATTTACAGTTGCCGGGTCAGTACTTTCCAATCCTACCTTCGGAGCTGGAGGAGCTAGTTCCTCAACGACGGCCTTTTCTGTAGGCTCAGCAACCTCCTTGATCTCGGTTGCTGGAATTTCAGTATCTGTAAGAGCAATCTCTTCGACTTGAGCGGATTGATCAGTAACTTGCTCAGTCGTTTCGTTTCTCCCTGTCACCACAAATACTACTGCAATTCCAATAATAAGTAATGCTACTATAAAAACACCAATTATTTTATTTTTTTCTTTCATAGACACCTCTAAGATTTGCATTTCCTTCCAAGAAATTACTCGTAAGGATTATCTGTAAAAACACATCAGTAATTGGTATTCCTCCTTTTTGTTATGAAGTTCTGTCGGTTATAATGAATTTACACTGTATTGGATGTGGTTTACGGTTGAAAACTTACTTGAAAAAAATCAGAATACCTCTATCAGTTACAATCCTGGTTGCTGGATTGGCCTGGATTTGGTTTACCAGGTTTCCGGTCGGACCGGGCCCATCGTCACCTATAGAAGCACCTCAAGTCGGGTTTTTAGCACCGGACTTCACCCTTTCCAGCCTTTATTCTCAAGAGATTAGACTGGCAAATCTCAAAGGTAGACCCATAGTTCTTAATTTTTGGACATCCTGGTGCCCCCCTTGTAAAGCTGAAATGCCAGCTTTTCAAGAAGCTTTCCAGGAATATTCCGGATCTAACCTCCAAATTGTTGCAATCAATGCAACCAACCAGGATTCTCTTACTGAAGTTACACAATTTATTGAGGAATACGGGATATCTTTCCCAATTCCCTTGGATCAATCAGGGGCGGTCTCCAGGGATTATCTAGTTCACTCCCTCCCTACAACATATTTCATTGATAAAAACGGGATCATCAAAGAGATTATCATAGGCGGCCCCATTCCTCTTTCCCTTTTGAGAATTCAAGTCAGCCAACTACTAGCGGAATAATTTATGTTTCCAATTATCAGCTTAGGTCCCCTTTCTCTTCCCGCTCCGGCTTTTATCCTGATCATAGGTTATCTTGCCGGGAGTTTTCTATTAGATAAAAAAGCTAGTTCCTTTTCAATTGACTCCGAAATCATTGATCGGGCGCTCTGGATAGGTACAATTACTGCTCTTCTTGGAGCTCGATTATCTTATATCGCCGGATCCCCTGCTGCATTCAAAGGAAACCTGATATCAATTATTTCCTTGAATCCCGCGCTGCTTGATCCCATAGGCGGCCTCGTAATCGGAATCGCTGCGATTTTCTTCGTTATTTCCAAACATAATATTGATTACTGGGCATTCCTTGACAGCCTGACTCCCTTTTTGAGCTCTATTTTCCCTGCGTATTTCTTTTCACGTTTTGCTGCGGGAGACGGCTACGGCCTCATTACTGACCTCCCATGGGGCATTTACTTATGGGGCGCCACTCGTCATCCCGTACAACTTTACCTTGCTGCCTTCTCGCTTATTCCTCTAATAATCATTCTCCTCTATGCACCTTTCAAGAACTTGCCGTCGGGGGGTACTTTTCTGCTCTTTTCAATAGCTACTTCCGGCTACATATTATTTTTCACTGCTTTCCAGGAGCCAAGATCGACTCTAATATCCGGTTTTAGAATTGCCCAGATAATTTCTTGGCTGTTCCTTTTATCAACTATATTATTGCTTAATTACCGGGTCCGATCATCACCCAATAAGGAGAAGAATGAGGGTAAAGAATAAGAAAATATTAATCACAGGTGCGGCAAAAAGAATTGGGCGAATACTATCTCTTCTCATCGCCAGAGAAGGAGGAGAAGTTATTATTCACCATAATAATTCATTCGCGGAAGCTAAATCACTTCAAAATGAAATTAAGGACCTTGGTCAAACAGTCTTTATTTATCAAGCTGATTTTTCTGACATGCAATCAACACGTCAATTCATCGACAATGTATTCGATTCAAATGAAATCGATGCTGTGATCAATAATGCTTCAATTTTTTCTAATCTCGACTGGGCAACAACAAAGATCGAGGATTGGCGTAAACATCAATCAGTTAACCTGGAAACACCATTTCTTATCAGCCAAGCATATGCAAAATCTTTGAAAGAAGGTAATAAAGGCAAGATCATTAATATGCTCGATTGGCGAGCATTAAAACCCGGAACCGACCACTTACCATACACAATTAGTAAAGCCGGATTGGCGGCATTAACAAAATCATTAGCGATCAGTCTTGCTCCGGACATAACCGTCAACGGGATCGCACTGGGCGCTATTTTGCCTCCAAGGGATGGCGCTTCTATTGGCACAATCACAGCGGGATTGCCAATCCCGCGCTGGGCAACGATCCCAGAACTGGAAGATACAGTGATGTTTTTACTGTCAGGTCCTGAGTATATAACTGGCGAAATCATCCACCTCGATGGCGGTCGCCATCTAGTATAAACTCCAAACCTAGGAGAATAATATGGATAAAGTAATTATCAAAGACCTTTTAGCTCGCGGTGTTATCGGCGTCTACGATTGGGAAAGAGACAAACCTCAGGAAATTCTGATCAATATCATTCTCTTTGGTGACCTTTCCAAACCTGGCGAGACTGATGATATCAAAGACAGCATAAACTATAAAACTGTCGCAAAAGGAGCCCAATCTTTAGCAGAGAATTGTGAGCGCTTGACCGTTGAAGCCCTCGCTAACGATATAGCAAACTTTTGCCTTGAGACAACCGGCGTCCTTAAAGTTATCGTAAGAGTTGAAAAACCCGGCGCGGTTCGTTTTGCTAAGTCAGTCGGAGTTGAAATTGAAAGAACAAAATAACCAGGGTACAAACCAGGTATTGATTGGCTTAGGTAGCAATCTGGATCCTGGCCAAAATATTTCCGAAGCTCTCCGCCTGCTAGGAAGCCAAGTGTCTATCCGCAACGTTTCATCCACCTACCAATCACCTGCAGTTGGCAGCAGCGGTCCAGATTACCTTAACTCAGCAGTGCTCATCGAAACTGATTCGTCTTTAGATATGCTTCGTAAGAATATCCTCACGCCTATTGAAAACCAGCTCAGGAGGATCAGATCTTCAGATAAGTATATGAATCGTACTATTGACCTTGATGTCCTAATCTTTAACCAGACTGTCACTGACCCCGAACTATGGACTCATGCACACGTTGCCGTTCCAGCCTCAGACGTTCTGCCAGAATTTAATAATCCTAAAACCGGCGAAAATATATCCCAGGCAGCTAAACGGTTATCACCTGGGATAAATATCCAAATTCGCTCAGATCTTTCTCTGTAATTTCCTAGAATTGGAGCGGTTTTGCTCCTCTGGATATATTATCCAGGAATTCCTGCCTGGTCGATATGTTACTTCTGAAAGCACCAGACATAGACGAGGTAGTCATTCTGGCATCATGCTTTTTTACTCCACGCATGACAGAACACAGATGTAGTCCTTCTACTACAACTGCAACCCCCTTGGGATGCAATAATTCATCTACGAGGTCTGCTATTTGGCGGGTCATCCGTTCCTGCACCTGCAGTCGTTTAGCAAACATATCCACTATCCGGGGAATTTTTGACAACCCAATCACTTTTCCTTTTGGAAGATATGCTACATGAGCCCTTCCCAGGAATGGCAGCATGTGATGCTCACACAAACTGTAAAATTCTATGTCTCTGACAATTACCATTTCGTCATAGGATACTTCAAAAATCGCTTCGTTCAGCAAATCAATGGGATCTGTCCTGTAGCCGCTCAAGAGTTCATCATAAGCTTTCGCAACGCGTTCCGGTGTTTTTAATAGACCTTCCCGTTCAGGATCTTCGCCAATTGCCTTTAGAATTCCAGAGACTGCACCTTCAATATAGTTCCGATCAATATCATCTTCTATCAATCCGGCTATTCGCTCAAGAATTTCTTTATCTTCATGCATATATGGCTCCTTTGCGCCAAATAAATTCCATCAGTATAAAAAATCTAGACTTAGTTATTATAACCATCATGACATCTAACTCTAACCTGTTCTTCTAGATCGTTAATAAAAAAGGCGAAGGGCATTACCCTTCGCCTATATTAATCAAACTAATTTATCCAACGTAAGGTTGAATTAATCCCAATGTTCCATCATGCCTTCTATAAAGGACATTAATTGCCTCTGTTTGGGCATTATAAAATACAAAAAAGTTAGTATGGCCCAATAGTTCCATTTGATCGATGGCCTCCCATTCATCCATGGGCCTTAAGGAAAATTGTTTTCTACGGGCTATAATAGGAGTCGTTTCTTGATCCCCATCTTCCTCATTTTCAGGCATTTCAGTTATTTCTGACCCTTGCTTCCAACGTTGGCTCCTCTTCCCTTTATAACGCTCAATTCTTCTCTGCATTGTGTCAACAGCCATATTCAGAGAGCCAACGATATCTGATGACCGTTCTTCTGCTCTTAAGATAAATCCTTTTCCCTGAACTGTAATTTGAACCACTTCGCGTTCTTCTGCGCTGCGAGCGTTAGTTGAAGCTAAATCAACTCGAGCCTCAACAATGTCATCTAAATAACGATCTAAACCAGATACTTTTCTTTGAATTTGCTCTTCCAGATTATCCCCAACATTAATATTTCGCCCAAATATCTTTACTTCTAGAGCCATTGAAACCTCCTTTTCCTAATCGTAACACCAATATGTTTTATAGATGCGCTGACCGAGCCAGTGTCATCCCATACACTTGTTCAACGCCGGATTCAACCATGGCTTTTGAGCATGCATTGATTGTAGATCCGGTGGTTATCACATCATCAATTATTAGAATGGACTTCCCTTTTACTATTTTAGTATCGCTGCGAAACGCTCCAGACACATTCTCCTTCCTCTGCTCTCTAGACAACCCAACCTGTGATCTAGTATTTCGAGACCTTATTACTGCCTTCTCATTGAATGGGATTTTTGAAATCCAGCTCAGAGGGCGAGCCAGCAATACAGATTGGTTAAATCCTCTTTCCTGTTTTCTATCCATGTCAAGAGGAATAGCTGTGATTAGATCAATGTCCCAATTAAAGTCGAACAGTAATCTCGCAAGCGGTTCTGCTAAAACTTCTCCGAGTCCAATATTTCGCTGATATTTTAGTTTGTGTATGGCAAATTTCAGAGGGTCTTCAAATAACGCCCAAGATCGGATAGCTGCAAAGTAGATCTCAGTGGTTTTACAGCGCTCACACGGTGAGCTAGTTTCCAATCCTATTGGCTCACCACATATTTGGCAAATGTGGGTGTTGATAGTCTTTGTGGTTGCGAAGCAGGTTTTACAATATCTTTTCCCCCATTCTCCACATCCCGCACAGCATGGCGGGAATATTATGTCAAGAAATTTCCAAGCCGCTCTAAATAATCGAGACTGCAAAACCTAATCCTCCCGGATCAATGCTGCTTCTTGGTCTCGAGCATATTTACTTCTGTATTCTTTACCCTCCGAACATCCCAGACAGAGCTGAGTCCTTTAACTGTAATCCTGCTGGGCCAAGCAGAATGATCAAAAGGGACGGGAAGATCAGCAAAGCCATGGGGATAAGCATTTTGACAGGCGCTTGTTGCGCTTTTTCCTCAGCCCTCTGTCTTCTCCTGGTCCTCATCTGATCAGATTGGATCCTTAGAACTTTAGACATGCTTACACCCAACTGCTCACTCTGAATTATGGCGGCAACAAAGCTTGTCATTTCGTCAATACCAATGCGGTCTGCCATATTCCTCAAAGCCACTCGCCTTACATTGCCTAATTGTATTTCCCTCAGAGATCTTTCGAACTCATCAGCCAAGGCGTCTTCCCATTTTTCCGCAACGCGTGACATAGCTGCATCAAAACCTAACCCCGCTTGCACACAGATTGTCAATAGATCCAGAGCATCTGGCATCGATTTTCTAATCTCATCTTGCCGAGTATTAATCTTGCTTTGCAGAAGAAGCTCTGGCATGAAAAAACCAACCAGTGAAAATACACCCGTGAGTAACAATTTTCTTCCCCAGGTCCAATCAATCGTACCCATCGAAAATACAAATAACAATAAACCGCCTACGCCCACAGCTGCAATAAAACGAGACGCCCAAAAAATAGTCGGGTCAATTCCTGGTGGATTGCCAGCCAATTCAAGTTTTTTCTCGGTTTGTTCAACAGCGTTTTGAGGAGTGAATCTTTCAGTCAATTCACCGACCTTTTGAACAACTGGAACAATAAGCCGCTCAGTAATAGGCTGAGAAAGCTCGATTTGTTCTAGAGTAACTTCCTCGCCCCTTGATATGTATTCATTGAGCCTGTCGTCTAGGGGCGTTTCCTCTTGTCGGTTTCTTAAACCAACAATAACGAGGGCTGCGGCCATAACAACAATTATTCCGATGAAGATCCAAATGTAAATATTCACTTATGTCTCCGATTTACCTATACCTCGATATCGGCTAATTTGTTCATCGCAAGATAACCTGCAAAAACCATTACTGCTGCAATGCCTAACATGGATCCTCCACAAAGCAGGTTGCCAGGCTTAAAGAAAGTCATCAAATAATCACGATTCATAAACCATAACAAAGCCATCAAGACTAGCGGTAGCATCGCTAGAAAACGGCCAGAATAGATCACCTGCGACACAAGAACCTTTATCTCGCCTTTGATTTTAATTCGTTCTCGAATAGTGTAGGATATCGTATCTAGAATTTCAGCCAAATTACCACCGACCTCGCGTTGGACGTTGATCGCGGTAATAATCAGATCAAGGTCTTCGCTGGGGATACGGCGGTGAAGATTGCCCAGAGCTTCTTCCATGCCTATACCAAGCTGCATTTCTTTAACTACCCTGGCAAATTCTACAGATAGCGGAGCTGGAAGTTCTTTACTTACTGCTTCCAAAGCCTGCATGGTGGAATACCCTGCCCGCAAACCATTAACTACCAGGTTTAACATATCCGGCAGCTGATTGCCAAAAGTGACTAGTCGCTTGTTTTGCTGGCGTCGCATATACATGCGGGGCATCATAGCACCAACAACTGCACCGATCATGGCTGAGACAATATTCTGACCGCCTATTGCCCAAGCGAAAAATCCCAGCAAAAAAGCCGCAATCACCATTGCGGCCACGTATTCCGCCGGCCTCAATTTCAAGTCAGCCTGGGCCAAATTTGTGGCAATCTTATCACCAAATTTTGACCCCTCTAACCGTCTATCAAGCCATTCAGAAAAGGCAGATGTCTTTTGCTCTTCAGCTAAAGCTACAGCATCCTCGAATTCTTCTTCTACGTAATGAGAAAATCTATCATCAAGGACGGTTTGCTCTTCTCGTACGGTAATAACAATACCGACAACAAGTAACACTCCTGCTATTACGCCGCCAATGATAAGTATAGTGGTCATCATGGAGATTAGCCTCTATTATTGATCAGGAATCTAAACTCCACCGCGTTTTGAGAAAATAGAAGGCGGTAGGTGAATGCCATAGGCTTCAATTTTATCCATGTATTTCGGCCGCAATCCAGTCGGGACCAATTCTCCAAGTACTTTTCCGTCCTCAACTGCTGTCTGTTCAAATCTGAATATATCCTGCATAGTGATCACATCACCTTCCATGCCGATCACTTCGGTTACAAAAGTAACTTTTCTGGTTCCGTCCTGCATTCTGCTCTGGTGAATAATCAGGTCAATAGCAGAGGCAATCTGCTCTCTGATTGCACGCACCGGTAAGTCCATACCAGCCATCAAGGCCATTGTTTCAATTCTTGAGAGAGTATCACGGGGTGAGTTTGAGTGGGCTGTAGTCAATGAGCCGTCATGACCAGTGTTCATCGCCTGGAGCATATCAAGCGATTCCTCACCACGGATCTCGCCGACGATGATGCGATCCGGCCTCATACGCAACGTATTGATAACCAGCTGTCTAATAGTAACCTCGCCCCTGCCTTCAATATTTGGCGGGCGGGATTCAAGTGTCACCACATGATCCTGTCGCATTTGAAGTTCTGCTGCATTTTCAATAGTAATGATTCTATCGTCATTAGGAATAAAACCAGATAACACGTTCAATAGTGTGGTTTTCCCTGATCCAGTACCGCCAGAGATAACGCAGTTAAAACGTGATTTCACTGCGGCTTCCATAAATAAAACCGCGCTGGGCGTTAAACTTCCAAAGTCGATCAATTGCTCAACAGTAAAAGGGTCCTTGGAGAATTTCCGGATTGTCAAACAAGGACCTACCAGTGAAATCGGTGGAATAACCGCGTTAACACGAGACCCATCAGGGAGACGCGCATCTACGTAAGGACTGGATTCGTCTATCCGCCTTCCCAGAGGCGCAACAATACGGTCAATAATACGCATCACATGTTCATCGCTTTCAAAAGTGATGGGAGCTCTACTGATCTTGCCATCTTTTTCAAAATAGCAACTCTTGGCTCCGTTCACCATTACTTCTGTAATACCCTCATCTTCCAGAAGTGGCTGCAACGGACCGAAACCAAGAATTTCAGCTGCGATCTGTTCAAACAACCTGTGTTTTTCCTGTCTGGAAAGGACTATGCTTTCTTCTGTCAGGATCTGTTCAAACAGATCCCGGATCATTCCCCTTACTTTTTCAACCTCTGAAACATCAATGGAAGGGTCAAGTTCAGCCAGCAACCTGTTTTGAACACGCACTTTTAAGTCTGCGTATGTTTCGTCCTGTGCGTCTTTTCGCGGAGGAGAAACCCGTCGAGCTTCCAGTGTACCTAATCTGGAACCACTCCCGCCGATAGAAGTATCTTCCTCACCTGATTGTTTGCCTTGTTCAATTCTTTTTAATAGTGACATATCAACTTGTCCTAACTAAAGACCTACAGTTAATGGTTATCTTATCTAAGCGTCAGCAACCTGGTTTTGCTCCAGTTTTGATAATTGTTCCCTTACTTTACCTACTAATTCCAATATTCCTTTACCAATTTCCTTTGATTTTCCATCTCCAAGCATAAAAGGAACTCCTCGGTTAATCCCCGGGACAACAACTTCCTTATCTTCAACTATAACCGATGCAACTTTGTGGCCAAGATTATGGCTCACTTTGTCTGGAGATATGGCAATTTGTTTGTCAAATCTATTCATAACCAGCAAGATCTTATTTTTCTGAACTCCCAACGAATTGATTAGAAGCTGCAGCATTGATCGAGCATTAATGATCGATGGTATATCCTGTGAAGAGACCATAACCATCAAATCGCAGGCGTCCAATGTATCGATTGTCACATCTGATAAATATGAATGAGTATCCACTATCACATATGAATATAACCTTCCCAAAAACTTGAGTACTTTAACAAAGTCGCTTCCAGATACCTGTTCTGCATCGATCGGATTTGGAGGAGCTGAAACAATGTCAATGCCAGAATCTTTGTGGTTCAGAATTACTTCCTCTACCAGTTCCGCATCAAGCTGTTCTGCATTCGGTGTCAAATCAATAATCGATGTCCTTCCTCGTTCATTCAGAAAGACTTGTACATCACCAAATTCGAGGCTTCCGTCAACAATCACAGCAGGTGTTTCCGCGCTGTGCAGAGTAACTGCTAGATTTGTAGCAATAGTTGTTGTTCCTACGCCGCCTTTTGGACTGTAAACAGCTATGATCTTTCCCGTTCCAGACAATTGGATCGTTGTTCCGCGGGGATCTTTAAGGCCTCCAGTACCCCTTCCAATGTATTGAACATCAGACCTGATCGCCTTAGCTTTAGCGCCAGCTCTTCGTATGACAGACACCAATTCGTCGCTCTTAGGAGGCTTGGTGAGGAAATCTCTTGCACCAGCAAGCATTGCCCGGCGCATATAATTTGTATCACCCTGAACAGACAAGATCACGATCTGAGATATGGGCGCCTGCTCCTGGATTAATTCTGTAGCTTCGATTCCGTCCATATCTGGCATATTGATATCCATCAATACGACATCAGGATCAAGCGCTACTGTTTGGTTGATGGCGTCCTGCCCAGTTCTTGCAGTTCCAACGACGTTGATATCATTTTCGAATTGCAAAAGTCTAGCAACGTTTCTTCTGGTATCTTCCTGATCATCAACGATCAGAACGTTATATTCATCAGGCATGCAGCCTCTCTGGTCTACAAAAAATCACTTCTTAGGGTGTCGGTTCAGCAATAACCTCATCTGCGCTTTCAACTTCATCTACCCTTGGGGCAAGCCCGTAAGGCAGTTTTCCAGGTAATGGAATTGAGTAGTCGTCCAAGAAGTATTGCATTGTCGCGGTTTCTGTGTCAATAACCGTGCTGTCCCCTGCTGATCTTAGGGCCAAGCTGATTTTCACGCCGCTATCAATTAAATAAGTTAGGTTGACTGCTTCCTGAGGAGTAACAATCAAAGTTATGTTATCAGGGGGAGATTCTTCGGGCGGGGGGGGCGCTTCGCCATCTGCGGGTGGTTCTGCAGGTGCAGTTATATCAGCGGTCAAGTCTACACCTTCTTCTTCGAAAGAGAAATCGCCTACATGAAGAACCGTAGCGCTAGGAATAATAATCTGGGCGGCTAGCCGTGGTCTCTGGTTTTTCTCAGAGGGAATCAGGTATACTTGCTCCCCTAGTATTTCGCCTCCATCAAGGGAGTCAACTCGACCAGCAACTGTATAAGAATCCGAGAGAACGGCGTAACCCGCAATACCGCTTGGTCCATCACTCTCTCCACCTAGACCTATTGTAGCGCCCACTAGCACTGCAGTTTGGTTAGGAAGTTTAGTTTGAAATTCAGGATCCATATCAATAAATTGCATCGACGCGATCACTACAACCCGGTCACCAGGTCTTAATGAGTATGAAACACTTGCCAGTCGATTGATAGGAATTGATTTGGCAACCATACCTTCAGGTATTGATAAAGAAGCGACGGAGCCTGCATCAGAAAGCTGAGCTGCAGTTTCCACCAACATATTCACAGTAAGAGGTATACCGCTATCCAGATCGAATTTCGCTTGCCGGCCAACAACCTGAGCAAGGTCTGTGAACATACCAGCTATAACTAAGTCTCTGGGCAATGGGATCAATCCCAAAAGAGTCTCGTCTAGCACTGTACCGCGAGGTGCTTTCTGAGTAATAACCACAATATCAACCCTGTCAGGGATTACTACTTCAGCTGTAGCATCAGATGGCCCGGTAGATGGTTTCAGGAAATTTGTATAAAGCAAATAACCTCCTGCCACCAGCAAGATCAAGATCAAACTCAAATAAAGAAATACCCTTCCGCGTCGCATATCAGCCTCCTAGCTTTTTGCCGGTTTACTCCACATACTATTTTACCCCATAAATAAAACAAGCCATTCGTTTACTTCTGAATAATAGTTTAACGGATAATAGCTATATTTTCTAGCAAATAATCATTGCAATCCTGTGAGGTCTTTAGATCCATAATATCCTTTCAAAAGCAAAACCCTACCAGTTGGTAGGGTTTAGCATATGTGACTTAGAAGGCGGTCACTCGCCTAGAACCATAAGGTTCGTTTAGATATTGTCAACAATATTGCTGAAAATGTTGCCAATGGCTGGGCCAAGAAGGGAGAGAATAACAATCACTACAACTGCGACTAATACAAGAATGAGTGCATACTCAACGAGACCTTGGCCTTTTTCTTTAGGTGCGAATAACATGGTGTTTACCTCCTGTTTAGTTTATTACCTTCGAGGTGTATGCGAACCTTTCAGGTTAGTACGGACATTATAAAGAACAAGTTTTTAAAAAGCAATAAGGTTTTCCT
>Ga0209013_10003868_pt1 | contig 13190 bp, 14 predicted proteins | sample Cruoilmetagenom2_FD_187291 | JGI IMG/M metagenome (GOLD analysis project Ga0209013, IMG submission 187291) | Oil polluted marine microbial communities from Coal Oil Point, Santa Barbara, California, USA - Sample 2 (SPAdes) (version 2) | ecosystem: Environmental > Aquatic > Marine > Oil seeps ... | reverse complement strand
CAGATGACGGGATCTCACTAAGCAGTTCACTCAACTCATATAATGGCAGCCCAACAACACCGGAATAACTGCCGTGCAGGTCCGAAATGAATCTTGCTGCATAACCCTGGATCGCATAAGCACCGGCCTTGTCCTCTGGCTCTCCAGTTTCCCAGTATTGCTCTATCTCTGTAGTGCTGATTTCCGTAAAACTAACCAGGCTCTGACTTAAGGCCCGGTACTCCTTGCGGCCTTTAGAACCATTTATTATACAAATTGCTGTCAGCACCCTGTGCGTCCTGCCTGCCAGGCGTTGAAGCATCGAAATGCCTTCATGTCGATCAGCGGGCTTGCCCAGTATTTCGCTATCCAGGGCAATGCATGTGTCAGCACCCAGTACGGGATGAATGGGTAAGTTCCTCTCCTGTATTCGGGATACGCCTGCAAGTGCTTTATCTCGTGCGACGCGGGCAACAAATCGTTCTGGAGACTCTCCCGGGGCCTGATTTTCTTCGACATCCAGATCGTCAATCACCTGGAAGCTTATCCCTATCTGCTTGAGCAGCTCACGGCGACGGGGTGAGGCAGACGCCAGGTAAAGATCAAACTCAGGCATCTCCATCACCTCACTAATCACCTCGGTGATAAGGTAAATTGGCGATAATGCTCCAGGCGCGATAGAGCTGCTCGGCAAGGACAACGCGAACCAGTGGGTGTGCCAGAGTTAATTTTGACAGAGACCAGCATTCATCCGCGCGCTCAAGACAGGCTTCTGAGAGTCCCTCCGGCCCACCTACCAGCAAGGCCACATCCTGCCCACCCGCCAGCCACTTTTCCATACTAAGGGCCAGTTGCTCGGTACTTTTCTCTCTGCCGCTACGCTCCAGTGCAATGACCCGTGAGCCGTTCGGGATTGCCTGCAGCAGCCGCTCACCTTCTTCGCGATTGATACGTGCGACATCGGCGCTCCTGCTGCGTTTACCGGCATTGATTTCAACCAGTCTCATTGAACAGTGACGAGGCATGCGACGTGCATATTCGTCATAGGCCTGATCGACCCATTGCGGCATCTTGCGACCGACGGCGATTAGATGGATCTGCATGGAAGCTCTGCTTATAGGGTATCTCTATTAATTCTGGATATGTCAGATTGTGATTCAAAACCTGTCATATCAAGGCAAGGATCGCACGTAATAGTGTGCTATTGCGAAGATTCTTAACGCAGAGAGGACAGGTTTTGGATTCAATATGATTATTCATGAATTGATAGAGCTACCCTTTAACTTTCTCTGTTTTTCTCGACGATCTGGCGCAGTTCTTCGCCCCACAGCTTATCCAGGTCATAAAATACCCGGGCATCCGCCTGCATGATATGAACAATGGCATCATTCAGATCAACCAGCACCCATTCCGCTTCATCCTGCCCTTCTACACCGAGTGGACGATGATCATGATCTTTCATGTAATCAACCAGTTTGTCAGCGATGGCATTGACATGACGGGATGACGTACCGGTTGCCAGTATCATAAAATCGGTAACATCGGTCAGCCCTCTGACATCCATCACCTTGATATCCTGCGCCTTGGCTTCTTCCAGCCCGGCTATAGCGGTGTCCCTTACCTGTTCGAGTGTCATAGACAATTCTGTATCCTCATATACTCATTTCTGGTTTTGATAAAGCCCATTTTGTCGAATGTAATCAACCACTTCATCTGACAACATTCCGTCTATATCCTGCCCTTCATTTAACCGCTGCCGGATATCTGTCGCTGAAATATCATAGCCTTTCAGGCTGACTGGCAAGACACTGGAACATTTCCTGTCACGTAACTTCGCCACATCATCAACCATGTATTCAGCTGCCCAATCAGGCTGTGGAGTAACCGGTTCACCTGCCCGCTCAATAACAATGATATGTGCCAACTGTAAAATTTCCTGCCAATGATACCACGTGGGCAGGCCGGCGAAGGCGTCACTGCCCATTACCAGGCACAGGCTGTCGTCAGGATATTGCTGCCGGAAAGATTGCAGTGTCGGCACTGTCCATGAAGGCCCACTGCGTTCCAGCTCGCGGCTGTCCAGAATAAAATCGGGGTAATCCCTCAGTGCCAGCTGCAGCATTTCCACTCGCTGCTGGCTGCTGGCCTGTGGCGCTGGCCGGTGCGGCGGTATCGAAGCAGGCAGAATATAAACGGCATCGGCTGCCAGTTTCTGCTGCAGTTCATGCAGTGGCTTCAGATGTCCATAGTGTACCGGGTCAAAAGTCCCGCCGTACAGACAGATCAAACGCGACATGCCTGTGGCCTACTGGCGTATATGGCCGTCACCCAGTACGATATATTTTTGTGATGTCAGACCTTCCAGCCCTACCGGGCCGCGCACATGCAGCTTGTCGGTACTGATGCCGATTTCGGCGCCGAGCCCATATTCAAAACCATCGGCGAAACGGGTCGATGCATTGACCATGACTGAACTGGAATCAACCTGGCGCAGAAATTTACGTGACTTGCTGTAGTCTTCTGTAACGATGGCATCGGTATGCTGCGAGCCGTATTGATCGATGTGCTGAATTGCCTGGTCAATGCCGTCGACGATGCGTATAGCCAGTATCGGGGCAAGATATTCCGCATCCCAGTCTTCATCCGTTGCAGCAGTGGTATCAGATAGAATAGCACGTGTTTTTTCACAGCCTCGCAGCTCCACGCCCGCATCGGTGTAACGCTGTGCCAGCAGGGGTAAAACGCTGCCTGCCACCGATTCCGCCACCAGCAATGTTTCCATCGCATTACACACACCATAGCGGTGCGTTTTAGCGTTATAGGCAATCTCTACGGCCTTGTCGATATCTGCCTGGTCATCAATATAGACATGGCAGACACCATGCAGATGCTTGATAACAGGTATGCTGGACTCGTTCATCACCCGCTCTATCAGGCCCTTGCCACCGCGAGGAATGATGACATCTACATATTGATCCATGGTCAGCAACTTGCCGACAGCGGCGCGGTCCGTGGTGTTAATTACCTGGACTAGCGTTTCAGGCAAGCCTGCCGCCTCCAGCCCCTGCTGGATACAGGCTGCCACCGCCAGATTGGAGTGCAGGGCTTCCGAGCCACCTCTGAGAATACAGGCGTTGCCAGATTTCAGGCACAATGATGCGGCATCTGCGGTCACATTGGGACGTGACTCATAAATGATTCCAATCACACCCAGTGGTACACGCATGTGACCGACCTGTATACCGGAGGGCCGGTAACTCAGGTTGGTAATTTCACCAACAGGGTCAGCCAGGGCCGCTACCTGTCGCAGTCCTTCAGCCATGCCGGCAATACGCCCAGCGGTCAATTCGAGACGATCCAGTAACGCGGCATCCAGTCCATGTTCACGCCCTGATTCAAGGTCCCTGTTGTTTTCTACTGCCAGACTCGCTGCCTGATCTTCAATCGCGGCAGCCGCTGCCAGTAGAGCCTTGTTCTTGGTGCCGCTATCCACTGCAGCAGCCTGTCTGCTGGCGGCTCTTGCCTGAGAACCTAGCTGATCCATGTATTGTTCAATCGATTGTGTATTCATTGCATTGCTTTAAATTGCATTAAATTGTTTTAAGCCCGCAGATTTTCATAGAAAGCTTTTCGATATCGAACCAGATCGATACCCCTTCACTGCTAGCCCTGCCTTTGGCGATCTTATCAAGCTTTGCTATCTGCTGCAGAATTCGCTGCCATTGGTCCTGGCCGTGGCGTCTGATTGCACCGTCAATCTTCTGCTGATCAGCACCCCAGACCCTGTATTGCTTGAAGACCTGACCTTTATTTGCACCACTCGCCAGGGCCGAGGCCATTTGTGTCAGCCTTCTCACCTCACGGCCAAGCATTACTATGAGAAATACTGACTGGTCTCTTTCTGCTCTCAAGGCATCAATAATACGGCTTGTTCGTTGCCAGTCACCTGACAGACAGGCATCCAGGTAACTGAAGACAGAAAAGCGGGAATTATCTGACACGGAAGACTGCAGGGTTGCAAGTTGCTGCTTTGCATCGGGGGTGGAACCACTGTCCGATGTGAAATTCAGTGCCAGCAAATCAATTTCCTGGGCGGCAGCCAGCAGATTGCCTTCAAAATAATGTGTTAATAAGTCGATGGATTCCTTATCAGGAAGCAGCCCTTTGCTGTGCAGACGGTGTGACAACCAGCCGGGAAAGTCTGCCAGCTTAACTTCTTTGGCTTCTGCACTAACGCCTACCGTTTCAAGCACCTTGAACCATTTCTGGTTCTGTCCCGCCCTGTCAACAGGGCCGCAAATAACCATTAACAGGGTATCGGGAGGCATTTTTTCTGCCAGCTCGACCAGCATACGGCTGCCAATCTGGCCGGGTTTGCCGGTTGGCAGTCGCAACTCAATCAATCGTTTGTCATCAAATAACGACATACTGCTGCCTGACTGCAACAGCGCACCCCAGTCGAATCCCTGCTCAGCGACAAAACTATCACGCTCAGTGTAACCCTGTTGTCTTGCCTGCTTACGTAAACTATCAGAGGCTTCTTCAAGCAGCAGAATTTCACTGCCAAACAGCAGGTAAACTGGTTTTAGCTCTTTCCTGTCCGAATCATTCAGACTTTGTATAGCAACACGCAAGAGCCTTCAGCCTTTCCGGAATAACTACCTGATGCGGGACATTTTGCGTAGTATTCCCTGCGCTGCATCTCCACGCATTTCATCACGCAGCAGTTCTTCTTCACGCGTCGCTGACAGCAATTGCTCCTGATCAAAATTGTAATCACGTCGTGCTGTAGAGACTGATGGCTTGACCAGCTCTTTGCCCTTGCTGTCGACGACCAGGTAGCCGACCCTGAGAATAAGCACATAACCCGTGGACTTGCCCCGTTCATCAATTGTTCTTACTTCACGGCTAAAGTCGGCGCTGGTAATTTTGATATGTGCGCTGTCTGAAGTCGGGCTAGTGACAACGATCACCTTGTTGGATTCCAGCCTGTCTGCAAGGATATCTTTGAGATTGCCGTCAGGCGATGAAATAGCAACAGTACGGATTGAATCCGGTAGCACAATAGTTCCACGCAGGTGAAAACCACAACCGGTAAGCAGACTGGCTGTTAACAGGAAAATCAGGGTAAAGCGTTTCATCAGAATATCCTTGCAGGAAGATTTTATTTTCAATCATTTTCGATAGTAGTTCGAGTATACCGGCAAATCTGGGCTGGCAAAACACTCATATGGGCACCTCTACTAATTCTGAATAGATCAGATTTTATTCCTTGTGTTCATATCAAGGCAAGGATCACACGGAATAGTCAGCCGACAACGATATTTACCAGCCGCCCCGGTACGACAATTATCTTGCGTACTGTTTTTCCTTCAGTATGACGCTGCACACTTTCGCTGGCCTGCGCCTGCTGTTCAATCGTCGCCTTATCCGCATCTGCGGCCACCTGTATGCGGTCACGCAGCTTACCATTGACCTGGACGATATACTGGATCTCATCCTGTACCATTGCGGCATCGTCAGCAAGCGGCCAGGCTGCATCAATAATATTGCCTTCCTGACCAAGTTCCTGCCACAGCACGGTGGTAATGTGCGGCACTACCGGAGTCAGCAACAGGCAGGCCGTTTCCAGCGCCTGCTGCACCACAGCTCTGTCATTGTCATGTTCCGGCTTGAATTTGCTGACCGCATTCATTAACTCCATAACCGCTGCTATTGCCGTATTCATCTGCAGTCTGCGCTCTATATCATCAGTCACTTTTTTGATGGTCAGGTGAATCTGACGATTGAGATTGCTTGCCGCATCTGACAGGTCATTAATACGGCCTGTCACCGCACCACCGGCCACATGTTCTGCCGCCAGGCGCCACAGTCGTCGAAGAAAGCGCGACGCCCCTTCAACACCTTCATCAGACCACTCCAGTGACATCTGTGGTGGTGAAGCAAACATAATAAATAATCGCACTGTATCGGCACCATAGCGATTTATAAGCGACTCGGGATCGACGGTGTTGCCCTTAGACTTCGACATCTTGCTGCCGTCCATCAACACCATACCCTGGGTCAACAAGCGTTTTATCGGCTCATCAACCTGCAACAGGCCTTCATCGCGCATCAGTTTTGTGAAAAAACGTGCGTACAATAGATGCAGGATGGCATGCTCGATACCGCCGACATACTGGTCGACTGGCAGCCAGTAATTTGCCCGTTCATCAAGCATCGCCTTATCCTGATCCGTACAGGTAAATCGTGCCAGATACCAGGAAGACTCAAAAAAAGTATCAAAAGTATCCGTTTCCCTGTGTGCGTCAGCACCGCAAGATGGACATTTCACATGGCTAAAGTCAGGATGATCGACTAATGGCGAACGGGCACCGTCTAACTCTACGTCAAGCGGCAGCAGCACGGGTAAATCCTTATCCGGCACCGGCACCGTGCCGCAATCATCACAATAGATAACAGGAACCGGGCAGCCCCAATAACGCTGACGGGAAATACCCCAGTCGCGTAGTCGGTAATTCACTCGACGCTCACCTTTAGCCTGTTGCTGCAACCAGTCAGCAATAGCCTCAAAGGCCTGCTCCGAGGTCAGGCCATCAAACTGGCCAGAATTCTTCAATACACCGTAATCGGTAAATGCCGCTGTCAGCGGTAGTTCCAGCTCTCCGTCTACCGGGTAAACGACTGGCCTGACCGGGATGTCGTATTTTGTGGCAAATTCGAAATCACGCTGGTCATGTGCCGGCACTGCCATTACGGCACCAGTGCCATAGCCCATCAGAACAAAGTTTGCGACCCAGACCGGAACGTCTTCACCCGTAACCGGGTGGCTGACAGTAACGCCGGTGGCCATGCCCTTCTTTTCCATGGTTTCCATGGCTGCTTCGGCTGTCTCTGTGTTACGGCATTCTTCGATAAACGCCTGTAGATCAGGATTGTTTTCGGCCGCTTTCAGTGCCAGTGGGTGTTCAGCAGCGACCGCCACATAGGTAACACCCATCAGGGTGTCCGGTCTGGTGGTATAGACAATAAGATCATCCACCTCGCCCTCGGCTGCAAAACTCAGTTCTACTCCTTCTGAGCGGCCAATCCAGTTTCGCTGCATGGTCTTCACCGCATCCGGCCAGCCATCTAGCTGATCCAGGCCCGTTAGCAATTCATCGGCATAGGCGGTGATCTTCATGAACCATTGCGGGATTTCCTGACGCTCCACCGGCGTGTCGCAACGCCAGCAGCAACCGTCGATGACCTGCTCATTGGCCAGCACGGTCTTGTCATGCGGGCACCAGTTGACCGGTGCGGTACGTTTGTAGACCAGGCCTTTCTGCAGCAGGCGGGTGAACAGCCATTGCTCCCAGTGATAGTATTCCGGATCACAGGTCGCCAGTTCGCGGTCCCAGTCATAACCGAAGCCGAGACGCTTCAGCTGATCACGCATGTAATCAATATTTTCATGCGTCCACTTGCCAGGTGGCACGCCATGCTTAATGGCCGCATTTTCGGCCGGCAGCCCGAATGCATCCCAGCCCATTGGCTGCAGCACATTCTTGCCCAGCATGCGCTGGTATCGCGTGATCACGTCACCGATGGTGTAATTTCTCACATGTCCCATATGCAGGCGGCCACTGGGATAGGGGAACATACACAGGCTGTAGAAGGACTCCCTGTCAGGGTCTTCTGTTACCTTGTAGACTTTGTCTTTTTCCCACTGCGCCTGTAATGCAGTTTCAATATTCTGGGGGATGTATTTTTCTTCCATTGCTGTAAGGGATACCTGGGGTCGGATGCTGATTAACTTAGCGTATATTAATTAGAGAAAGAACTGATCTACTTAAAAGGCACCTGCATCGAGATCATCGTCTTCGTTGTCCCAGTCAGCAAACGGGAAAGGTTTTTCTTCACTATTGAAAGTCAGGTAGCGCAGTATTCTGTAAACATACAGGCTTAACATAGAACCAAAACCAAGCAGACGCTGATTTTTCTCACCAGTGAACAACAGCACCAGTACCTGGAAAATGACCAGTGCGGCAATCAATAATTCCACAATATTAAAAATGATGACAAAAATGGCCATATACAGGACGCGCATCCAGGTGGAATTATCTTTCAGACTTTCTTTAATGTCGTCATTCATCGTAGAGCTCTTTAATGTATAAAAATACAGGGACGGCGAATTATAGCACTGAAAATGCTTACAGTTTAAAGACTTCGCCACGAGGCGTGCCTACAATTTTGGGGAAAAATCAAAGACAGAAAACTTAAAACTTAAGAAAGCTCTGATTAAATCTGATAGCTGCTCATCGAAGATTGTGGGAGGCCCGCCCTCGGGGCGAATTGTCAGGAAAAAGCAAGGCTCTATCGACGCAAGGGCGGGCCTCCCACAAAGACCAAATACTTCCGTTAGGCCGACACTGTTCAGCTTCATTTTCATGTCGAGAATGATTAATTCCTTTCTCTTTCTATATTCGGCAATATTTTGAGACGATATGTGATGCTTTTTATGGGACAGCAGTAGCTTAAAACTTAATACTTAAAACTGAAAACATCACATCTTTCGTTTCTTCCTTAATCATGCACTTTCTTTGTTACGAGACCAGGGAGTAACCTGCAGGCGCTCTTCTGACTGTTCTACGCCAATTTCTTCATCGCTTAGATAACAGGCGGGATCTTCTGCCCAAAAGTTACCGGTCAACTGGTAGGCACGTACGCGAGTATTCCCACCACATACATCCAGATATGTGCACTTACCACAGCGGCCTTGCAATGGTCGAGGATGAGATTTCAGTCCATCCATTAGTGGATCACTTCGGTCCTGCCAGATTTCCGAAAAAGGACGTTCCTTAACATTACCTAAAGGATAATCCCACCAGAAGGTGTCCGGATGAACAATGCCCAGGTTATCAATATTGGAAATGTTTACGCCGGATGAGTTGCCGCCCCATTGAGATAATTTAACTCGCATATGTTCGAGCCTGTCGGGAAAATGTTTTTCTATCCAGTATAAGAGGTAGACCCCATCGGCATCATTATTACCGGTTACAAACTCGCGTTCACGTCCTTCTTCAATATGTTGCCAGCAGGTATCAAACAGTAAATCCATGGCTTTGCGGGTAGTTTGATGGACTACATCATCCTTACGGTTCTTGTTGCCACGCCCGGCATAGTTCAGATGAGAAAGATAAAACTTGTCGATCTGCTCCTGCTCCATCAGGGCTAATAATTCAGGCAGCTCATGGGCGTTATCCATGGTAAGGGTAAAACGCATACCAACCTTGATACCTGCTTCATGACAAAGACGTATGCCATGCATGGATTCATCAAAGGCCCCTTGCTTACGGCGAAACTGGTCATGGGTTTCGCGAATACCATCTATGCTTATGCCGACATAGTCATAGCCGATATCAGCTATGGCATCGATATTTGATTCATCGACAAGGGTTCCATTGGTTGACAGGCCAACATAAAACCCCATTTCCTTTGCACGTCGGGAGATATCAAATATATCTGGACGTAACAACGGCTCACCACCAGATAAAATCAACACCGGGACCTTAAAGGCCTTCAGGTCATCCATAGTGGAAAATACTTCTTCGGTGGAGAGCTCTCCCGGAAAATCTTTGTCCGCTGAAATGGAATAGCAATGCTTACAGGTCAGGTTACAACGTCTGATCAGGTTCCAGATAACGACAGGGCCGGGTGGATTGTGTTTTTCACCAATCGGAGTCGGCTTGCTTAATTCACGCATATATTGGCTAATACGAAACATCTTTGACCTCTCAACAAGCTTTATGATATCAGGCGCATGCCGGTTTTCTTCAGGATACGCGTACTAAAGAGCACATCATGCCCCCTGTCGTCCCCTCCGAGCAAGTCGGCAATCCTGGATACTAACTCTAATGCTTCTTCATGAGTATGCGCATGCACCATTGCAAACAGGTTATATGGCCAGTCTGGTAAACAGCGCGGCCGATGATAGCAATGACTGACAAACTTAAGCGCCCCCACTCGTTCGCCAAGTTCATCAATACGATCATCAGGCACATCCCATACTGTCATACCATTGGCTTTATAACCCAGTGCATAATGATTTGGTACAGCGGCAATACGACGAATAATGCCGGATTGCTGCATATTGTGCATGCGCATCATAACTTCATCAGCGCTAATCCCTACGTCTCTGGCAATATCATCATAAGGTCGAGACACAAGCGGCAAACCGGATTGCGTAGTCTGAATTATCCTGCGATCAATATCGTCAAGATGAATATTGTGTCCTGATACGGATGCTTGCTTTACGGGTGAGGTAGCCATTACAGAACTCATTTCAAACTCATTGATCAAACCGGCAATTGCAAGCCAACAAAATACTCAGCCAGTTTTGGAAAATTATAAACTTTAAGCCCGGTACGTTGCTCGATATCGCGATTCACTTCGCCAATCTGGACTGGTGTTTCCGTCGCAATCACGTACCACATATTAAATTTATGATCCCGCTGATAATTATGCGCTACCTCTGAGTAACTGTTTACCACTTCCGTTACTGTATCAAAGTCTTCTTCAGGAACCTGTATCGCAACAAGGCTGAAAGAACCACCCATTTTTTGCGCATCATACATGGGACCAAAACGGGATAATGTTTTGTTATCTAGCAGGCCCTGCAAGCGGGTAATTAGTTCAGTCTCTGTAATTCCCATTTGGGCCGCTACTTCTGCATAGGGCTCATTTGATAACGGGAACCCTGATTGCAGTACATTAATAATTTTTCGGTCCAGCTCGTCCATCATTTAATCTGCCATTCCTGTTTTATGATAGATAGCACCGCGCTGCTTAAATCGTCGAGTACTAAACAGGACCTTGTGGCCAATTTCATTCAAACCACAGCTTTCAACCAGTAATTGAACGTTCTCCAGTACATCATCACGGTCCTGACCATGAATCATGGTAAACAGGTTATAAGGCCAGTCTGGTAAACGACGTGGACGACGGTAACAGAGAGTCACAAAATCAAACTGCCCCAGACAAGAACCCAGCTCGCTGATAATGTCATCAGGGATGTCCCATACAACCATAGCATTCGCACGGTAGCCTAGCTCATGATGACGCACCACCACACCAAAACGCTTGATGACCTTGTCATCAATGAGGCTTTTTAGGCGTGTAATGACTTCCTCTTCATCCATGTCCAGGCTTTTGCCGAGGTCCGCATAAGGCGTTTTGCTGAGCGGCAGGCCGGTCTGGATCAAGGTAATCAGCGCCTGATCCCGCTCGCCGAGAATAGCCTGCCTGGGCAAAGGAGGATGACGAAGCCGGACCTTCATGTCCATTTCAGATCAAACCCGAGATCTATGTGGAAATCTTCCTGCATGGGTAAGTACATAACAGGAAGACCGCTGCGATGCTCGATTTCGTCAAGCACTAGATTTAATGCCTGCTCATCACAGGTTGTTACCACAAACCACAGATTAAAATGATGCTCACGCTGGTAGTTGTGGTTAACTTCACTATAGCTACTTATCATTGCCGCAACATCTTCCAGCCTGTCCTCCGGGACCGACATGGCCGCCAGCGTGCTAGCACCTATGCTGTTGGCTCGGAATACAGCTCCGACACGGGAAACCACCCCTTGATCCTGCAGCTCCTGCAAACGATCTATCACAATATCTTCAGTAGTTCCGAGTCTGTCTGCTATCTTTTTAAAAGGCCGTGCTTCTAACGGAAAACCGTACTGGAAATCATTTAACAAATGCTTATCCAGCTCCCCTGGTGCATTCACTTTCAGGTCTTTCATATCTGTACTTGTTTGCGACATAAAATTACCTCACCATTACAGGCCAGTTCGATGAGCACGGCTGGTAAAAAATATACCACTGGGTTTTTTCATCGGCATGGTCGTGATTGCCTTAAAATTCGCTGTATCGTAAACCGTGACCTTTCCTGCATCTCGTGCAGAAATCCAGACATGTTCACCGCGTGGTGTAAACTCCATATGCAGGACAGCCTTACCCGGCTTGAGTGTCTCTGTGATCTGCAATGTCTCTGCATCTAATACCTGAACCGTATCATTGCGTGGAAAGGCAAAATTAACCCAAACCTGTCTGCCATCAGGACGTGCCATAACAAACACTGGCTGTCCGTGTACCGGGATTGAGGCGAGTTGCTTCCAGCTGCGACGATCTACCACCAATACTTCGTTGCGCCCGACCGCCGGCAAAAAAGCGTAGTCTTCCGTCATCGCCCAGCCTTCCAGGTGAGGCATTTTATAAACAGGCATTTTCTTTGATCCACGCCCGTAATCATTCAATATACTTTTAACACCTTTTTCCAGATGCCATAAATCCAGTAGTGCGAGGCCATCTTCGCCAAACAGCCCAGCAATATAGTAACGGCCATCTGGAGTAATCAGGCCATCATAGGGCTGCTTGCCAATACCCTTGAATCGGGTAACATCTGGTGTATCGCCCTGACTGAAGTCAGCGATCCATATTTCACCGGCATCATACAGTGAAAAGACAAATTTCTGACCCGGTGCATCAACCAGTCCTACCACCTTGGATTGCTGCTTGTCCTCACCGTATAATGCAGGAATATCCGCGACCAGCTGCAAAGTCTCTGCATCAAACACCTTAACGCCACCGGGCGTGTAGTTGGAAACAGCGACCAGTTTTCCATCCTGTGAAATCGCACCACCGATACTATTACCCGACTGGATAATTCTTTTATCAATCTTTGCCGTTAGAAGATCAATTTTCGTCAACCCACCGTCACGGCCGAAAACATAAGCAAAGCGTTCATCTCGCGAAAATACTATCGATGCATGCGACAGATCACCCAGGCCATCCACCTGATTTAGTTTAGTCTGTTGCGTGGTTTCTATGATTTGAACACTGCCTGTAGCACGTTCGATAACAACACCCATGTCACCGGTGCCACGCAATGTATGGCAACCTGTCAGAAAGACCAGTAGAAATATAGCAGAGAGGGTTTTGATAGGTATCTTCATGGTTTGATTCCAGTATACAAGATATTGACCAGCCAGCGTATTTCATCCTGGCTTAGAATACCTTTCCACGGTGGCATTGGTGTTCCACTGCGCCCTTCACGAATAGTAAGCTCGATGAATTCACGAGGTTTGTCTTTCAATGCTTCTGGCGTCAAAGCTGGCCCCAGTCCTCCTTTCAAAGTCATGCCATGACAGGAACCGCAATCCTGCA
>Ga0209013_10003867_pt1 | contig 13191 bp, 8 predicted proteins | sample Cruoilmetagenom2_FD_187291 | JGI IMG/M metagenome (GOLD analysis project Ga0209013, IMG submission 187291) | Oil polluted marine microbial communities from Coal Oil Point, Santa Barbara, California, USA - Sample 2 (SPAdes) (version 2) | ecosystem: Environmental > Aquatic > Marine > Oil seeps ... | reverse complement strand
TACCGATTTTCTGCCGAGTATTATGTCCGTGTGGTGGAGCTTACTGAAGAAGACTGCGAAATCATGGGACTGCAGATTGAGTAATTTTGTCCCAAGGCCGGATTTTGCATTAGAATCTAAAAAAAAACTTCTACCCATACCACATTATAAATTATTCGAATTAAAATATTTGTCAATAGCCCTGGCAGCAATCTTACCTGCACCCATGGCACTTATGACTGTAGCGGCCCCTGTTACCACATCTCCACCGGCAAATACAGCAGTTTTCGAAGTGGCACCGTTATCATCGGCTATTATTGTACCCCATTTAGAGGTCTCAAGGCTTGGAGTAGTCTTCGGGATAAGCGGATTTGGAGATGTCCCTACGGCTATAATTATTACATCCACATCAATGATATATCCAGAACCTTCCACAGGTACGGGTCTGCAACGTCCTGATTCATCGGGCTCGCATAGTTCCATATCCAGGCATTCCATCTGCCTGACCCAGTTCTTCTCATCACCCAGTATCCGTGTGGGGTTTGACAGGAGTTTGAAAATAACGCCTTCCTCTTTTGCATTCTCAATCTCCTCACGCCTGGCCGGCATCTCATCATCTCCGCGGCGATACACTACAGTTACTTCTCCGGCACCAAGGCGTACCGCACACCTGGCAGCATCCATTGCAACGTTCCCTCCACCCACGACCACTACTTTATGACCGTTTTTAACAGGTGTATCATAATCAGGGAATTGATATGCCTTCATCAGGTTAACCCTTGTCAGGAATTCATTTGCAGAATAAACACCACTTAGATTCTCACCGTCGATGTTCATGAAGCTGGGCAACCCGGCACCAGTGCCGAGGAATACGGCATCATACTCATCCAGTAGTTCATCCACAGTTTCTACCATACCAACTACACTATTAAGCTGGATATCAACACCCAGTCTTTCTATGTATTCGACTTCCTTTTGGACAATGGATTTGGGCAGCCTGAACTCTGGTATGCCATAGACAAGTACGCCTCCTGCCTTGTGCAGGGCCTCCATCAGGGTCACAACGTGCCCCATCTTTGCCAGTTCGGCAGCAGCGGTCAGTCCTGCCGGACCTGAACCCACTACAGCCACCTTCTTGCCTGTTGGTTCGGGTTTTTCCGGTTCCCCCTGTTTGTTCACTAGTTCCCAGTCAGCAGCATAACGCTCCAGCCTGCCAATAGCAACGGGTTCACCCTTCTTTGCCAGTACGCAGACCACCTCACACTGGGTCTCTTGCGGGCACACACGACCGCAAATAGCAGGAAGTGCATTCATGGACTTCAGTTCGCTAATGGCACCTTCCATATCGTCATCGGCTATACACTTAATAAAAGCAGGGATATCGATCTCTACCGGGCACCCGGCCACACACAAAGGTTTCTTGCACTGGATGCACCTGCTGGCCTCATTTACAGCTTGTTCATGGGAATATCCCAGTGCTACCTCATCAAAGTTGGAACGCCTCTTTCCAGGGTCCTGCCGTGGCATGTCCTGGCGTTCTAACACTGGCACCCATCTCCTTTGCATTTTTCATAGTGTTCCATGGCAATCTGCTCCTCGTCCCGGTACATCTGCAACCTGTTCATGAGCAGAGTAAAATCGACTTCATGGGCATCAAATTCCGGCCCGTCCACGCATGCGAACTTAGTCTCGCCGCCGACCAGCACCCTGCATGAACCGCACATGCCAGTGCCGTCCACCATGATACTGTTTAGACTTACTAAGGTTTTCACACTGAAAGGATGGGTCACACCGGCTACGGTGCGCATCATTATTGGGGGGCCGATGGCAACTACAAGGGAAATGGGCTCACTGCCTTCAAGTAGTTCTTTTAAGACATCTGTTACAAAACCGTGGTGCCCTTTGGTGCCGTCATCAGTTGTGATATACAGTTCATCACTTACGTCCTTCATCTTTTCCTCCCACAGCAACAGGTCTGCACTGCGGGAACCGATAATGGAAATTACTTTGTTGCCGACTTGCCTGTGGGCCCGGGCAATTGGATAAATTGGAGCCACACCCACACCGCCCCCAACACATACTACTGTACCTACCGGCTCTATATCTGATGGATTGCCAAGGGGGCCTACGAAATCGAGCAGACTTTCTCCAGCGTTCATTTTAGATAACTGTGTTGTGGTCTTTCCCGTTTCCTGGAAGATAATAGTTATTGTGCCATTCCCGCGGTCAAAATCAGCAATGGTCAGTGGAATTCGCTCTCCTGTATCATCTATCCTCAGGATGATGAACTGGCCTGCCCGGGCTTTTCTTGCTATCCCGGGAGCAGAAATGATCATATTGTGTATTGTCGGAACTATCTGGCTTTTTTCAATTATCGCAAATGGCATATTGTTTTTCCTTCTAAATAAAATATTGAATTTGTGTTGGGTTAAGTGAGTTCATAATGTAATCGATAAAGTAAAAAATTTACGGTTATAAATTTTATAATGAATGCAGGGGAAATAAGTTAAGGTGGTGTTTACAGGCTGCTTGAAAACATCATTGAAAACCGGGCATGAATCTGATGGTTTTCTTTACCCCTTTACAATATATTGATGAAAATTATATAAAATGAAAAATATCACGTTTTTTCTTGAATTGTATTGTACCCTGGCAAATATCCAGGTCTACACTGCATATATCCAAATCGACTTGCTTGCCACTCATAAAGGAAAGTGCTCCTTCAATTAAACCTTGGGTACTTCTGCAAAGAGGGTTATTTATGGATAATCCTTGGTTATTGCACAGATCTTTTACTAAACAGCTTTTAAATCGTATGTCTGCTGTATATTCTTTTTCTGTTCTGTTTTCATTTATAATTTCTATATCAAAACAAAACTTGATATATTCAATGAATTGTTTCAGAGCAGTTTGTGGATCTTTGACTTTTCCGATTTTTTCCCCGATATTTTCACCTTTTTGATGAAAATTCATGTGGATTAAATCACCTGTAACTTCATCGCCATTTACTTCCCTGAGTATATCAAGCAATCCTGCAACAAGTGTCATACACCCTAGTTCAGATGTAAGTTCCGAAGTCATAATTAAACCTTTTATAAATTTGTATATTAGTGGATCATTCAGTCCACTATATTTGTAGGGTTTTTTATATCCTTAATGAGGATTTATCAATGGATGCTATCTTAACTGCTGTTCATGGAATTGATATGGATACTTTGAATATCCTGTATATGGCAGATAGTGCAGGAGTATCCTCTTATCATATGTATTGTTATAATATTTCCGTAGCTTGGCGAAATCGCGTCAGGGTAGTCGTGACATGAATCACAAATCTTATCATGTCCTGATAGTTTTTCCGGTATGATCGGTTCAAGACCATGACAAACAACGCATGAAAGATTGGCTGTAGTTTCTTTGATGTGAAGGTCGTGAAGATCTGTACCATGACATGGTTCACAATAGTTACCGCCCTCTATATGTTTCTTTTCTTTTTCCGGATGTTTGTGACATATTTCACATTCTATTGATTGCTCCGGAATTGGTTCGAATTCAGGTATAATTATTTCTTCTACTTCAATGTCATTTTGTGGTGCGAGGATATCTATAGTTACTATCAGATAAACAACACCTACAATAAGTAGAATGCCTGCTAGTGTAATTATTAGAATGTAAGTTTTATCTTTCATGGCCTTAATATATTAAATTTAAATATTTATACTACATTAATCTATATAATTGGAACAGGTATTACTTTCAATTCCGATATATTAAACTCTCGTTTCGATATATAACGATTTCGTATTCAGACTTAATACAAATGTTGAAAATATAAATCCAAAAGATATATAAAATAATGAAAACAATATAAATTAATACTTTAACACATATAGTATAAATTCTTTATGGAATTCTCAAGAAAATGGGAATTTTAGACAGCTGCGATTAACAGGATAAGGTTCAAACCTGCACATCCTGTAAATCCTGTCGAAGGATTGAACTGAAACTAGGAAAATTACCTATATCTAATCGAAATGTGTTTATAATTTACTATACATTAAAAAAATTGGTTTGAATTATACAATCCGGCAATTTCAGATATTTTTCCCACAAGGGTAAAATAGTTGCCTAGCATGAAATGGACAGATAAAATTATGATTCCCACTGTATCAATTGAACGTATACATGCCAGTCACCCTATCCGGGCTATGTCTCTACTTATTGCCTGCATATGCTTAGTTATGATATTCTTAATGATGTGCCAGGTGGCAGAAGCTGCGGACTATGGCACGATCGATATCACTTCTTCTAACTGTGCACAATGGAGCACAGATCTGAGTAATAACGTAAGCATAATAACCGGCAACATCAATGTGAACAGCGGCGTACTGCACCTCAGCAACGCAACGATACGGATGGAAAACGAATATTCCATCAATGTCCGAACCGGTGCAACCATGGATGTGACTGATGGTTCAATGATCACGCATAATTCCAGTGGTAACTATTACTATACTTACTATAATGGTAGCTATGGCAGTCTGAGCGCGAGCATAATCGAGTACAGTTATAAATTAGGCATCGCTACTGAAAATAACATAACCATCACGGGCTGTACCATCCGCAACAATCAGAACCATGGCATCCACCTGACATCGACCTCGGGATACGTCAGCATCACCGGCTGTGTAATCAGCAATACCGTCCAGCAGCACGGCATATTCATAGAGTCCTCACAAGGAAATATCCTGCAAAATAACAATTTGAACAACAACAGTGGGAATTACAGCCTGTACGTCACTGGAAACTACGATCAGGACATCGACACCAGCAACAACGTAAACGGCGGCAAGGTGTATTACAATTACACCGACAGCAGCACGATCTCAGACTTGGACATAGGGCACGTTACTATCGTTGATCACAGCAATCTGTTGTTTACAAACTGCATAATACATAATGGCGACGGCGTTCGAATCAGGGGAGTATCATCGAATGTAAGTATCAGGAACAGCATTATCGAGAACAACACAGTCCATGGCATAAATTTTGATTCGACAGGCTGGAATAACATCACATTCGTTACCATAAAGAATAACGCAAAACAAGGGGTTTATTTTTTCGATTCGAGCTATAATTTCATAAACGACTGTCACATCCTGGATAACCCTGGTAATGGTATTCATTCAGACGGTACAAGCAATTACAACCGAATCATCAATAACAACATCGTCAATAACTCATTTGGTTTATATCTGTCAGGAAATGGACATAATAATTTCACAGATAATAATATATCTGACAACTGTGTAAGTGGTATTTCTCTGGGCACACCTGACTCCCATTCAAGTGAATATAACATTCTCCATAATAACACAATAATGTCAAATAATGTTTCAGGTATCCTATTTCGGACAAATAATAATACTCTGACAAACAACACCATCTCAGATAACAAGGATCTTGCATTTGAATTTCCAGGTGAAATAAAATATTATTATAATTATATTGGGCGCAGCAATAAAGCAAACGGTGAGGAAATTAATTATTACTACAATGAAAATGGGAATACGATCCAGTTAAAGTCCCTCACGGCATATAATGTAAGCAATGTGGGAAAGATCACACTTGTGAACTGTTCCAACTTTGATATTCAGGATAATACCCTCTCGAACAACATCCAATCTGGTTCCGGCATATTTTTGTGGAATTCTGTTAATAACGATCTGGCAGACAATACCTTATCCAATAACTATGACGGTATAGTATTGTATAACTCACCAAATAATAATTTCACTAATATGCAAACAACAAATCCGAGTAACGATTACGGAGCTTTCTTATTGGATTCAGATTATAACAGCATCACCAACAGCAGCCTTGTAGCCACGAACAAGAATGGATTGAATATCGAATCATCTGATCACACCACCCTGACAAATATCATGATCTCATCTGTGAATCAGTCAGGATTAAACACTCTCCATGCCCATTATATTGACATCACGAACGCTAAGATCACAACGACTGAGGCAGACGGTGCATATCTGAAATCATCCGACAATGTCACCATCAAAGAGTCCGACATCACTGCAAACAATACAGGCATATATTTCAACGGTTCCAATCACACAGACCTGATCAACAACACGATCGTTGGTAAAAACGGTATCTGCATGTCAGGGTCGCACTGGGGCAACCTCACGAATAACACCATCGATGCCACACTAAAGGGCATATTCCTGACAACATCAAGGGATCACAATTTAACCATAAACAAAATCACGAAATACACGATCTCAGGCATACTGCTTGAAGAGTACTCAACGAACAACACTATGATCGGTAATGATCTTATACGAAACGGATCCAAGTTTGATATCAGGATAAATGACTCGATTGATGCAATCATTGCCCCGAATAATACGGTTTCTGCGAATTACACCTTCCATCTCACAAACGACACCAGACTATGCACGCTTGATACTGTATTCAACAAAACAAAGATTTGCTACGAGGACACGTCGAACCTGACACTTATGTGGAGGATCGATGTGCTCTGCTGGGACAACTACCATAATGAACCTATTTGGACGAACCTCACAGTGCGATATAGAGATATCAGCGATTATAACGAGTCGCTTTGCTGGGAAGGCGAGACACCGAATGCAAATGGCAGATTGAGTAACAATGCCTTCGGTGATTACGGACCTCCCACCTCGAGCAGCAACTGGCTCCCTATCATTGAGTACAAGCAGAACGTAAGCACAAAGACGACCTACCAGCCGATGAATTGCACGGCAGTCAACAGGTGGGATGTGCTAAATCAGATGTATGACCAGAGCTATAAGAACATCACGACAGTGATCTCAGGGCCCGGGGTCACCATTCTCGTGGATGCAGGTCATACCCCGAATGGCAAGTGCTACTACTGCCATAATGACAAACTCATATATTCGGATGGCACATACAAATTTCCGAATACGATACACTGGATAAAGTATAACGAAAGTATCATGGACAACTCACAGGATGATCCTTACACTCCGGGGCGATGTATCGACTGTCATGACAAGAATGATTCCGAAAACATACCTCATGGAAATACGAGCGGGAAGGATCTATTATATCAGCCAAGCCCGCAGCTCTGCTACAACGGCAAAGGCACCCAGACATGTCACAATTCAAGTGAGGTCAGAGCGACACTGAATCAGAAGGAAGAGTTCAACAAGACGACCCATCACCCGCTTGGGGATGGGAAACTCGCGTGCAAGGCATGTCACGACAATCATGGGTCAAAGCATCGGTTTGATCTGCTGAGGTATTATAAAGACTCTACATCTGCATCATATAATTCATACAACTTTGCCCTTTGTCTTGTATGCCACCTTGAGGAGAAACTCGTCGCGAAGATGTCGGGTGAAACGGGGCATCTTGCAAACTATATGAACCAGACGAACTTTCGGGATGAGTATTATTATGCCACACGTGGCTTCAGTTCCGGCGGTACTGGAGGAACTAAATTATTCAAGAACATCCATTCCCCACAGACGGAAGCAAATTCTTATGACACAACCCACTCGAGGCCAAACTGCTACTCCTGCCACAATCCACACGGCAGCGATAATCCGGCAACAACGCGCTTTACAGTAGGAGATGATGTCTTTAACTACACCTACATCACCGATCTCGCATATCCCGGTAACACATGGACGGTACTGGATCAGGCGAACTGGAATAATACAACCGCTAACATGGGCGGTGGACTTTATGTGGAGGTGGGGGATGGCTGTTCCTGCCATGGCAGTTTTGATTGGACTCTTCAGACTGGTTTTTTCACCTACCGTGAATTCATCGACTACGAACCCGCGGGCGGTGCGGGCTGTCTTGAGTGCCATGACAACAATGCTTTTGCATACAACGAAACCCCGATCCGCCCGATCGTGAACCTGACCGCAGTAAAACTTGCGATGCACTCCAACCTGAGCGGTGCGTTTTGCACTGGCAGCGATCTTCAAGGAACTGACAGGAACTTCACAGAGTGGCTTGAAAATCGCACCTACACACCCGAACAGATCAATAATATATCCAAAGACAACGCGATCTGCTGGGCATGTCACTGCACCAACGGAACACCGCCATCTCCGAATTTCCATCCCGATCGGGCGCTGAACCCGTACAAGTGCCCGAAATGCCACGGACCTTATGATGGTCAGCCACCACACACGCAGGGGCTGGTTGCTGCAATCGATAACCATGGCCCGACCACAAAGGGAATCGGATCGATATTCATCCAGACAGATGTCGGAAGTAACGGATCATGCGGAGACTGCCATGCACCAAGTCGTCTTTCCGATGATGACATAGGTGATCTAAAAGTATGGAAATGGGGAACTGGTCCTTCTGGCACGGGTGGCGGCGAGATTACCTACACAGGCACCACCACAATGGGTAATGTTTCACACTACGGACTGAACAGATCGCAAGGGGAGGCACTCAATATTGAAAATCCTCTCTTGGACACATCCGACTGCCTGTTCTGCCACTGCGACACAACGAACGGGCAGATCTGGGGCAATGCTCCGAATGTGACCAATAATATGTATGGTGCGAACACGTCAAACCTCTCAGAGTGCTACACCTACTGTCATGTACTCCCCAACTACCTGAACGACGTAACCGAGGATAATATCCTACATTTCCATAATAAGTCGATCTATTCCGGCGGCGGATTCGACTGCGTGGTCTGCCATGACATCAACAGTTCTTACGGAGTCCAGTCGCTTGTCGATGCAGACGCGATCGCTACCGGCATTCACGGGAACGTCACTAACAACACCTACACCGACATCCTTGAATGTGATCCGAGATCAAAACCCTGTTGGGGCTGCCACAACAGCAATGGCATGCAGCCAGAGGGAATGGGGGACCGGAACTTTATTTACCGACCGCAAAAGAAGCCTTGGTCATGCGAGGACTGCCACGGACGAAGTGATGAATGGAATGCTGCAACGAGTTACGGCGAGACATGGATCAGTTCAAGTTATCCGTCGAACAGACTGCCTCCGATAATACATGCACATTACCCGAACTCAACGACGCTCAAGACCAATATAATCGGCGAGGGGAGTTGTATGGACTGCCACAACAACAGCATCAACCAGAGTCATGTAGACACAAAAGGACAGATACTCAATAACACGCTCGCATCGAACATCTCGCACTACGGCACAACGACAGACCTGATTAATCCGACCGAGGACTGCAGTATCTGTCACAACACCACACCGGAAAATGCAGTGAAGTGGGGTGGCGCTTTGCAGAATAAACACGGCAACTTCACAGACGAGTCGAACCCGAATGATGGGTGCTTTGTCTGCCATACAAATGACAATCAAACCCCGGTGGACTTACATGCAGCGAATCTGTGGTCGGGACTGGGTGGACCCGAGTGTCTGGAATGCCACGACGATGATGGGTTTGCTGAGAGAAGGCGGATCAATGAAAGTGTCTATGAGAAATCGAACCACGCCAAGATGAACAACGCCACCACCGGTCCATATGGCATGAATCAGTCGTGCTGGGCCTGCCACTTCGAAAATGGCACGAATGCGGATAATCACAGTATGAGGAAGGATCCACCGTATCTCTGCCACGAGTGCCACAACAAAGATGGAGGTCCGTTTAACAATGTGAGCGATGCACCAAAGGTTCACAACCACTTCAAGAACGGAACCAGCATCCAGGCATACTGGACAATGCCAACGGACTTGGATACATGTATGAGATGCCATAACCTGTCAGAGATGAAGTATCCGTTTACAGAGAACGATACCTACAACACGGTATTCTCTGTCGTATCCCATTATGGGAACAATCGTACAGATCTTGTCAATATGTGTGAGAATAACGCCAACAACACCGAATACTGCTCGTACTGCCATGTCAATGATACGCCTTTCACGGAGTTTGATAACATCATCGTGAACATCACTCATGCCGGTGATACACACTGCGATGTTTGTCATGGCACAGGCAGGTTCCACAGCAATAATGTAACGCGTGTAAGTACCAGTGGGAACTGTACCGACTGCCACGCACTCTACGGGGCGAACAAAACCAAGTACATAGGGAGCGGGCCTATTGAGTATGAGATCAATGTGACAGCGATGAATCTGGGAGTACATGTGAATGTGAACGAGAACATGAAATCAGTTGCATCCGCACCGCCGATAAATGACCCAAATAATTCAATGTGCTGGGGCTGCCATGTACCGGGCGGGGCATACCCTGAGACCGGTCACAACGAAACGTTCAACAACGACGCATACCTCTGCTATGAGTGCCACAACGGAACTTATGCGTACCCTAATGTAAACAGTGCAACCGCGGTCTATAACCATTTCAAGAGCGGCGTCAATATTGTAGCAAATACGAAAGCTGAGACGAACTCGACCTCTTGTGGATTAGGATGCCACAACTTAGACACGATGAAGGTTCCGGGCTTCAATGCAGGCGGGAAGGCGTCGTACCGCGTCAATATGTCTCAGACATCGCATTATTCAAAAAGCCGCACCGACATCATCCTTGCAAGCGACCTCTCTGACTGCACATGGTGCCACCGGAACTCTACTAATGAGTTCATCGATATCTTCGTGAATGCGGGTTCACCGAACTACACCGCAAACATCACACATGCGACAGAGACGTCTGGCTGCATCGTTGCGGCATGCCATAATAGAGGCAGGATACATGATTTAAATCTTACGATCCCAGAACTGAGCTGGTCCGAAGAGTGCGAAGGCTGTCACTTCGGACTGAATGACTCTAATGCTTATGTGAATGAAACCATGTTCAGTTCAAGTGTACATAGGGATATGGACTGTATCGACTGCCACATTAATAATTCCTTATTTCACCCGGTCGAAGAGTACTCCTGGAAATGGTGTGAATGCTGTCATTCATACCAGACTGACCCGATCAATGAAAAGGATCGGCACAATGTGACAAACACACCATCCACATATTCGGTTGGAGGAACGAACGTGCTTGACATCACGGACTGCACCACCTGCCATAATGCAACAGCATATAATGCCACTGTCGATTATTATACTAACAATGATATTGCCACTGATTGCAGATACTGCCACGTATATCCGGATAAAGGTAATAGAACAAGTCAGGAGTGGTATTAAAGATCTATGATCCCCAAAAAAATAATAATGGTGGGAATTCTAATTATTTTGATCATAGGCATAGCTAATGCTATGCTTTCAGGCAGTCACGAATTATTTAAAACAGAGACCAATGCGGAGGATTTTTGCAGCAAATGTCACTCTGCATCTGCTGCCAATGTTAGCGCTGGTGCCCACAAGAAGATAAATTGCTTATGTCATGGATACAATCCAAACTCAAGTGCGCAATATAATGTTAATCTTACACATAACCTTACCAAAAAGATATATTGTACCAACTGTCATTCAAAGTATAATGAAACATCGGGAGATATCATAATCTATAGTGGTATAAGCGGATTAAACCAGTCTGCGCACTATATCATAAATAGAACAGACCCTCAATTATACAACAATAGCAGGGGGTTTTTCAGTGATCATGAGTAAATCTATAATTTTGAAATACTGGGATATGACCTGTTTATTTAACCGAGAAGTGCATAAATATGTTAAGGTAGATATGAATTTCAAAATGCCTGATTATAATGTTTTGGTGAATTATGGAACGCAGTAAGATATTATTGATAATTGGCTTATTAGCGCTTGCAATATTTATTGTGCCAGATGTACTTTCAATGTTTTCCGGGCAACATGTATTTTATGATGAAGTGAACTGCCAGCGCTGCCATATCACAGAATATGATGATGTGGTCGGGTCTGCTACCGGCCAGGTACATATCAGTGCAGCCAGCAACAATAATTATACTACTTATCTTGCTATTGGAGGTATTGATTATTATCCATCAAACGACACGATTTATTCGGTTGACGATAAGACCTGGACATGGGACGGCAGTTCATGGACCAACGATACAACATCAATTTTAGTCAACCTGGATTATAATAGTAATTCTGAAATCGATAGAAATGAAATCTGTCACCTATGCCACAATAAATCATTGTTAGATGAGCTTGATCCCCATTCAATATCTATAAGAACATGTGATGATGACTGGTGTCACGGCAACAGGAATTATGTTTTAAATGACCCTGAGTTGTTCAACACGTTACAAACAAGGATCAATGTGGGAATGGTCTTAAATTACTCAGGTAATCTTCATAGAGCCTTCTATGTCAGCCAGAGTAATGAATCAACGAGGTATATAGCAAGTGAGCCATTCAACCATACAATGGGAAATATTGCAGGAGATAAGAATTATACTTCAAAGGGTTACTGGACATGCATTGCCTGTCATTCCGAGGTTAGTGTTGATATAGAAATAATTTCTGGTGAATATGATCATACAGGTGGGCCACGGCGGAAATACCTGTAAACTGCACCAATTTTATCTGGTAATGAATATGCAATAAGACCACCGGTTATTGTGCTGATAATATCCGTTATACTAAGTGTGGATAAAATAAAATTCGTAAGTGTTATGAAGTCTTTCGGATAATATGGCATGCCATGGATTATCTCGGTTTTAAAATAATAAATTATGATATATCCAATAAGAAGAGAGACAATTGCAACACCTGCAAAATAGAACAGGTTAACAAGCGAAATATCCATTTTATCCTCCTCGTCCTGGCCGCTTAAAACCACAAGTCCGACTCCGCTAACAAAACCAGCGATAATTCCAACAATTGGTGCAAAATAGTTCAGGAGTATAATAACTATTCCATAGATAATACCGCCAACACCAGCACTTGCCACGGTTTTGATTAAAATATTTTTTGGCATCAGATTTACACCCGTATCGATCAAATTTGAATGAAACTACTTGTTACTACTTATTAATACTAACAGTTACTTGATTCTATAAAGGATTCTCACACTTGTTTATTAAGTTTTTTGATTTGAATCCTATATTCCAGATGCCCTGGAAAACGTACATGAAATTCTTCGAATAGCATGCATAAAAAATGAAAGTACCCTTTGCATAACCTTTTTTTGTTATTACTCCAACTATACTTTGGGCAGGATAGGTTGTTATTATTTTGGTTCTTCGAAGCCGTCGGAAAACGAACCAGTGAA
>Ga0209013_10003866_pt1 | contig 13192 bp, 13 predicted proteins | sample Cruoilmetagenom2_FD_187291 | JGI IMG/M metagenome (GOLD analysis project Ga0209013, IMG submission 187291) | Oil polluted marine microbial communities from Coal Oil Point, Santa Barbara, California, USA - Sample 2 (SPAdes) (version 2) | ecosystem: Environmental > Aquatic > Marine > Oil seeps ... | reverse complement strand
TGTGCCGAAATCTTGATGGAGAAGGGTTCGCAAAAAACACAGGCATACCAGTGGATCTGTCGAGGCTTTTTGTGAACCCTCGATCCGCAAGAGATCGGTGCAGATCGAGATAAAAATCGCTCAATTCAGGTAATATTAACCAGGATGGTTTAACAGGAGACAGTATTTGAACGGATTGATCCTATTTATTGCAGTGTATCTGAGCATATATGGCGGCACACACGTTTATGGCTTTATCAAAGTAAAACAAGGCCTGGCCTTTGAGTTCTGGCCAGGACTGCTGCTGGCAGTCTTCATGACGATAATGGTGGCAGCGCCAATCATGGTCCGGATCGCCGAAAAATTTGGACACAACCATATCGCTCACATCCTGGCCATCATCGGGTTCACCTGGATGGGGCTTTTATTTGTTTTTGTATCGGCCTTGTTTTTCTTTGATGTTTACAGGTTCTTTCTATCCATCGGCCGCTTTGTTTTCCAAACTTATTTTTTAAGCATCACGCCCACAGCAGGCTTATCCTGTACCGTGTCCATGCTCCTGGCATGCATTGTCATGGGTTATGGCTTTTTCGAGGCGCGCAATATTCGCCTGGAACATGTCACCGTCATCACCGACAAACTTCCCAAAGACCTGGACAGGTTAAGAATCGCCCAGATATCAGATGTCCATCTCGGTGTTCTTGTAGGAGAAAAACGGCTGAAAAAAATTCTCGACAAAGTCAAGGTTGCAGAACCTCACATACTGGTGTCCACAGGCGACCTCGTGGATGGGCAGATAGACAACCCGGACAGACTGGCAACCATGCTACGGGAAATCGTAACGCCACACGGGAAATATGCCGTCACCGGAAATCATGAGTATTATGCCGGCCTTTCCCGCTCTCTTGATTTTACAAAAAAGGCCGGCTTTGTATTGCTTCAGGGTGAGACCCAAACCCTAAAGAATCTGCTCCATATCGTCGGTGTGAATGACCCTTCCGGAAGTTCTCAAGGGGTCGTCAGCAGCGAGTCGGAATATCGTCTGCTGTCAAATCTTTCTACCGATCTGTTTACTCTCCTGTTGAAACACCAACCCATCGTCGGTAAAAAATCTGCCGGTCATTTCGACCTGCAGCTTTCCGGGCACACCCACAATGGGCAGATTTTTCCCTTCAGCCTGATGACAAGACTGTTCTATAAAATACATCCGGGTCTGACCCGACTTCAGAAAGGTTCTTTTGTCTATGTGAGCCGTGGGTCCGGCACGTGGGGACCGCCGGTCAGGTTCCTTTCACCGCCGGAGGTGACGCTCATTGAAATCGTGAAAGGCCAGTAGCCTAATGTGCCAGGAACAACATTGTTTTAGTTAAATCCGTGATTGTTTCAAAGACAGCATCCGGATGGGCTGCATCGATTTCATGCCGCGTGCCGTAACCGTAGAACACGGCTGCTGTCATAACCCCATTCTCTTTCCCGCCCTCGATATCGTATACACGGTCACCGACCATCAGTGTTGCCGTGGGATCGAGTCCTTCCTGACTGATGATGTGCGCGATCAATTCCCCCTTGTCCGAATGACGGCCATCCAATTCGCTTCCATAAGCCTTATGGAAGTAAGGGGTCATCTTGAAGTGATCGAGTATCTGTTGTGCAAACACCCTGGGTTTCGAGGTGGCAAGAAACAGGTTGAATCCAGCCTTCCGCAGCCTGTCAAGGGATGAAACCACGCCGGGATATAGAATGTTTTCGAACATGCCTTTTTCAGAAAATCGCTTTCGATAATGGACCAGGGCCTGGTCCAGAATGGTTTCGTCCGTGGTATTCAACAGCTGTGAAAAAGAAGCTCTCAGGGGCGGGCCGACACACCATGCGAGCTGGTCTGACAATGGCATGGCCGTGCCAAGCCGGTCAAGGGCATACTGGATGCAACGTGTAATCCCTTCCCCGGGGTCCGTCAGGGTACCATCCAGGTCAAACAAGATATTTGAAATGTTGGACAACATCTATTCACCATGTTCAAGAATGCTTGTTATATATTGAATCACTGCCTTCTCAAGGGTTACCAAACCTTCTGTTACCACGGTTTCAATACAGGCAAGAAACGCTTTTATTTTTTCAGGTGTATCCACTATTTCCACAACAATCGGCAACTCAAGAGACAGCCTCAATATTTTTGATGTATGAGCGGTCCTTTGTGAAACCGCATATTGTACATCCGCATGAAATTTAATAAACTCTTGACACCAATTTAATGTGTACATATCATGTATTTGATACACATCATAAAGGAGGCAATACCATGCGAACCAACATTGTCATTGATGACGAGCTTATCAATGAGGCTATGGCCCTCAGCCAGTTAAAAACCAAAAAGGCCGTTGTTGAAACCGGACTCAGACTCTTGGTCCAAATTAAAAAACAAGAACAAATTAAAAATTTACGTGGAAAACTTAAATGGGATGGTGACCTTGATTCAATGAGATTAGATCAATGATTCTGGTCGATTCATCCGTATGGATCAATTATTTCAACGGTATCCCCACATGGCAGACAGACTTGCTTGACAGTTCCCTTTCAAATATTTCTGTCATCATTGGGGATTTAATCCTCGCAGAGGTCCTTCAGGGTTTCAAATCGAATAAGGATTATGAAACTGCCAAGGGTTTGCTTAGCGCTCTCCCATTTCGCCAAATCGGTGGCTATAATGTCGCTATTCAAAGCGCTCAAAACTACCGAATCCTTCGAAAATCCGGTGTTACGGTCCGAAAAACAATCGATGTAATTATCGGAACTTTCTGCATCATGGAAGGATTGCCTTTGCTCCATGATGATCGTGATTTTGATCCAATGGTATCCCATTTCTCTCTAAGGACACCTTCACCACAGTAGCTTCGGCGCATTCCCTTCAACAAAACAACTATATACACAACGTTTGAACTCACTGGTTTTATGATAGATCATTTGTTTCTTGCCCTACAAACTCAAAATAATCAACAAGCAAATCGGCTAATTTCTGTATCGAAATATTGAAAAGTGCTGTTTGCCATTTGGAATCAAATCTGTTTTACTTGTTAATTCTTATGAAACATCCGGGATAGATGGACCATGTATGTTTGAGGAAGGAGAATCATTCAAAACGCATGACAGACAAGAAGCGGGAAATCATTATCAAAAAAGAGGATGCCGTTTTCTGGATGGATGGCAACGGACGATGGCACAACCAGCACGGGGAATTTGAGCATAAAAAAGTTGTGGCCTATTTCAACCGGTCCATCGGCTATGACGCAGACGGCTATTTTGTCAGCCAGGCACGGGGGGACGTGGTGGAAAAGGTCTATTTTCGATACCAGGAGACCGCCCTCTTCGCCGTCGACATCATCCAGAATGATGATTTACGACTCCTGCTGAACACCCGAAAGCAGGTCCCTTTGAATCCAAAAAAGCTCTTCATCAGGAATGACAACCTGTTCATGCACTTCGAAAACCAACTCATCAAGTTTACGGATCGGAGCACGATAAAACTGTCCGACCGGCTTGACGATGCGAATGGGCAGTTCACGATTCACCTGAAAGGCGTGCGTTACACCATCCAAGAGAAATAATCCATGTAACCTCCTCCAACATAATCGGATAAAAACGATAGAGCGCAGCGATTCAACACTTCAACATTCAATATTCCTTGTTCGACATTGGACATTCTCTTTATTAATAATCACCAGGTAGAACCTTTCCGGATCCCTCACCCGCCAACTGTTGATGAATCTTCTGAACGGCCTCCATGAAAACGGAACGGCTTTCCGCAGCATAAGGGTTGTATGTATTCATGTCCTTGAACAGTTGCCAGGTGTCGTTCTCCACTACCCCGAGTACATGCAGCAACCGCTGGTAACCTTCGGTGTCGACATCCAGGGGCATTGCCCCGAATTCGGCCAGGGACCGACCGATAAAATGGGTCAATGCAAGGCTGACGGCTATCTGCCGGTCATGCGCTTCCGGAGTGACCTCAACAACCACCAGCCCTTTCGAAATCAGGTAAGATTTAATTTTCCGATAGGCCGAATCATCGATTCTTTCTGCGCACAGGACGATCTTTCCCCCCTGGAGCGAATGGGCGGCGCTGTCGGGACCGAACATGGGATGTGTCGCCAGGATGGACACCTGTTCCGGCAGCAGATCTTTCATCAGCCTGACCGGGTATTCCTTGACCGAGCACACATCGATCACCAGTGCATCCGGGGCCAGCAAGGGTGCAATTGTTTCGAGGGTCTCACGAAAAACAGATATGGGCACCGAGAGGATAAGCATTTTCTGACCACAAGCCACTTCAAGGGACGTGGGCTTCGCACCACTTGCCATAATATCATCGCCATTATCACTACGGTTGTAGACCATGACATCGAAATCCTTGGCAAGATAATTTGCCATCAGTTTTCCGAATCGACCAAAACCTAAGATACCAATCATAATACGCTTGCAATCCTTTCAAAACCTGCTATCAGCTCTTTTTCCGGAACAGCATAGGATATCCGAATATGGCCTCCCATTCCGAAAGCCTCACCGGGAACCACCGCAACGCCGGCATTTCCAAGAAGGTGGTTGGCGAAATCTTCGGATGTCCATCCCTTTTTCAAATGCCGCGAGACATCCGGGAAAAGATAAAAGCCACCCGCAGGCTTGATGCAGTCAAACTGTCGGGCAGCATATTCATATGCCAGATCTCTCTTTTTTTTTAGTTGTACGCGGTTCTCTTCGATCAACACCGGGTCCAGGGAAAGAGCCGCCAGGGCACCCTCCTGGGCAAAAGTGCAGACATTGCCGGTCAGATGGCTTTGAAGTCGGGCCAGGGCTGTAATTATTTCCTTGGGTGCCGCCACATAGCCGACCCTGAAGCCCGTCATGCCATATGTTTTTGAAAAACTCCTCACAACAATAAGTCTGTCCCGGACATCTTCCATACGAAAGAAACCGTCCTGTAGGCCATCGTCATATATGAAGGCGCAATACGCTTCATCCGAAATAATGAACAGGTCGTTTGATATGGCGATATCGGCAATCTTTCTCAAAGTCTCAAACGGGTAGACAGCACCCGTGGGGTTGTTGGGAGAGTTGATGATGATCGCACGGGTTCTAATAGTGACAGATTCCGACACAGCCCGGCAGTCGAGTTGGTGCGCCCTGGTATCCACAAACACCGGGACCGCGGAAGCGAGTTTCACCTGCTCGGAAAAACTGACCCAGTAGGGTCGCGGAACGATCACCTCGTCCAGCGGGTTGCAGATCGCCTGGAAGATGGCATAAAGGGATTGCTTGGAGCCGTTGGACACGATGATGTTCTCTTCACCATAGCTTTCAAACTGTTCTGAAAGTCTGGATTTCAGCTTCTTCGTGCCCTGGACGGGGCTATAGCGAGTCTTCCCGTCATCGAGAGCTTGCTTGGTGGCAACGACCACCGGCAAGGGGGTTCCATGTTCCGGCTCACCCACCGCCATGTTGATAACGGATGCACCTTTTGCAGTGCGTTCAGCTAGCAGGGATGTAAACTGTACGGTTCTGGATTCCGTGACAGTCTCTATGCGATCCGAAAGTCTCATGACGAGCCCTGTTTTCTTGTTTTCTGCAGCAACAACATGTCTGCAATCACCAGGGCCGCCATCCCCTCGACAATAGGCACGGCACGCGGGACGACACACGGATCGTGCCGTCCTCTACTTTCCAGAATCGTTTCAAGGCCTTCGAAATCAACGGTCTGCTGGGCAATCCCGATGGTAGCCGGGGGTTTGAAAGCCACCCGAAAGTAAATCGCCTCACCATTGGTAATACCGCCCTGGATACCACCGCTGAAATTGGTTTTGGTTCTCAACCCATTTTCCGTTGATATAAACGGGTCGTTGTGTTCCGAGCCCTGCATTCGAGTCCCTGAAAAACCAGATCCGATTTCGAAACCTTTCGTGGCCGGAATCGAGAGCATGGCCTGTGCCAGCAACGCCTCCATTTTACCGAATACCGGCTCTCCCAGGCCCGCCGGGACCTTCCTGCAAACACAGTTCACAATACCACCGACAGAATCCCGATTCTCTTTCAGGGACGCTATCAGTCGGGACATCTTCTCTGCGGTCTCTGTGTGGGGACACCGAACCAGGTTCTGATCTACCTCACCCCGGGAAATAAGATTCATATCCATACCGGGCGCTTCGATATTGCCCACGGCACTTACCCAGGCGACGATTTCCACCCCTGCTCGTTCCATGAGAATCCTCTCGGCCATGGCACCGCCTGCCACGCGTGCGATGGTTTCCCTGGCACTGGCTCGTCCGCCGCCGCTGATGGATCGTGTGCCATATTTGGCCTGGTATGTAAAGTCGGCATGGGACGGCCGTGGAATGGTTCGAAACCGTTCATAATCTCCGGGCACCTGATCCCGGTTGGCAACATAAAAGGCAATGGGCGTCCCCAGCGTCCGGCCATCTTCGACACCCGAAACAATCGTGACCATGTCCATTTCTTCTCTGTCGGTCGTGAGGTGGCTCTGCCCCGGACGTCTGCGATTCAACTGCGGTTGAATGTCCGCTTCCGTCAGGGAAACGTTGGGAGGACACCCGTCTAGAACACCTCCCACGCTTTTCCCATGGGACTCCCCAAAGGTTGTAAGACTCAATACGTTACCGAAATGACTCGACATGATAATTCCTCTATTCTGTTTCTGCTGTGAATGGAGACCTTTAAAAGCGAATCTATAAACTATAAAAAGTTATGCTCCAAGGCCGAGGGGTGATCCCTGTGCGATCGTGAAACTGTCTGAGGTCTTTAGTGACTGTTATGTCGAACATAATGATGAATATCTCAAGATTTCAAATTTAGTTGCTTGAATAGAAAATCAAATTTAAAAATTGGCCCTGTTCGGCATTACAGACACTTTAGAGCGAGTTTTTCACGGTCGCACAGGGATTATCGATCGGCCGCAATACATACCTTCTCCTTATTTATTCTTTCGCTTTTCAAAGATCTCTAATGTTTACTTCGGCCACCAATTAAAGTCGCCGTATTTTCCCTGGTCTGTGGCTTCAGAGCTCCTCAAAAACTTCCCAAAAATCCGGAAATGATTTTTCAACACATCCAGGATTCCTGATGTCCATACCCGGCACCACCAGGCCGGCAACTGCAAAACTCATGGCGATGCGGTGGTCGTTGTATGTGTCGATCACGGCACCATGGGGCCTGCCCCCCTCCACCATCAGTCCGTCGTCTGTTGCCAGTGCGTTTACGCCCATCTTGTTCAGTTCCCTGACAACAGCTTCAATCCGGTTGCTTTCTTTTATCTTCAGGTGAGAGACATTTTTGATGAAGGTCTTTCCCCTGGCAAAAGCCGAAACAACCGCAATGGTCGGCACCATATCCGGCATGTCCGACATGTCCGCCTCGATGGCGCAGAGATCTCCGCCCACCACACGCACACCATCACTCGCCTCCATGATCCGGCACCCCATGGATTCCAGGAGTCGAACCATACCGATATCTCCCTGTTGCATGTTAAAGCGGGTGCCTTTCACCATGACATCTCCACCGGTGATGGCCGCCGCTGCCCAGAAATAACCGGCTTGGGAGCAGTCAGATTCAACTGTATACACACCGTTCCGATAAATCTGGCAGCCGGTCACCGAAAATGTCTCATACCCTTCCCGTTCCAACTGAATTCCGAATTGCTGCATGACATATCGGGTCATATCCACATAGGGCTTGGACACGGGTCCTTCCGTTACCTGAATCTCGATCCCCGACTGGGTACAGGGTGCGATGAGCAGCATGGCCGACAGATATTGACTGCTCTTGCCACACCGAAGCTCGGTGACTCCGCCAATCCTTTTCCCGCCCTCGATGATAACGGGTGGACATCCGTTGCCGTTCACGGATTTGGCCGGCACCTGGATCTTCACCAGCCCATCCAGCAAATCCTGAATGGGGCGTTCCTGCATCCTTTCCGTACCGGTGATCGTGTATGGGCCCTCGCCCAACACCGCCAGTGCGCATACAAACCGCAGGGACGTGCCCGAATTTCCTAAGAAAACAGGTTCTTGACAGGCGGAAAATCTGCCTTTTCTCCCTTTCACCTGAACCCGGGTTCCCTCCACACCAATCTTGACACCCATCTGTCGTAACGCACCCATGGTCAGCAGGGTGTCCTCACTGATGAGGCAATTTTCGATGATACAGTCCCCGTCCGAGAGGGCCGCCGCCATCAGAAACCTGTGAGATAAACTTTTCGATCCGGGTACACTGACATGAGATGTCTCCAGAGAATGGGGTTGAATTTTCATGCTGTCTTTATCTCACCAAATGCCAGGGCTTCGCTTACGGCTTCTCTCATCACCTCAACGGGTGCCTGCATGCCTGTCCAGAGTTCAAACTGGAACGCTCCCTGATAGACGAACATGGGAAGACCGTTGATGGTGTCACACCCGGCTGCGGTCGCTTCTTTTAACAGGCGAGTCTGCAGCGGTGTGTATATAATATCCATGACCGTCATGTGCTCGTTAAAAAAAGTTCCGGGCACCGGTGTTGCGCCGACATTCGGAAACATGCCAGCCGGCGTGGTGTTGATCAGAACGTCACAGTCGACTTTTTGAATCTCGGACAGCAGAGAGAAATCTCCGCCTATATCGGCCGCCAGCTGTTCGCCGGATTTTGCGGAACGGTTCACCACGATGACGTTCCCCTTGTTTTCTATGATACCGTACCCGACAGCCCGGGCAGCCCCCCCAGCGCCAACAATTGCCACACGCCGGTTCTCGAGGGAGAGTCTTTCGGTAAGTGCCGACACAGCACCCATGGCATCCGAATTATACCCGGTCAGGACGCCGTCCTGATTGAGAATCGTGTTCACGGCGCCGATCTTTTCCGCCAAGGCATCCATGCGATCCAGGTGCGCCATTACCCGGACCTTATGGGGTAATGTAACACTGGCACCCCTCATATTCAGGGTTTTCATGGCCGAAATAGCCTTGGCGATGGCATTGACCCTGAAGGGGAAATAGACACCGCTATAGCCCGAATAGACAAAAGCCCTATTGTGCATGACCGGACTCAGACTGTGAGATACGGGGTCGCCAAAAACGCCGAAAAGTGTCGGTGTTTTGCTTTGCAAACTTCTTTTCGCACCCATCAAAGCATGTGCTTGGGATGGGTTCTCATCCGTAGGAGATCCCAGGTATTTCATGCCCACACGAACATCCTCGATGGAGAGGCGCCGTACAACAGCACTGCCTATCTGTTCCAGGAGAACAAAATAGATGCTATCCCCTTCGCGCTTCTTGTCTTTTTGCAGGGCGTCCCACACCAGATCTACATCCACCTCTATCCGGGTCGGCAGAGACAGATCCTGTAGCAGACGCTGCAGTCGTTGGGTGTCGACGCTCTTTAGAGGGCCGTTTGCCTCTGACACAGCCGATGCGATAACCATCCCCACACTGACCGCTTCGCCGTGGGAAATACCGGCTGTCTTTTCGATGGCATGACCAAAGGTGTGTCCAAAATTCAGTTTTCGCCTCTCGCCTTGCTCAAGCTCATCCCGGTTGACAACCGCGGCCTTGATCCTGACTGATTCATAAACCAGCTTCTCGATGACGGAAAGATCGAGGGAAAACGCCTGCGCAGCATTTGCCTCCAGGTATGCAAACATCTCGGCATCTGCTATGGCGCCATGTTTGACAATTTCTGCAAACCCGCAGGATATTTCCCGGTCAGGCAGTGTCGTCAACAACGATAGATCGCAGATGACGAACTCCGGCTGGTTAAACACCCCGACGATATTTTTATAGCCCTGGAAATTGACACCGTTCTTGCCTCCCACACTGGCATCAACCTGTGACAGCAGCGTTGTCGCAATATATCCGAACCGCAAACCGCGCATGAACGTAGAGGCAACAAACCCTGTGACGTCACAGACGATTCCGCCACCGATACCCACAAGACATGTCGACCGGTCCGCCCCGAAGGCGAGAAGCCGCTGATATATATTCTCAACGGTTTTAAGACTCTTTACGCTTTCCCCCAGTCCGATGGTAATAACCTTGCAGGGAGGAAACCGCTTGCCATAAATCTCCGCAACGCGGGTATCCGTGATGATAATGGTATTCTCGATGGATACGTATCGATACAGACTATCCATGGATTCCCCCACAAGAACGACCGTATCACCCGTACCCCCTTTTATCTGAATCGTTTTCACCAGAGCGGCTCCTGAATCTTATCGATAACCCGGGTGGTTGACTGACCGCCGGAGGTTATGCTTCTGAAGTAGTAGCGGCCCAGTTTTTCGTGGGCGTCTAAAAGCAACTGTTCGGTCGCTTCCCATGAAATACATTCATCTGTAATGGAAACCCCATATTTCAAATCAGCATGACTGCCGGTAAATTTTTGATTCCCCTCATGGAGATTGCTCTCCAGCATCATTCCCATGATCGCATCGTTGCCATTGATAAACTGATGAAGAATGTTTCTCCAAACTACCGCCTGACCCTGATATCTCTTTTTGGAATTGGCGTGCGAACAATCGACCATGATCTTGGCCGGAAGATCCCTGGATACTAGATCGAGATGTGCCTCCTCGATACTCAAAGCGTCATAATTCGGACGATTGCCACCCCGAAGAACCACATGGCCACTTGAATTTCCGATTGTCTGGACGATACAGGTCTGTCCTTCCTGGTCAATGCCAAGAAAAGCCTGGGGTGCCCTGGCCGCCAGCATGGCGTTGATTGCTGTTGAAAGATTACCGTCCGTGGCATTCTTAAAGCCAACCGGCATGGATAGACCGCTTGACATCTCCCGGTGAATCTGGGATTCGGTGGTTCGAGCACCTATAGCCGCCCAGGAAAGGAGATCGTCCACATACTGAGGTGTAATGGTTTCCAGGAGCTCTGTTCCGGCCGGCATGCCTATTTCCGTGATGCGACGAAGAATTCTTCTCGCCTTTCGCAGGCCCTCCTGAATATCGCAGGTGCCATCGAGATTAGGATCATTGATCAGCCCCTTCCAGCCCACCGATGTCCTTGGTTTTTCAAAATAAACCCGCATAACGACAACCATGGTCTGTTCGACTTTTTTCCTCATTTCATTCAGCCGTTCAGCATACTCATATGCGGCCTTTTCATCGTGAATCGAACAGGGACCTACAATCACCAGAAGCCGTCGATCTATACCCTCGAGGATATTATCGATACATTTTCGACCGAGAATAACTGTTTTTATGGAAGATTCGTTTACCGGGAGCTCTTCTTTCAGGGCTTTCGGCGGCACCAGTGGTTTATAGCCACCAACTCTTAAATCCTGTACCTGCTGCATCATACTTACCTTTTTTATTGCTTGAGGTTATCCCAATGTTGCAAAAGGCCGTGCAGTTTCCCCCACGGCCTCAAAATAAAAAAGCCGTGGGCTTCGGCCTGCCCCCAGCTTTTTGCGCTTTTTCTTTTTCAGTCTTTTCAGCGCAACTCAGGCAGGCCGGTTTTATAATAAAACCAGTAATAATAGTCGTTGCCTGAATTGAAATACTTCACTGAAAATCCTTTCGATCTTATTTGAGCCCGATTACAGGAACGCTCGAAGATTGTCAAGGTATTTTCCTGGCTATGCCCGGACAACTTCCTCCATAATCCCATAGGAATGCTCAACTTCTTTAAGATTATGTCTTTTTGACTTTACTGTGCAATAATAGTATGCATATGGTCAATCACCAACAACATTAAAGGCTACCATGATCCGATATGTATATCCCATGCTGTTGTCCATGCTTCTGTTGGCATTCTCATGCGGCGGCAATTCCGTTAAAAAAGATCCGGCACCCTCGCATCCGGCCATGACACAGCTTCAAAAGGGCGTCGCCTGGTATCAACGGGGCTGTTTCCAGCAGTCGCTGGAGGCCTTCACAAAAGCCCACGAACTGTTTACAGCATCAGATCGCCTGCCCGGCGTTGCCATGAGTCTGAATAACATCGGTAATGTCTATCGATATATCGGCGATACCCGAAGTGCGCTTCTTTTTTTTCAGGAAGCGTATGAAATCTATTCCCGACTCGACAACCTGGAAGGTGTGATCCAGGCGCTTTCGAACCAGGCGGCCATCCATATCCAGGACGATCGGCTCGATGAGGCTGCGGCAGTCATTCAATCTGCTGAAATAATGACAGAATCTTCCGGCAAGGCCATTGCGCATGTGCTGAACAACAAAGGCATTCTACTCACCAGGCAACACCGGTATGATGAGGCGGAAACGGTTCTGACGCAGGCGCTCGAAGCCACGGCATTGGATAACACCCATGGTTACGCAACCGTCTACAGCTCCCTTGGAAATCTCCTTTTTGAAAAAACCGACTATGACAAGGCACTCGAATTCTATGAGAAAGCGCTCTTCTTCGATCGACAATCCGAATTTCATCCAGGCCTTGCAGACAACCTGAATGCCGTCGGAAGGGTCTATCTCCAGCAGGAAAAATATGACCAGGCAATTGCTTACTTTCAGCGCAGCATTAAAATTTATGCCCTTTTCGGAAACAGTGAACAGGTGTCCCGCCTCATGAACATCCTGGAAGAAACCGCAACACGATCGAATACGGATTTGACCCTTACCCGTTATTTTGTCGACAAATGGTTAAAGGGTGAAATGCTCGAGCAGCCGTGCCAATAACGATAACGAGAGGGTCCAAGGGGTCGAGGATTCCAGGGTTCAAGGATAGCTGAAAGCGATCAGCCATAAGCAGCTATTAACCTGCCAACTGAATAACTCAACACGTCATGCCGGACTTGATCCGGCATCCAGTACCTTCCTGGATAGCGCTAAAGCTTCACTTCGAAATTCGATATTTCTTATTCGACATTCTGCGGTTTGTTTTATTAAGCAAACCGCATTAACTTGTAAAATTCTTCTTACATCTCACCCAACCCCTTGAACCCAGGTTTGCTTGGAAGCTGAGATGCTACTGTCCGCTGATAGCTACCCTCCAACCCTTGTATCACCCTCGGACCCTCCTACCCTGCTCCTTCACTCCCCTTCCCGGTCATCACTCAACAACGCCAACAGATGCTTGAGGAGCGGTGGGGGCAGCGGTCGTAATCTGGGATGGATCGCCAGATCTTTTTCCCATGTAAAATCGACTGCTTCGAACATTTCGGGGATAAAGTTTTTTCCGTCCTTGCCATAGGTTTTCCGGGGGTAGTATTCCAC